>Ga0208508_1000243_pt1 | contig 15035 bp, 12 predicted proteins | sample LakWasMeta1_LOW4_2_FD_183853 | JGI IMG/M metagenome (GOLD analysis project Ga0208508, IMG submission 183853) | Freshwater sediment methanotrophic microbial communities from Lake Washington under simulated oxygen tension - Sediment Metagenome... | ecosystem: Environmental > Aquatic > Freshwater >...
CGAGTAAAGTAAACAACTCCTATAGCCAGGCCCGCCAGCATAAAAATTGACAGCAACAGAATAAGGTTTCGCTTGCCCTTTCCTGTTGCGATTGCGGTAATTTCAGGCACGTTTTTGGTGGCTGATTTGGCTGGTTTTGGCGTTTTGCGTCGGGTCATTGTGAATCCGTAGTTAATATACAGGGGCGCTGTTAATTTGGCTGAATGCAGATTGTAGCTTCATCACTTTGGGAATAGGAGTGCTACCGTGAAACGGAGCTGCCAACTCCGGCCCTTGATCAGGGTTAACCAAGCCGGACGGGTTTTATAAACCCGTTCGTAACATTTATGCCATGCTAACACCACACACCCAAATTTGACTTGTTTTGAAACATCAGGGACGGAGTTGCATACTCCGTCCCGCGTATGGCCATGCGAGAGATTGTTTTGGTCTGAGTACCCGAGCCTCAAACCGTAAGCCCAATAAATAAAGTGGGCAGGCTTTTTTGCCCACTGGTTTATGATGTTTCATCGTTATTTTTGATATGGATTTTCTCGGCTTGCTCAAAGGCAAGACTTCCGGCTAGGTTACCTATCTTGTCACCCACCGCCTCGCCAATTTCACCGCCAATATCGTCAAATAAGGCTTCACCGATCACGCCCCCGATTGCTTTCCCAGCGTGACTGCCTACTTTTGCGCTACCTTCTTTTTGCAAGTCTTCTTTTAAGGGATGCTCAGTTCCTGGTTGGTGGAGAAGCTCCTTTGCAATTTTGCCACCCTGACGAGCTCCGAAAACTTCACCGGCCATGCTCCCCACTTCGGCGCCGATCACTGTACCCTCGGGCCCGAACACCGTTCCCAGACTCGCGCCCATTATTTCCCCCAAACTTTCTCCCCCTGCGCCTGCAGCTAGGCTAGCCTCCAACTGCGCATAGTGACTAGGATGCTTAATCAAATCCAAAGCATCAGAAGTTACTGTCTTGGCTTCTTCATGCAATGTGGTGGAAACATGGGCGAGCTTCTTTTCGACTTCGGCTAAATAAGGTGCATGCGTTGTAACGCCCCCAAGCTGATTGCCGCTTGCTTGGCGGGCGCTGTTCTCTAGTGAGTCGCTTTCCGTAGTTTGTTCCGCAATATTTTTGTCGCCCTGTGTCATCAAATCACCTGCCTTTGGCTTTTCAGACGTTGCCTGATTGACTGCGGGAGTGGATGTTGTTTTTTGTTCGCTCACAATCACATAAATGACATAGGCAACAATAATAACAATTACTATAAATAATATTTCAGTCATAACAGCTTCCTACCTCACAAATAAATTTTCCCTCGTTACCACGGCGCGCTCTGTAGGCACATTAACGAGGTTCATTTTGTATGTCTTTTTTTACATTCGTTAAATAATTGACTGAGCTTAATTTATGCAACCAGTCCATTTTTAAGATATATATCGGGTGTTGACGGGGGCAACCACCAGATTGGGATAGGCCTTAAAGTCGAAGCCTGGTTTAATCCAGGCTTTTTGAAAAGGCAAGTAAGCAATTTTTGCTTCCCTTTGCGCATCAGGCGTAAATTCCGTATCGGGAGCGGGTGCTATGACGACAGATTTTGCGTCATTACTGAGACCTTGAGCTTCATTTTCGACGCTGTTAATTGTGGAGCAACCTACCAAGGTTGAAGCTAGCGCACAGCCAAGCAATGCGCCAGTCGTTTTGGAATTCAAAAAATATTCTGGTGATTTCATTAATTTTTTCAATAGTAAAAGTTGATATAAAGCCATGGAAGGCATGTACAGCATACCCTATCTGGCTTGGTTGCGTTATCCGTCATATTGCCCTCGGCTATATATGCCGATCAGGTGTTGCGACTCCTTTGATGTGAAATTGGCTAAGTTTATAGAAGGCTAGAAGGGGCTATCTCCCGATTAAAGAAAGGGCTTTGTGCAGCGGGGCGCTCGAAACCTTGATGGTTCCCTCCAGTGGGATATTTAATTCCATGATCTGTTATTTTCCTCTACTATCTCCGAACCATAAATAATCGCGCTTTTAGATGTAAAACATTACATCATTTCAGGATTACAAATTATCATACCGGCTCAAATCCAGTAGTCCTGCATTTAAGCCTCTGTATTTTTTATGTTGCTCGTTGAACCAATCGGCATTTTGCCAGATTTCAGGGTTGGTACGGCGTATACCAAATTTACTGAAGAGGTGATCTATATCGATTTCAGTCCTGGCAAAACGGATACTATCAACAAATTCGCCTAGCTGTTCTTTCTCTACACTAAAATAAAAGTCGGGGTAGCTGCCGATAAAACCGGGATAAACAGTAATCCGATCGTTCTGCGGTTCCCGCCGGAAATTTGTTCCTAACATTGTTGAAATATTGCTATAGGCCTTGTCGATTAACAAGGTGTAGACAAGATTCCCTTCAGGATCATCTGTTTTTACCCGCAGCAGCATATCATCGGGTAGCGCACCCAATTCCTGTCCTTTCAGTTTTGCGAGTTTGCGCATTTCATTGTCGGCCTGTTGCTGAACGGATGTTGTATTGGCTCTAATACACATAGCCTGCTGGCACCCATTAATAGTATCGACGGCACCTGCGGCTTTACCCATTTTTTGCCTGAGTTGGTCAAAAAATTCCCTTTTATAATCCGTGGTAAGAAATTTAACTTCGCTTGGATGATCGATGCTTAGTAGTGGCGGAGCCGTGCGCAAACTATCGAAACCGGGATACCAGCTGTTCCAAATAGTTCGCCGCTCCATAGCCGGCATTAAGCGTAAAAAATTATCTTCTGCATCCTGGCGCAATAAATCCATATAGGTCCGGCTGGCAATTTGCAGTCCCGCTGACCCATAGACATTTAAACCGGCAACCAATAAATAATGCAATTGTTCAAATATCGGATAATCAACCACCCATCCGATTAAAGGCGTATCGCCAATAAACCCTTGAGTAACCGTTGCGCTGTCCAAATGCCTGAATACAGTAAGCGCCGCATTCTGATTAGTACCCTCTCCATCCCAAAGATTAGCCAAACCAAAACCTTTATTTTTGGGCATAACCTTATCAATATACTCATCTTTTGCTTTAAGGTATTGCTTGCCTAAATCATCATATTTAGCGAATGCGAACAAGCCTACTTTATCGCCTTGCTGCCCTGGCAACGCTAAAAGTTGCGCCTGTTTAGCAAGAAATGCCGACCAATCTTTGGGGTAAAACTGACCGGGCTTGGTAAAAACAACCCAAAACTGATCCCTGATACTATTCAAAGCAATTTGTCCTCGGCACACGGGACCCTTTATAAAGCCTGATACAAAATATTCCGCATCATCCAGTAAGAATTGATGTCTGGCTGCCAAAGGCAGTTCATCAAATGCTTTAAACGGATTAGCGGCAACTTCCGGTTGATAGGATGGCAAAGACGCCACTTGATAATCCGATTTAAAAAACAGCTCATCATAACGCTGCTTCTTCTCATTGCTTAACTCATAGACAAAATGGGTTTTGTCGACAATCGTTTCGGTAATAGGCCGCAGGCGATAATAAAACTTGCCGCCGGGATCATCATAAGGCAATACCGTTTTAAGCTCTTCAACGGGTTGGCCTGGCGCGGTTTTAGAACGCACTAACATAAAAAATTCATTATCAGGATGTCCCTTGAAATGAATATGGCCGATAAACAGGTGTTCATAAATATAACGGAAAACGAGTCGCTGTTTGAGAGTGGAACCATTGAAATAGCTTTCCCATTGGGCAACAGCCTGAACTGTTTGGCTTGGTAGCGGCGGCAATGGCTCAACTTTTGAACCCTCTTGCAGCCATTGCTTAAGGGTATTTTCTTCTTTCAGAGACAGGCCGGGCATCGCGTAAGGCATTCCCCATTCGGGATGGTCTTGCTCGTATTTCGGGAATTCTTCTATCGTTGTGCATTGCAATGTGCGATCAAATTTCAGATCATAATCCTTATCTAGTTTTCCTGATACCGGCTGCGGATGAAGGCGTTTTAAGTTAATCAATTTAGCCAAAACTGAATTATCCAGATTGGCTACTTTGGTATCAATGCGTTCATTTAAAACCGGATAAAAGTCTTTTTTTCTCCAGCCCTCTGTATCGGTGACATCAATAAAAAGCCGGGTGGGATCAGCTGCTTTCAATCGGGTAGAATCATAAACGAGCTGCTTGGTTGCGCCTCTGTCCAGGCCTTCAATTGAACCGAGCTTTAACTGGCAGGGCGCATCATAACAACCGTGGCAAGACACACAGCGCGAATCAAGTATCGGCTTGACCTCTTTATAAAAAGAAACTTTATGCTCCTGCTGATAAAGTTGGGCTTGCTCTGGCGTCAATACCCGCTGCTTGGGCGATGATGGTCCGTATAAGCTTTCATAGTCTACGGTCTTATAAACAATGGCCGCACAGCCGGTAATAATAAGAAATACCAGTAAAAATAATTTTTTACCCGCCATCGCTCTGAGTTTGTCCAAAATTTCGCCTACCTGTTTGTTAAAATTCAGTTTTGAGCTACATTCAACACGAAACGCGGGGCGAGCCTCTATGTCAAAAGTACTGACAAACCCGCCCCAGCCTTTTCAAACCTTACTGTGGCCTGCGCCCGAAGTCCATGAAGATAATCGAGTTGCCGCCAGTTCAGCCCAATGGTTGACTGCATTTTCCGCATCACCCCACTGCCACTGGAAACCGGTCGTAAACGACGCCGCCAATTCGTTTATCCACGGCCAAGGCAAGGATTTGAGCCGATACCGAATCATATTCGTAATTCGTCACATACTCAGCAATGCTCTTATGGTATTCAGCCCGGCAATTGCTCCGACTCAATCACTTGCAGTCCCACGGGCGCATGGAGACTGGATTCGAGTAGGGCTCGTGCCACTTGGGTGGTAGTCACCGCCCGAGCGCCGGGGTAGCAGCGAAGCCAGGTGCTTACCCAGAAACAATCCAAAAGCCTCCAGATGCCTGGCGCTGGTTCGTGGACCTCCGATCAGCAGCGATGGTCTCACCAGCACCAGCTACAGTTTTCATAAATAAACGAGAAAGTTCCGGTAATAATTAGCCGCAGCGGTCACTCAGCAAAGCCGAGTGCGACAAACCAAGTTCCTTGGGTAGGCCGAACATATAAACCAGGCCGATCGCCAGATCACCCAAACCCAGCGGCACGGCAATCAATCCCAGATCACCGAAAAGACCGGCTGGAATTAGCAACAGCGCTGCAATGTAGCGGAGTATCGATTCCCAATACACGAAAGAAGCGCGCTGGCGCAAATCCCGCGATGCCAGAATCAGCGCCACACTGGTATAGGCTAAAAAGCCTGCGATTAGCCAGCCCCATAAGGGTGCAGGAACGTTCAAGCCCAGCCACCCATAAAATGGCGGACACGTTAACGTCAAAGCTAGGCCAGCATTGTATACGCCTGACCAGAAAATAAAGGTTGTCATTTTGAATGGCATAATGTTTTCTCCAATTTCAGGATGTATTTAGCGCTTTACCAATAACCTGTCAGCCCTATGAATGGCCCGTGCAAGGTCACATCGGCGGCAACGATGGGCTTGTCCACGTTCACAGTCAAGGCCTTGTAACCCGCCTGCACCGTGGATGGCACACCAAACAGGGTGGTGCGGTAGCCGACTGCCCCCAGCGCGGAACCGGTAAAGCTCACATTATCCACACCAAAGCCGCCGGCATTGCCGTCCAACAACAGAAACCACTTCGGCAAGAACTCTGCTATGATCCGGCCGCCTATCACCGGAGCGGTGAAGGAACTGCTGCCTGAAAAACTACCGATACCCCTGAATTCAAGCTGGTTACCCAGCCAAATAGTGCGACCACCGGCATAGATGTCGAGGATATTCGAAGGCGATTTCTCCTCCCAGTGGGCGACGCGTTCCGAGGCAGCCGAACCGAACAGCCGGTACGAGACGCCATAATCCATGACGCCCAACTCAGTCGATAAGCCTTTAGCGATACCCCCATCGAAGCGGGGTTCAAAATCCAGCCCTAGGTAATTGCCATCCAGGTAAAATCCCAGCCGCTCATAATGCGCTTCTAAATGCCCATTGAAAGCCACCGGAAAACTGCGCAATTTCCCGGCAATATCGATGAAGCTCAAATCGAGCGATTCGTTGAGTGGCCCAGCGGAAAAATCGCCGTTCAAGCCTGGAAACCACATGTAAAGCGTGAGATTGAATGCCCAGGGTTCATGGGTGACGTCGACTTCGGCAGTTTCGGCGCCGTGAACGCTGGAGGCTGTCGCCAATGCGGCTGCAAGGCCCAAAAGTTTGAAAAACGAGGAAACGCAGTGTTTTACGATCATATAAGTTCTCTTTTATTTTTTGGATCGTCAGTCACCCGCCGAATCCGGTGGCAGCAAATCAGGAATTTCCATCGGCTTAACACCCGGCGTCGGCTTTTTCGCCGCAGTTCCGGGCAAGATCTCGAAGTTCGGCGTAAACGAGACCATTAGGCTTCTCAGCTGATCGAAAGGCTTGCGATCGCCTTCGAACGTCGCCTTGCCGCCCTTGATCAGATCGTCGAACGTATTCGCGCCCATCATCACCTGATTAAGGTCGGCGCGGTTGACAGTGATCGTCAAATCCGGGCTCTTGGCCTGCTGATCCTTGATGTTGGTGAGCGTTGCATTGCTCATTTCCACCAGGTACTTTTCGCCATTGTCGGGAGTGACCAGGTTGATAACGAACCTCATGCCATCGGCCTTGCGGGGATCGACGCTGATGCCGAGGAAATCGAGCCAGTTCTCGGTCGACATCGCCCGGATTACATCCGGCCCGCTCGACTTGACCAGCACACCGCCCGGTAGTCCCGTGCGCAGTTCATAGGCTCCCTGCAAGAAGCTGTTGCGCAGACTCGGGCTTTCCTTCTGGTAGCCGATCTGTTCGAATACATCGGCCAGAAGGTCCTTGGCCGCCTGGTTTTTGGGCTGCGCAAAAACAAGCCGGTTCAGAATTTCCGACGCTTCCAGGTACTTACCCTTGGCGTACAACTGCTTGCCCTTGGCAATGATCTTCGCAGAGCCGCCCATCATCTCGACGTACAGCGGCGCGGAATCTTCCGGCGAGAGTGGAATCAGCGTAGCCGGATTGCCGTCCCAGTAGCCGAGGAAGCGGTTAATAACGCCACGGCTGTTATGCTCGCTGGAGCCATGATAGCTGTGCGCGGGCCATTGCTTCCACAAGCTCGCCGGCAGTTTATAGACGTTATGGATCTGGTTGATCGTCACGCCTTGATTAGCGTAGTGCAATGATTGATTGTTGAGATTGGCATAGGTGTCGCGCTGCGCACGCATTACCTCCTGGATACGCTCGTTGCCCCAGCGCGGCCAGCTGTGTGAAGCGAACATCACCTCGGCTTCCTGACCGAACTTGTACAATGCGTTGTTAATCTGCTTCGACCAGTTCAAGGCGTTGCGCACCGGAGCGCCGCGTAGTGTGTAAATGTTGTGAATGGTTCCGGTGATGTTCTCGGCCGCCCAGAAAGCCTTGAACTGCGGGAACCAGGTATTCATCTCGACTGGCGCTTCAGTGTCAGGCGTGTTCTGGAACACCATCTTCACACCATCGAGCGTTACTTCCTCGAAGTCCTTGCTGATGAGGAGGTTCGGCGCGATCAGCCCGACGTTGCCGGCGGCCACATTCTTACCGATCGATTGATCCACATGGCCGTGGGGGTCACGCGGCAACAGTACGGCGTACTGGTACTGCGTGCGCCGCGACATGGCATTGCCGGAGAAAACATTCTCTGAGATTGCAGCATTCAGAAAGCCTTCCGGCGCGATCACCTTCACTTTGCCGCTCTGCACATCGGCTTCGTCGACCACGCCGCGCACACCGCCGAAGTGGTCAACGTGGGAGTGCGAGTAGACGACGCCCACAACAGGACGCTTGCCGAGCTTCTCGTTGATAAATTCGAGCGCCGCCCGGGCGGTTTCCTTGGCTGTCAGTGGATCGAAGATAATCCAGCCGGTATCGCCCTTGATGAAGCTGATGTTGGCCAGGTCAAAGCCGCGAACCTGATAGATCTTGTCGGGTACGACCTCGTACAGGCCGAAGGCCATATTCAGGATAGCCTGACGCTGTAATGACGGGTGGATGCTGTCGAAGTCCTTGCCCTGAAGCAGCCACTGGTAGCTGCCCATGTCCCAGGCGACGTGACCGGCATCGGCCATGATTTGCTTGTAGGGCGGTTCGGCGATGAAGCCCTTCTTGGCTTCGTCGAAGTCCCGCTTGTCTTCTAACGGCAGGGTGGCCGAGACGCCCTTGCGCAGTTCGATTGTGAACTTGGACGGCAGCTTGCCCTTTGGATGAAAGTGCTTGCCTTCCACCGCACCGGGATTCGCCACCACGCCGCCGCCTGCCGCGGCGATCGAGACGCCGCTGACTGCACCCATAAGCGCGATTGCCAGAGCCTGGGTGAATGTTTTTTTGATTCTCATTAAATCTTTTCCTTTGTAATGGATAAACTTGTTATTTACTAAAGTACAGAACGATTTTAAATTCCCCCTCACCCTACCCTCTCCCGCTGGAGAGGGCATGTTTTGCTTCGCGCTGAATAATTCCAATAAAGAATTAACTTATTGTGGCGCTTTTCCAGAAGTCCAGGCGGATAATCGATTTGCCGCCAGTTCAGCCCAATGGTTGACTGCATTTTCCGCATCGCCCCACTGCCACTGAAAACCGGTCGTAAACGAACCGCCGCCTACACGTTTATCCACCGCCAACGCTAGAACCTGTCCCGATATGGAATCGGTTACTCTAGCCTCGGCTTGGGCGGCACCGACAAACGGGAATGTTCCGGTCGTCATATACCTAAGAGTAGACAGGACACGCGCCTGCGGGATTATCACCGATATACTGCGAAGTACCGGCGTAGCTGATGATGCATCGACTATGGCAACATCAAGCTTCATGACGCCAGGGCAGGGCTCAGTAACAATTTGAAATTTTTGCCCAAGCTCTTTATTAAGTTGCTGGGAGAAATAGTTCACCAGCATCTGCTGATTAGAGGCAGAAACCGTTGTGGTGGCTCCACCCCAGAAAGTCACCGGGTCAATCATGATCTTGTTGTACTGAGTCCATTGCGCGTCCGGATTAATCCAACGTAGTCCAGTCTGCCCCTCCTCGCCGGGTGTGAGCAGAGAACAGTCATTTTCAAGAAACGCACAGTTCATATCAGCCTGGTTAATCGCTACTTTCTGCGTGGTTGCACAGGCGCTTAATAACAACAGACATAGACCCAATAATGGTAAACGTATCCGGGCTTTAGTTTGGTTCTCTGAATTATCCAATTTAATGTTCATTGTTTTTTCCTATGTTCTAAGCAAAGTAGATTGGTATAACCACTGAGTGAAACAGGCGTTGCCGCCGGTATAATGGAATCACAGTGTTACTCCTGTCATTGTTGATCGGAAAACAGATTTCTTGCGTAAATGGTAACCGCCCTAATAGTAACAGCAACAGAAGGGTTTATGATATTGGACTTTAGGCCTAGATCGTTTAATATGAACTTCAATCTTTCATGTATGTATATAGATAGTTAGATGAGCTGGATTACCATTGTATGGTCCATGATGGCGTCGGCTAGCCTGACTTTGGCCCTGCTGCACCTTTTTATCTGGTTCAATCAAAGACGGCAATGGGCGCATTTATGCTTATCAATTACAGCTGTCGCGGTAGCTGTGATTACCGGCATGGAATTCATGGGCATGCGGGCGGTAACCATCGATCAGTGGTCAACATTGTTGCGCTGGGTGCATCTTCCCCTGTTCATTATCTATGTAGCGATCGTCTGCTATATGCGCATCTATTTCAATGCCGGACGCTCATGGCTAGCCTTTACGGCCTGCGGATTTCGAGCGCTCGCGCTGCTCTTAAGCTTTACCACGGGGCAAAGCCTGTTTTTCAGGGAAATCACCCACCTCAAATATATGGTGATTTTGGGTGGAGAAACAATATCCATTCCCCAGGGCATGCTCAACCCCTTTTACATAGTGGGACCGCTCAGCATGTTGACGCTGGTCGTGCATGTGATGGATGCGTCAATATCCCTGTGGCGCCGGGGGGCCGATGCCAGCCGCAGCGCCATAATTTTCAGCAGCACTATCTCGTTCTTTCTCCTGGTATCAACCATTCAGGCAGCTTTTGTTAATGCAGGGATTATCGACTCGCCCTACATAGCCAGCCTCTCTTTCATGCCCACCATTATCGCCATGTCCTATGCACTAAGTTATGACGTGTTGCGTTCAGCTCAACTTGCTCATCGCTTGCAGGCAAGTGAAGCCGAATTACGTATCAGCGAACAACGCATGGATCTTGCGATGAGCGCCGCCGAATTGGGTCTTTGGGAGTGGGATATCGTTCATGACGAAATCTGGAGCACTGAAAAGGGTCGTGAGCTGTTCGGTATCGCCAAGATGGAGCGGATCAGTTTCGACCGTTTTCTGAATAGACTATACGCCGAGGATCGCGAATCAGTGAGACTAGCGGTAAATAATTCGCTGGCAAGTGGCGCAGATTATGAAGGCGAATACCGCGTCGTGCTGCCGGACGAGCAAATACGTTGGCTTGCCACCCGTAGTCATATTGAATTCAACAATCGCGGGTTACCTCTGCGTATGTACGGCGTTTCGATTGATATTACCCGGCGCAAGCAAGCGGAGCAGGATGTGCAAAAACAACGCAACGAGTTATTTCATCTGTCGCGCCTGACCATGTTGGGCGAACTGTCCAGTTCTTTGGCTCATGAATTGAATCAGCCGCTGGCTGCTATCCTCAGCAACGCCCAAGCCGCACTCCGTTTTTTAGCGCTGGATGCCTCCGCCGTGAATGAAGTGCGAAGCATACTCGAAGACATAATCGCCGATGACAAACGCGCCGGAAAGGTCATTCACCGTTTGCGCCAGTTGCTCAGAAAAGACGAAGTGCAACACCTGCCACTCAATGTGAATGAAGTAGTACAAGAAGTTTTGAAACTCGTACGCAACGATTTGGCAAGTCGCGATATAGCCTTGAACATCGACCCCGCGTCAAAGTTGCCTAACGTCATCGGCGACCGGGTGCTGCTCCAACAAGTGCTGCTTAATCTGATTTTGAATGGTTGCGACGCGGTGGCTCAAGCCGGAGTTGCCGAACATCGCCGCCTCCACATCCACACACTATGGAACGGCGAAGCTGTTCAAGTGTCGGTCAGCGACCGAGGCAAGGGCATTGCTCTCGATGATATGGAGCGCATTTTTGAGCCATTCTTTACCACCAAGCCGCAAGGCATGGGATTAGGCCTCCCCATTTGCCGCACTATCATCAATGCTCATAATGGGCAGCTTTGGGCCGCAAATAACGTCGATTGCGGCGCAAGCTTTTATTTCACCCTGCCCTCCCATCCGGGAGAAAGTACATGACCGGCATGGTGCCCACTGTATTTATAGTCGACGACGATCCTTCCGTACTGAAAGCCCTGGCGCGGCTAATGCGTTCCGCCGGTCTAAATGCGGTCACGTTCGCTGCGCCGCAGGACTTCCTCGACCACTATGATAAAAACGCACCCGGCTGCCTGGTACTTGATGTTGCAATGCCCCACATCAACGGTCTGGAACTGCAACAGACTCTCGTATCTTCGGGCAGTGAACTACCGATTATTTTCCTCACCGGGCACGGAGATATTCCGATGAGTGTGCGGGCAATAAAACAGGGCGCGTTCGATTTTCTTACCAAACCCGTGCATGACAGTGACTTGATCGAAGCCATCCATGACGCCATCGAGAAAGATCGTATAGCCCGGCAAGCACGGGATAAATCGAATGAACTTCAGCAGCGGCTGGCGACGCTAACACGGCGTGAGCGGGAAGTTCTGGTTCGTGTCGTTTCCGGCAAAAAAAACCGGCAAATCGCTGACGAGCTAGGCACGGTAGAGAAAACCATCAAGGTTCACCGTGCGCATCTGATGAAGAAATTAAAAGCAGGATCGCTGGCTGATCTGGTGAAGCTGGCCGAACGGTTAGGGGTTATATCTCCGCTGCCGGATTGAATAATGTATGCTTTGAACAGTGCCAAGTAGGCGTGCCGCGCGCGCCTTCTTCACTTTTTGTGTTTTTCGTGAATCAATCCCCTTTTTTAAGTTTATTCTTTTCCTGATAAAAATGGGACAAAAGTAACGGCTTCCAGCTCTTCAATATCATAACCATTTATAGTACGAGTCACGCGCTTTAAAGTTTGCTGCCCGCTTTGGCCTATGGGAATAACCATAACCCCGCCAAGGGTTAACTGCTGAAGCAATTGCGGCGGAATTTCTGCAGGAGCTGCAGACGCGAGAATGCCATCGAACGGGGCATAGTCCGGCCAACCGAGATTACCATCACCATATAGAAAACTGATATTTTTAAGTTTCAAATCCCATAAATAGCTTTTCGCTTTTCTCTGTAGAGGCAAGATTCTTTCAATGGAATACACATGATCGATTAACTGCGCCAGAATGGCTGTCTGATACCCGCAGCCCGTGCCTATTTCAAGAACCTTACCTAAATGACCTGATGATCCCAATAGCAGTTCGGTCATTTTTGCGACTATATAAGGTTGGGAAATAGTTTGATTGTAACCGATCGGTAGTGCTGTATCTTCATAGGCCCTGCTGGCCAAGGCTTCATCCATAAAAATATGCCGGGGTGTATCACGCATAATTTCCAGAATTTTCTTATTGTGAATACCCTGCTCCGATAAACGTTTAATCATACGCTCACGCGTACGCAGGGAAGTCATGCCTATGCCTTGTAGGCTACGAGTCATAGATTATCCTCCTTTGGCAACCACGCCTTTAACGCATTAATACGCTCATGCCAGGTTAAATCAATTTGCAAGGGTGTAATTGACACATAGCCAGCATTAATAGCATAAAAATCAGTCCCGGGGCCCGCATCCTGCTCTGCACCCGGCGGACCTACCCAATAAATGGTTCGTCCGCGTGGGTCTGCACTTTTGACCACTGGCTCCGATTTGTGCCGTTGCCCAAGCCTTGTTGCTTGATAGCCTTTTAAGTCATTTATAGCGACATCCGGCACATTGACATTAAGAATGGTATCTTGTGGTAATGGATTCTTGATCAATTGCTTTAATAGAGTCACCGCAACCTGTCCTGCGGTATCAAAATGTCTGGGATTACTACCTACCAAAGAAATAGCGACGGCGGGCAATCCCAAAAACCGCCCTTCGGTTGCCGCAGCAACGGTACCTGAATAAATTACATCATCACCCAGGTTGGAGCCATGATTAATTCCCGCAAAAACCATATCAGGCTCTTTGTCCAGAAAACCTGTTATCGCCAAATGCACGCAATCGGTAGGTGTACCATCGACTTTAATAAAACCGTTATCGGCTGTATAAGCACGCAAAGGCATTTCCAGCGTTAAGGAATTGCTTGCTGCACTGCGGTTTCTATCCGGTGCAACCACCGATATTTCGGCATGTTTGCGCAAGGCATCGGCTAATGCAACAAGGCCTTCAGCCAAGTACCCGTCATCATTGCTTAACAAAATATGCATTATCAATTCGCCATGAAGCACAATAAGCTATAAAATCGAACATCTTAGCAACAATACCTAACAAAATCAGCATTCGTGGCAAAAAAAACGCTCACCTCAGAAGACCGTGATTTATTTCGCCACGCTATCGGTAAAGTAAGTTCAGTCAATAGCGATAAAGTGCTATTAAATCAAGAAAATAAACCCAAGCCTTACCCCAAGACTCCGGCACCTGATGTTGATAGTCATTTAATTGATACGGCAGCTGCAGATATTGACAAAGTCGGACTTGAAGATAGCATGAGTTTTATTGCACCGGGTCTGCAAAACAATGTCTTAAAAAAATTGCGGCGGGGTTATTTTGGCCTGGATGCTGAGATTGATCTGCATGGATTAACCAGTAACGAGGCCAAACGGCAACTGCTGCATTTTTTACAGTCCTGTGTAAAAGCCGGTTGCCGCTGTGTGCATATTGTTCACGGCAAAGGCTATCGTTCGGCTGACAACCACCCGGTACTGAAAAACAATCTTAACCTATGGTTACGTCAACACAAGGATGTTCAGGCATTTTGTTCTGCATCGCCCAAGAACGGCGGCACAGGCGCGGTATTTGTCCTGCTGCAGTTGGCGGAAAAATATAGCCGTCATGGTGATATTGAATCATAGTCGAAATGCAAGTATTCACCTCCCACTTTGAAAAAGGGGGATTGAGGCTGAGGTATCCCCACAAAATATCATTACAAAACAATATATTGTTTGACAAAATTTGGATAAAATCAAGATTAAGCAGGTCTGAGCATAAGAATTCATTCTAAAATAATAACTTGGAAGGTTAACTTTATGTCGATTATTGCTCAGCTGCATAACTTATTGAAAGAACAACTTCCCAGCATTCATGCTACCCGACTGCAGGCGCTGATGGCTGCTGTCGAGGCTGGATTAAGTGGAGCGCTCGTATCGATTACGGCGCTCGGACAGGGGCTTTCCGGACCTGCCTATATCAAACACAAAATCAAACGGCTAGATCGCTTGGCCGGAAATCGCCATCTTAAATCTGAGCGCATGGCCTTATACGGCGCCATGGCCCAGGTTTTGTTGAAGTCTCTGCCATTGCCCTTGGTTATTGTTGACTGGTCGCCGCTGACTGACGATCAAAGCCAGCAGCTTCTACGCGCTTCGCTCCCCGTGGGCGGGCGTACCATCACCTTATATGAGGAAGTTCATCCAGATAGCCAATTGGGTAACCGCCGTGTCCAACATCAATTCTTGGCCCACTTGCAAGAACTGTTGCCAGCGCATGTCACACCTATTGTGGTTGCTGACTCCGGGTTTCGGGTGCCGTTCTTTCGCGAGGTAGAACGCTTGGGCTGGCATTGGCTGGGACGGATTCGCAACCGTGATTTCATCGCTTTTGCCGATCATCCAGATGACTGGCTGGCGGCAAAATCACTGTATGCTAAAGCCACTCGCAAACCCAAGCTACTGGGCTCGGCACGTTGGGTGCGCAGTAATCCCTTG
>Ga0208508_1000246_pt1 | contig 14974 bp, 15 predicted proteins | sample LakWasMeta1_LOW4_2_FD_183853 | JGI IMG/M metagenome (GOLD analysis project Ga0208508, IMG submission 183853) | Freshwater sediment methanotrophic microbial communities from Lake Washington under simulated oxygen tension - Sediment Metagenome... | ecosystem: Environmental > Aquatic > Freshwater >...
CGTATTCCAACCATCACCAACATCAAAGGGGGAACTTTAATTCCCCAACCATAAATAAAGTAAACGAAAACAGTTGAAAGGAAGTGTTCAAGCCATGATGATGAAAACAAACAACCTATTAATAACATTATTCACTAACAGCATCACAGGTTTCAAAGGAATGTCTGGTGGAGGTGGTGGTAATGCTAAAGATGCTGCTCGGGCACAACAAGAAGAAGCAGCACGTCTAGCAGCTCTTAAATCACAAGAAGAAGCTCGTATCCTGAAAGAGACATTGGACAACAAGATTGCGGTAGCAGGTAAAGAATCAGCAGCAGCAACAGCACGAACCAGTTTGATGGATAAGGCAAAAACTGCTCTTGAAGATCCAGCAGAAGCAGCAAAGAAAAAGACCCTATTGAGTAACTACAGCTCAACATCCTAAGGGAATCAGTCAGACTATGGACCTATCAGCATTTTTCAAACTATTGAATGATACAACAGGGGTAGACATTACTCCTGCTCCTATCCCTGCTCCTATCCCTGCTCCTATCCCTGCTCCTCCAGTTGAATCACAAAAGCAGTTAGAAGGAAAGGACAATATTTCGAGTGTATCAACCCAACGTACATATGACCGTGAGTTCAAACAAGCAAAGAAACCAGCATCAATATTCTTACAAGCTCAGAGGGCTAATGTTGGTGAAACCTTAATATCAAAAGCTAATTCCACATTATAGTGGTCACAATTTAAAGGACAACGTGAATGGATTCACAAGATACAAAAGATAAGCCAGATAAAGTTCCTAATGATGTACAGCTACAGAAAGGGAAGCAGGCATTAAAGGTGTTCGCTCAACTGGTCAATCAAAAACAACCACTTGAAAGATATTGGACCACAGCATATGCCTACACACTTCCACATCGTGGTCAATACTTTCAAAATAAGGGAGCAGGAACAGAGGGTATAATTAAGGCGCAATCAGACCAACAAGTAATCTATGATTCAACAGCTGGTGATGCTATTTCATTATTAGCAGCATCAATAATGAGTGGATTGACACCATCAGCATCACAATGGTTTCAGTTTAGAATTCCTGGTGTAAAGTTTGACGACCTTCAGTACGATGCCAGAGTGTGGTTGGAGAATGCTTCAAAGACACTGTTTAACCTTATTCACAATAGTTCAAACTACAACGCCACAGCACTTGAGGCGTTAGAGGATTTAGCCATATCAGGGATGTACGGAATCTATATTGAGAAAGAAGATGGTGGGGATTTCCACTTCGAACTATGGCCTCTCGACAGCTTATATGTCCAAGAAAATCCCAAAACACAGGTAATTGATACTGTATATCGTATATGTCTATACACAGCAGAAGCAGCAGTTGAAAAGTTTGGTGAAGAAAATGTTCCTGAATTCATTGAAACAGCCTATGAAAATAATTCAGATGATCCAAGACAATATGAGTTCTTACACATCATCAAACCAAGAAAAGGTAAACCAGGAAAGTTCGCTACTCAATTACCATTCGAATCACTATATGTTTGTAAGAAGAGTGGTCAAGTTGTAAAAGAATCTGGATACCATGAGTTACCTATTGTTGTTCCAAGGTGGTCAAAAATTCCTCGTACCTCATATGCTCTTGGGCCATTGAACAAAGCATTACCAGATATAAAGACCTTAAATAAGGTTGTTGAAATGATGTTACAAAATGCTGAAATGGCAATAGCAGGAACCTTTGTTGCAAAGGCTGATGGTTACCTTAACCCAAACACAACTAAGATTGGACCTCGAAGAGTGGTATTCGCTCAAGACCCAGGCAATATAAGACCATTAACTATTGGTGGAGATTTCAGAATAGCTTTTGAAGAGATTACTAGATTACAGAAGCAAATCAAATCAGTACTTATGGCTGATGAATTAGAACCAATTCAAAAGAACTATGCGTCAGCAACAGAGGTATCAACTCGTGCTGTTATTGTTAGACAGATATTGGGTCCAATTTTCGCTAGATTACAAAGTGAGTATCTTGAACCATTAATTGGTCGTTGTTTTGGATTAGCATTTCGTGATGGAACATTTGGACAGATACCACAATCTCTACAAGGCTCCATCACAATCATTCCTGAATATGTATCACCAATGGCAAGAGCACAACGAATGGAAGAGGTCACCTCAATGGAGAAATTCGAACAATCACTTGCGGCTACTGCTCAACTTAACCCTCATGTATTGGATGTGTATGATTTCGATTTGGCAACCTTAAAGAAGGCTGGATTGATAGGTGTACCGTCAGATGTGATTCGGAGTAAAGAACAAATCCGAAAGGTTCGGGATGACCAAGCCCAAGCACAACAAGAACAACAGGCCCAACAACAAGCCCAAACTAATCAACAACAGGTAATGAACCCTGGAGTATTGAAAGCAGGAATGGAAGCAATGGGTGGACCAGAAGCAGTTCAACAACTAATAAAAGGACAATCATAATGAAAGACCAAATAAATAAATTGATAAATGACTATCACCAACGAGAAGCTGATAAAAAAGGCTATAGATATTTTAACCAGGATTATGTAACAAGTGAGATATTGGAGGACAAACAATTAGTTAAAGACATAATTGATTTGGCGCGTGAATTAGCCCCCATCAATAAATTGGTAAAACAAGGATAATAGTTATGTTAGATTCAGAATCATATAACTACTTGTTTTCAAAAGATAAAACTGGTGACAAAGTGCTCCAAGAATTAACAGGTTTATTTTACGATAGACCTAGTTATACCAAAGGAGATCAATATGAAACAGCCTACAAGGAAGGTCAACGTTCAGTTGTTGAATTCATATTGAGACAAATATCACAAATTAACTTTTTACCAAATCAAAATACAACTGAAGAGTAAAGGACATACAAATGACAGATGAAGTTCAATCACAACAAGAAGAAACAACCACTTCAACAGAATCACAAACAGTTGAAACAACCACCACCGAACAAACACTAATACAAACAGAAGCAGCTAAACCAGAAATTCCAGCAAAATTCTTAAAAGATGGAACACCTGATTATGATGCGCTCACAAAAGCCTATACAGAATTGGAAAAAAAGATTGGTAGTAAAGTACCAGTAGCAGATATAGCAGAATATGATTTTCAATTCCAAACAGCTGATGAATGGGATGTTGAACAATTAGAAGCATTTAAAGGACAAGCTAAAGAATGGGGGTTGAGTAAGGACCAGTTCAATAACGCAATGGCATTATATGAGCAGAATATTACTGCTGTTTTAGACCAATATGTTCCAAATGTTGAAAGAGCTCAAGTGGTACTACAAGACCACTGGGGAAATGATTATGGTTCTAACATGAAAAGTGCTGCTCACGCTATTGAAACATTCTATCCAGATGCTCTTAATGACCATGAATTAAGTTCTAATCCAAAATTCATAAAGGTAATGGCAGAGATTGGAAAACAATTGAAAGAAGATAATGCGCCAAGTACTGTTAATACAGGAACTGGAGCAAGGCTTAGTAAATTAGAGGTGGAAGCACTTATCGCTCGCCCAGACTACCGAACCAATAAAGAAGTACAACACATAGTTACAGCATGGTACGAATCAAAAAAAAGTTAAAACCATATGGTTAGGTTATCCCTAACCATAAATAACCATAATAATACTTAAAAGGATAAGGAGTTACCCCCCAAGTAAAGTATAAAAACCGCCCTGTATTGACAGACAAGCCGAAGGTTCTGGATGAACTAAAAACAAACAAACAAATTTAAAAATTGAATAAGGAAATTCAACATGTCAGCAAATATTACAGCTTCTTTCACCACCCAATGGGATGCCGAGGTTAAACACTCGTTTGCACAATATCAATCTAAACTTCGTGACACAGTTCGTGTTGTTAATAACGTGGAAGGTGCTACCTATCCATTTCATAAAATGGGTACAGTTACTGCTGTAGCAAAAACTCGTGACGCCAATTTAACATGGACATCTCCAGCTCAATCAACTGTTAGTGCGACATTGACGGATATGTATGCACCTATTCGTGTTGATAATCTTGACCTGTTAAAAACAAACATAGATACCCGTGCTGAATATCAAATAGAATCTATTCGAGCAATCAATGAGGTTGTTGATAAATCTATAATCACTGCATGGGGTGCTTCTAATACTGACATCACTACTTTAACTGGTGGTCTGACTCAAGCTAAATTGTTAGAGGCTTTAGAGAAGTTCATATCTAACAGCATCCCACCCGAAGATCGTTTCTTGGTGGTTGGTGGTCGTCAAATTATTGATGCGTTAGGTCTTACCAGCATCACAAGTGCTGATTACCAAAACATAAAAGCACTGGTTGAAGGTAGCATAAACTCAGCTTTGGGTTTCAAATGGGTTGTTTCAAACTATCTTACTAAAGACGCGTTGAATGCTACAGGTGGTGCTCAAGCCAACACACGTCACTGTTATGCAGTTGCTAAATCAGCTACTGGATTGGCTTTGGCACAAGACCTACGAACCAATATTGAATGGTCCACTGACGCACAGGCTTGGAACATTGTGAGCTCAATATCACACGGTGTTGCTGTTATTGACAACGTAGGAGTTATTGAAATTGGTTGTGTAGAATAATTAATTAGAACTATAACCATAATAAGGTTAGTGTAGAAATGCACTAACCTTTTTTATTGTGTAAAAAATATACCTAGTAATAACCAACCATAAATACCTATATTATTAAAATGGGTAACATGGATGGCATCAGCAGTTGAAATAGCTAATATAAGTTTGATTGGTTTAGGTGGAAAACCTATTAGCTCATTTACCGAATCCACATCTGAAGCAATTTCAGTTAATGCTGTATGGAATGTATTTCGTCAAACGCTCTTACGTTCTCATTACTGGAACTTCGCTATTAAGCGTCAAGAGTTGGCTCAATCAACCACTCCACCAGGGTTTGCCTATGACTATAAATATGCACTCCCATCCGACAATCTTCGAATCATTCAAGTCTATACAAATGGAGATTATAAAATTGAAAATGGTTTTGTTATAACAAACCATACAGATTGTAAGGTTAAATATGTAGCTGATATAACTGATACCAGTGTTTGGACAGGAGATTTCACTGAATTAATGTCAGCAAGATTGAAAGCTGAATTAGCCTATTCGATTACAAGAGATAAGGATATGGTTACCTTGTCGTGGAAACTCTTCAAGGATAAAGAAGAGCAATGTAAATGGGCGGATGCTAGTGAGGACATTGAGGATGTATTCCTAGGTGGAACAGATTTAATTAGCGTGAGAGCAATCTAATGGCTCGTGTTAAGCAAATCATTACCGACTTTACTAGTGGAGAAATATCACCAAAGATGATAGCAAGGACTGACCTTGAGTCCTACAAGCATGGATGTAAAAAGATGCTTAATGCCTATCCATTACCGCATGGTGCTTGTACAAGAAGAAGAGGCACAAGAGCCTTAGTTGAGGTTAAAGATTCCACCAGACCAGCAAAGTTAATCCCTTATATTTACTCTCGCACCATATCTCATGCTCTAGTGTTTAATGCTGGGGTTATGAGAGTGATCAGAGACAAAGCCTTGTTACCAAGTGTCGCATCACCTTATGAATTAGCTATTCCATATTCTGATGCTGATTTACCATCACTGAGGTACACACAAGTTGGAACAGCTCTTTATATTGTTCACAAAAACTATCCAACCAAAGTATTACAAAGAATATCTGATACAAGTTGGACATTAGCGGATGCTAGTTTTATTTACAAAGCTGTTACTGATTTCTGGTATGAAAACTGGTTTATTAAATTCAAAATAATTAGCGGAACAATCGCATTTGTTGCAGGGAAGCAATTCACAATTACTGCTCCTGGTGGTGTTGTCACACCCAATGGAAGTGCTGGTAATGGAACAATCACAGCAGTATCTTTTAAAAATGGAGCACCAACTGAAACATGGTATGTAACCTGTGATTATGCGGATGCTAATAGACAAGAATGGACAGTAGCGGGAACAGTATCAGGTACAAAAATTGTTACATGGCATACCAATGAATATCCGTCAACAATAGCCTTTCATGAACAACGATTGTATTTGGGTGGAACAGCATCCTCTCCACAAACAATATGGGGTAGTGCTATTGGTAATTACAATGTTCTTACCAGAGGAGCCAAGGATGATGATGCTATTCAATTCACCATAGCCTCAAATCAATATGACGAAATGATTCACTTAACCAGTGGCCGCTATTTGATTCCATTAACTTATGGTGGGGAATTTAGTATGACAGGTTCAAACACAACTGGTATCACACCATCAACTGTTCGAATCACTCCCCATACCTATCATGGTTCAAATGATTGTTTACCAATCAAAATTGGTAATGAGATTCTATTTGTACAAAGAGATTCAGCAAAAGTAAGGGCAATCAGTTATTCAGTAGCAGAAGATACAAATATGGCTCCTGATATATCAGTATTGGCAGAACATATTACTGAATCGGGAATCAAAGAATCCACATTTGCACAATCACCCCATTACATATCATGGTGGGTAAGAAATGATGGTGCTCTTGTATCCTGTGTTCATATGAGAGATTTGGGTATGACAGGATGGAGCAAACATATTACCCCAGCTGGTTTATTTGAGAATGTAATTTCAATACCAGAGAGTACACAAGATACAGTGTACATGGTGGTAAAAAGATTTGGGAATAAAAGATTTATTGAGTATTTCGACCATTCAAAAGAAATATATTCAGATAGTTCTATTGTTGCAACAGCTGGATCTCCAACTAATACCTGGACAGGATTAAATCATTTGGAAGGGCAAACAGTAACAGTTGTTGGTGATGGTAGTGTATTACCATCAGTTGTGGTTACTGGTGGTGCTGTAACACTAACCAAAGCAGTAAGTAATGTGGTTATTGGATTACCTTTTACAGTATCTATTGAGCTACAACATCCCTATATCCAGAATGAACATGGTGCATCACAGGGTGGAAACTTATCAGTATCTAAAATAATAGCAATGGTAGAAAACACAATTGGGATGAAAATAAATGATGTTGAAATTCCATTCAGAGAATTTGGACAAACAACTGATACTCCTATTACTCCATTCACTGGTGAAATAGAAAGAACAAATCTTGGATGGTCTAACACTGAATACATGAAATTTGAACAACCCTATCCATTACCTTTCACCTTATTGTCAGTAGTATTGTTTGTTAATAGTTATGATTAGAGAAGCTACTATTGAGGATGTAACTGAAATAACAGCAATGTTATTAGTTGATAAACCATGGGAAACTGTGGAGACCTTGAAACACTCAACCATAAATATATCAAAAGGACAATCCTATATAACCATGTTGATTAATGATGCTGATGATGGAATGGTATATGTAGCTGTTGATGATTATAAAATAGTTGGTGTTATATTGGGTCAAATACAATCACATTGGTGTACTGATGATAAATACTCCACAGATTATGTTTTATATATAAAACAAGATTACAGACACAAACACTATGGTTATCAATTACTGAAGCACTTCATTGATGAAAGTAAACGAAAAGGTGTTAAGAGTTTTGTAACAGGATTACCAGAAACCGAATTTAAAACTGGTTCAATGGCAAAGTTGTTACTACGACAAGGGTTGAAACAAAAAGCAATATGGTATGAAAAGGAATTCTAATAGATGAGTGATAATATAGCGAAAATATTTGATTTTAAAAAAGAAGTAACAAAAGCTGAAAATTACCTATTAAATCTTCCACAGGTTGAACTTCCTGTTAAACACTATTTTGTTAATGGGTTATATGCCAGAGAACTATTTATTCCAAAAGGAACCATATTAACTGGAGCTATACACAAAACAGAACATCTTTGTGTCATGACAGGAGATATTGAGATTAGATCAGAACAGTGTGGTGGTCGTTATACAGGGTATCAAATGTTTGTTTCCACACCTGGAGTAAAACGAATTGGATATGCTCTTGAAGATACAACATTTACAACACTACATCCAACGGATGAAACAGATATTAGTGAGTTAGAAAAACTATTGGTTGTTCAAACCTATGAAGAATATGAACAATATTTATTAGTTAATGAGGGTAATACTAACCAACAAATAGAAGCGGGGGAATAAACATGAGTTTTGCAATATCAGCAGTAGTCATTGGAGTTGTTGGAGCTGGCATTAGTGCAGCTGGAGCAGTCTCATCATCTAATGCCCAAAAGAAGGCAGGAAAGTATGGAGCAGAAGCAGGTGGTCGCCAGAAAGCCCAAAGTGAATATGAAGCAAAAATCATTCTCGAAAAATCACAAGAACAAGCAAGACAAGTAAGGGCACAGGCAATCAATGTTAGAGGTACACAAATTGCCACCGCAGCATCATCAGGTGTATTAGTTGGGGATGGTAGTTCACAGGATATGGTTGATGAAGTATCCAGGTTATCAGAACAAGATGCTGTAGCTTATTTGTGGGATGGAGCTAATGGTTCTATATCGGCAACTGAACAAGGACGTTTATCTGATTTAGAAGGACAACAAAGAGCAAAACAAGCAAATGCTGCTGCTAATGCTACGTTAATGAGTGGATTTGGTAGTGTTCTATCCTCAATCGGAAGTGCGGGATCAGCAGCAGCAGGAGCAGCGAAAGGTGGTTCGACAGCATCAATGAGTTACAAAGGTGGTCCAACTGGTGGATGGCCTAGTGTTAGTAAAGGGAAATAAAAAGTGGCAATAAAATTTGAAGTAACACCTACATCACAATCAAGTACAAATTACATTGGTTCAGCCGCATCCTCAAAAAGTGATGTTAACTTTGGAGATGTTATCAAAAAAGATGTAAATCTCCCAAGAGAAAGTGCTGGTGCTAATTTTCAATCTAATATGGAAATAGCGGATTCAATAGGAAAATCATATAAAGCAGTTAGTTCTGTTATTGGTGATGTTGGAACAATGTTACAAGCTCATGCTAATTTAGAAGACCAAACAAAGGGTAACAAATTAATAGCTGACTTAAGGGTCAAGCATTCGACCATATCAACAAAGAATATGGAGAGAGCAGCAAAAGGAGAAATTACCCTAGGCCAATTAGCTGAGGAAAACAAACTTCAGTTTGAAGTTGAGTCAAGAAACTCCATTGAAAATACAACATTTAATAGTCCACAAATAAGAGACAAGTTGTATTCAATGTCTAATGAATTAAGTGCATCCAATTATGAACAAGATATTAAAGCCAGCACAGACCAAATCAGACAAGAAACAAAAGCAGGATTAAATTTAGAAGTAGCAGACCAAATCAAATTAGCTGGTAACAGTCCTGCTGATTTTACTCGTGCGGAACAATGGGCAGCGGAACATGCTATTAATGATAAACGTGTTGTTAATCTTGTTGGTTCTAATGTGTTTCAAACACACATGAAAACAGAATTGGAAACTACTGCTAAAAACTTACTTAGTAACACAATCAAAGCTGACCCATATAAAGCAGAAGAGTTATTGAAAAGTGGTGTAATGGATAGACCATTAGCATACTTATCTGATGCTGAAAGACCATTAATCGAACAAGAGATACAAGCACAAAAAACTGCTCTTGAAAATAAACAAAGAACCGCTGTTGACCAGGCTTCCTATGAAAAACAACAAGAACTTATTAGCCGTTCATTAGGTGGGGAAAACCTAACCGATTTAGAGATTAAAAATGCTGGTTTAAATCCTGCTCACGAAAATCATCTTATATCCCTTAATGTTCAGAAACGTGAAGCAGAAGCAAAGAAGAATGAAGGATTTGTTGAAAGGCAAAAACTAAGGGCTGAGTTTAATGGTACAGGTAGAGGATTTTCAAAGGCACAAGCTGATGAAGATTTCACCACAAAATATAGTTCAGTCATTAAGGAAGTAATGTCAGACCCAAATAAGTCAGGTGTGTTCATTGATACTGTTAAAGCTGATTATGGGGATATTCCAAACGCAGCAATAAGAGCAATCGATACCCCACCAGCACCAGGACAAGATAAACAATGGGTTGAGTCTCGTAGAGCGGTAATAGCTCAACATCCTGAAATAGCAAAAGATATGGACCCAAAACTAACAGAAGTAGCAGATATTGTTGCAACGGAGAGAAAGATGGATGGTTCTGAATACTCCTACAAGGAAGCATTTAAATTACATACAGAAAGAACAGATGAAGCAAATAGCCTTAAACAATACAAAATCAATCCTGATTTATTGAGTAAAGACTCTCCATTAAAAGACCCTCAAAAAACTCTTAGTGGTAGTGAATATTTTGATACAACTGATATTCCATTAGGTGCTACAACAGCTTTTAATTTGAAGGCTGGAATGATTCAAAAAACCAACCCAGGATTAACAGAGAAAGAAGTAGCACAAAGAGCCTTTGAATCTATTGGTTATAGTAAAACAGAGTTAGGTAATGAGCGTGTAATGGCAAGAGCTCCAGAAAGAGTGTTCAAAGGACAGGATTATGATTCATTCAAAACAGATGTAACTGGGTATGCTGGTAGACACAAGATTGATGAGTTTGTTTTAGAACCTGCTAACAAGCAATCACCCGATGGTAAGTATGATGTTTACTATATGGTAGATACAAAAACACATTTATTAAAAATGGATGAAACTGGTACAGCACCAAGAGAATTCTATCCAACCCAATGGCAACCAGTATCTAAGTTTGAACCAAGAAGTGAATACCAAACCACACCAACAGCTATTACTAAAGGAGCGGATACTGCACAAGCACAAGTACCAGCATTAGCAAAAGCACCAGGATTGTTAAAGGCTATTGTTGGTGTTGAAAGTTCGAATGGTAAGAACAATCTTAATGACACCAGTGGAGCATTTGGACCATACCAGTTTGTTGAATCAACAGGTAAACAATATGGTTTAAAACCAGGTGATCCAATTGAGAAACATCATCAAGCTGCTGCTAGTTACTGGAGTGATTTGATGACTAAGTACAATGGAAGTATTGACAAATCCATTAGAGAATATAGTGGTTATTTTGCAAATGCTAAACCTGCTGGGACAGTTATAGGAAATAACCTGAAAGGTGGAAAGATATATTCAATTGGTAAACAAAGAGCAGAAGAACAGTACCAAGATTATTTACATAAATTAAAACAACATGGATTTGATACCACAGGAATTGGTTAATAATAATGATTAAAATAGATACACCAGTAGATTCACCAGACACAGCTCCTGTTGTAGAGGATAATTCAACCTATGTTAGTCCATTTGGAACCCAGCAAGTAGCATCAGGTCCAGTACCAAACACAATTGAATCACCAACTGACCCAACTGTACAAGCACATTATCAAGCTAATCCAACAATCACCAATCAACCAGCTGTTAATCCGTATCTACAAGAATTAGCAACTAAACCAGAATCAACTGATAGGTCATTGGTAAAGGATGCTTTTGCGCAAAACAATAGTGCTTATGCTACCTACGAATGGTTGAAGAATAGAGATACAAATCCTATTGATGGTAAGTATGATGCTTGGAGAGATGATGAGGTTCTATTCAATGGATTAGAGGAAGACCAAAAGAATAAGGCAATTGATTTTACATCCAGAGCACAATTCCAAGGCTACCTAAAAACCATTGATAATGAACAACGAGCTAAACAAAATATCAGTGAATCTGGTGGGTATGGAATGGCTGCTAGTTTGGCTGCTGGTATTCTTGACCCAATCAATCTTATACCTATTGTTGGTCAATCTACAAAGGTTAAAGTAGCTGTGGCACTAGGAACTGCTGCTCTTGATGAGGCTGTTTTACAAAAAACACAAGAGACAAGAACAGCCTCAGAGTCTGCTATGAATATTGGAACAGCTGGGGTTTTTACTGGGACATTGTTACACCTTGCGGATAGATGGGGTGGTAGCAATGCTGTTAAAAAATTGAACGAAACAATCACTGATACACATGACCAACCGGATTTAGTTACTCAGTATAAAGAATTAAACCCTGTTCCAAAATCAGGGGGTGCTGCTGCTGTTACTGTTGATGAAAACAAGTTAGTTGGTGGTTCAGTTATTGAGGCACTAACACTTGGGGAAGGTGCTAAGTTATTTACATCACCATCCTTAGCAGCAAGAAATTTGGGACACACCTCTGTTGAAAATGCTTTTGTATTACAGAAGCACCTTAATGGTTCTTACGATGTTCCTGATGAAACCTTAATAAAGGTCATGACAAATGAAATGGTTGGTGGGGTAGTTAACGGACACCTTGACGATTTCAAGGCAGCCAAGAAACTTGACCCAACACTAACAAAAGACCAATTTGATTCAAATATTAGAGCAGCTGCTGCTTTTGACTTTCAACAACTAACAGGAGCTGCTACTGGTAATCCGATACTTGACCAATCAGCACTAAGATTAAGAACCTTCTTTGAAACCATGGGACAGAGATTACATGCTGCTGGTTTATTACCCAACCCTGATAATGTTAGGGGAGCAATGTACTATGTCCCAAGATTGTATGATGGTAAAAAGATAGCTGCTAATCCTGTAGCATTCCAAGAAGATATAACCAGAAAATTGATAGGACAGTGGGGCAACCTTACACCAGCAAAACAAAGAGCACTATTAAGAAAGTTTGAGGACCATAACAATCTACAGGATGCTGCCAGAACAACAGCAAGAGATATATATGAATCTATCACCTATGGTGCTGATGAATTCAAGGCACTGAATGAAAGAAAGGTCACACTAGATGATTTACAACTATCTGAGTGGTTAGAAAATGATCCAATCAAATTAGTAACTAGGTATGCTGATAAGTACATACCTAAATTGGTCATGGCAGAAAACAAAAATGTAACCTCATTTGACCAATTCTTTAAAACAACAGCAGATGATTACACCAATATGGTTATGGAAGCTGAGAGGTTGGGGGATAAGGGGGAAATCAAAAGTCTCAACAAACGAAAAGTAGTGGATAAAGCAGCAGCACAAAACCTATACGACAGACTGTTGAACATTCATCCACAAACCAAACATCCAGCTGTCCAAGAGTTCTTTGAATCAATGAAACAACTATCCTCTATGTCTCAATTGGGTATGGTAACTGTCACCAGTATTACTGACGTAGCCAGACAAGTAACAATCAATGGCCCAGCTAAAGCAATGAAATATGAGCTTCAAGCATTACAGAACGTGGTTGGTATGGACGATATTGTTAAATTGAGTAGAGCGGAGAAGAAAGCCCTTGTTGCACCATTAGAAGAACTTACCAATATGAGATTCTCACATTTTGTTGATTTGTTTGGTGACTATGACCCAACTAATCCAATGGCTCAACTTATCAACTATGCACATGGAAAGTTTATGACAGCTACAGGGTTACCTAAATGGACAGCTAGTCAGAAAACAACTGCTGCTGAAATTATTACAGACAAGATTATTAGTGCTGGTAAGAAATTGGATGGTGGTGGAAAGCTAACAAAAGCAGAGGTAACACATTTTGCACAAATTGGATTAACTGAATCAAAGCTAAGGGCTATTCATACTGAATATAAATTCCATGGACAAGACAATTTGTTGAACCATGATAAATGGAGTAACCAAAACGCTGCTGAGTCAATTAAACAAGCAATAGTAAGGTCAACTGACAAAACCATAAATACTGTTAATGCTGGTGAATTACATGCCTGGATGGATAGTCCAATCTCCAAGATACTAATGCAGTTTCAATCATTCGCAATGGTAGCGTGGAATCAAACTCTTATAGCCGGTTTACAAAGAAGTGATGCTAATTTCTATATGTCTGTTGTTGGTATGCTTGGTTTAGGTATTTTAGCCACTGAACTTAAAGCCCAGCTAACAGGAGCAAAAAGACCAACCAGTTGGGACCTTGATGACCCAACAGGCTGGGTGGCAACATCATTTGATAGGTCTGGTTTAGTATCTCTTCCATTTGATTTATATAACCGTGGAGCGGCAGTACTTGGACAACCTACATTTGGCAGTCAATTAGATCGAGCTATTGACCCAATTAAGGAAGCAAAAGACCAACAATTTAGTCCAGGTGTAGCATTTGGTCCTGTTGGTAGATATGTTGATAATTTTGGTAAAGCTGTTTTCAACCATGATAAGAACAGTGTGGCTGCTGCTCGTAGGTTAATGCCCTTACAAAACCTACATGGTGCTTCATTGATATTTGACCAAGTAGAGAAAGGATTGAATCACCTAACAGGAACACCTTACAAAGAAAAGGATACTTTGAACCCAGACAATATTTTTAAAGGAAGTAAATAAATATGACTGATGACACAACAACAAAAAAGGTATGGAGCCCAGGTAGACCATTAGGTTCATCTAATTTGAAATCACCAGAAGATGCAACATCAGAATCACACAAAAGAGTGTTGAATCAGAACCAGGTGGTTAAGGCTATCAAACAAACCCAAAAAGAAAAGAATGAATTGATAGCAAAGAAATACGGAATAAAGAAAATCGAGAAAGATTTCAAAGGAAAATCAGAGTCTGAAAAACTCCGTATGACCTACATTGAATTGGTTCGTAGAGTAGCTATTGAATCACATCGTGACCTTATCACGGAATTGGATTGGGATGATGAAGCAACAGTAAACAAACGAAGAAAACAAATGTCGAATTTGAAAGATATGTTGCAGGTAACTCGTATGATGAATGAGTTGATAACCAACCTTGAAAAGACTACAGATGTAAATGGAGCAGTTATTTTGTCAGATGAAGAAAGAACAGAAACTGATAATGTGATTCAACTAGCAATGTTGAAATTGAACAGAAAATAAAAAAGTACCAAAACCTAATAGCAAGGATGCTATTTGGTGAAATGACAAGGATGTCAAATGAGTTCAATACAAGAACAACACGAATTAGATTTTAGGTTATACGCCACAATATGGTTCTTAAAAAATAACTGGGAAACCCCAGAAGTTCAAATGTCG
>Ga0208508_1000247_pt1 | contig 14965 bp, 12 predicted proteins | sample LakWasMeta1_LOW4_2_FD_183853 | JGI IMG/M metagenome (GOLD analysis project Ga0208508, IMG submission 183853) | Freshwater sediment methanotrophic microbial communities from Lake Washington under simulated oxygen tension - Sediment Metagenome... | ecosystem: Environmental > Aquatic > Freshwater >...
CGTGCAAGCCAGCGGTGCCGGCCCGGTACTCGTGCTGACCAAGGCCGATCTCACCGAACACGTCGAGATGGCGCTGGAAAGTCTGCAGGAAATCGTGCAGGGCGGTATTCCGATTTTCGCCGTTAACGCCAAGGATGCCGACAGTCTGGCCGTGTTGCATCCGTTTCTGGGCGTCGGCAAGACCGCCGTGCTGGTCGGTTCATCCGGCGCCGGCAAATCTACCGTCACCAACACCTTGCTCGGCACCAGCAAGATGAAAACCCAGGAAGTGCGCGGCAATGATTCGCGGGGTCGCCACACCACCACGCATCGCGTGTTGATTGCACTGCCTCAGGGCGGCTGCCTGATCGATACCCCCGGCATGCGCGAACTGAAACTCAGCGGCGACGAAGATTTAAGCGAAGGCACCTTCGAGGATATCGACAGCTTGGCGGCGCAATGCCGGTTCAGCGATTGCGGCCATAGCAACGAGCCCGGTTGTGCCGTGCTGGCCGCGTTGGCCGACGATAGTCTGGATGCAGAACGCTACGCGCATTACCTGAAATTACGCGATGAGCGCGATGCTGCGGCAACCTCGCTTGCTGCGCGTCGCGCCGATGCAAAAGCGGCCAATGCCGCTTTCGTCAAACGAACAAAAGACAAATACGGACGACGGTAATGCCCACTGATGACCGCGCGCTTAAACACCACGCCGTGCTTGATGCCCGGCTGGTGGCTGCGGTGCGCGGTATCCGATTGCTCGACGCGGTCAGCTGGCCGGCGCAGACGCAGGAACGGTTTCTCGCTGACTGGCGGGTTGGCCGTATTCGCATGCCGAAAATCGACTATCCAAAAAACGATTTCAGCGAAGTCCGCAGCGAGCTCGATGCCGTCTCCACAGCGGCCGATCCGGATCATCCTCTGGGACGTTATCTGCAATTGACCTCGGAAAGCTGGCGCATCGCCACGCGATTGCTCGATGTACTGGGCAGTCATCGCGTCACCGCCTATTCGACACGTCTGTTTGGACGGCCGGTGGAAATGTTGCCCGGCAATGGCCCAACCAATCTCGATGCGGCCCAACATTTTATCCATCTTGCCGACGAGCTTGATCAGGAGTTGCGCGAAGTCGAGCCCGATTATGTGATTTCGGCCGAACAGGTGCAGCAGGAATTGCAGGTTGCCATCGATGCTTTTTTCATCAACCATAAAGTCAAAGTCGAACTCGACCCCAATCTGATTTCCAAGGCCGCTGCCAGCCCGACGCGTATCCGCTTGCGGACCAATACCGGATTCAGCGATTACGACCGCAACCAATTGCTCATGCACGAAGCCTTCGTGCACACCCTGACCGGGCTCAACGGGCGTGAACAGCCCTTGCTGAAATCGATGGCTCGCGGCGCACCGCGCACCACCGCGACGCAGGAAGGACTGGCGACGATGTCGGAAATGATGAGCGGTTCGATGGATATCGAGCGCATGAAGCGGATCAGTCTGCGCATCATCGCGATCGACAAGGCCATTCACGGTGCCGATTTCATCGAGATATTCCGGCTATTTCTCAACGAGGGGCAGTCCGACACCGATAGTTTTACCTCGGCCCAGCGCGTATTTCGCGGTGTGCCACTGGGAGGCGGAGCGGCATTCACCAAAGACACCGTGTATCTGCACGGATTACTCAGCGTCCACACGTTTTTCCGCTGGTGTCTGCGAAATCGCAGCTTGTCGCGGGCTCGCCACCTGTTTTGCGGCAAGATGGCGCTGGAAGACGTGTTTGCCCTGGAATCGTGCTTTGACTCGGGCGCCATTGCGGCCCCCTTGTACCTGCCGCCCTGGATTCAGCGCGCCAATGGCCTAGCGGGAATGCTCGCGTTCTCGCTGTTCGCCAACAAGATCAAGCTGGACAATGTCGAAGCCGACGATCTGGTGCTGGGATTGCTCTGACCGTACTCCCGCGTTAACGACTGCAACACATTTTCGATACACTTCATTACGAACTTAACAAAGAAATTAACCTTCATGCCTGATAAAGACGCTTTCAAACAAGCCGCGCTGGAATACCACACGCAATCGCCGGCCGGAAAAATCAAGGTAGTCCCGACCAAGGCTATGGTGACGCAGCGTGATTTGGCTTTGGCCTATTCGCCTGGCGTGGCGCATGCCTGCGAAGCGATTGTGGCCGACCCGAGCCAGGTCTCGGCACTCACTGCGCGCGGTAATCTGGTCGCGGTCATCACCAACGGCACTGCCGTGTTGGGGCTGGGCAATATCGGCCCGCTGGCCGGCAAACCGGTGATGGAAGGCAAGGCGGTCCTGTTCCAGAAATTTGCCGGCATCGACGTGTTCGATCTGGAAATCAACGAAAACGACCCGGATAAATTGGTCGATATCATCGCCAGTCTCGAGCCGACCTTCGGCGGCATCAATCTGGAAGACATCAAGGCGCCGGAATGTTTCGAAGTCGAACGCAAACTGCGCGAACGCATGAAAATTCCGGTATTCCACGATGACCAACATGGCACCGCAATTATCGTCGGCGCCGCGATTCTCAATGCACTGTTTGTCGTCGGCAAAGACATTTCGGAAGTAAAACTTGCCACCAGCGGCGCCGGCGCTGCCGGTATCGCCTGTCTGGACATGCTGGTCTCGCTTGGTCTGAAACGTGAAAATATTTTTGTCGCGGATGTCGAAGGCGTGCTGTACGAAGGCCGCCCGAATCTAAATCCCGAAATTGCCCGCTATGCACGCAATACCTCTGCGCGGGTATTGGCCGACATCGTCAAAGACGCCGATCTGTTTTTGGGCCTGTCTGCCGGTGGCGTGCTGAAACCGGAGATGGTCGCCACGATGAAAGATCGCCCGATTATCTTCGCGCTGGCCAATCCGCATCCGGAAATCAATCCCGACGATGCGAAGGCCGTTCGCCCCGATGCGATCATTGCGACCGGTCGTTCGGATTACCCGAATCAGGTCAATAACGCCTTGTGTTTCCCCTACATTTTCCGTGGCGCACTGGATGTCGGTGCCACGACGATCAATGAAGAAATGAAGCGCGCCTGCGTGTATGCCATCGCCGAGTTGGCCCGAAAAGAAGCGACCGATCTGGGAAGTGCCTACAGCGGCGAAACACCGCGTTTCGGACCGGACTGCCTGATCCCGCGTCCGTTCGATCCGCGCCTGCTGGTATCGCTGACGCCAGCCGTGGCGCAGGCTGCCATGGATTCCGGCGTGGCCACGCGGCCGATTACCGATATGGCGCTTTATCGTGACCAATTGAGCCAATGGGTCTTCCGTAGCGGCTTGTTGATGAAGCCGGTGTTCGACAAGGCGCGTGCGCATAAAAAACGCGTGGCCTATGCCGAGGGCGAAGAAGAAACCGTATTGCGAGCCGTGCAAACGGTGGTCGACGAAGGTTTGGCGTTTCCGATTCTGGTGGGACGTCCATCGGTCATCGAGCGGCGTATCGCCCGATTGGGCTTGCGTATTCGCAACGGTGTCGATGTGCAAATTACCAATATCGACGACGATCCGCGCTTCAATGATTATTGGCAGATGTACCACGAGATCATGCAACGCAAGGGCATCACGCCAGCGGCTGCAAAAGCCGTGGTGCGGGCACGCGATACCGTGATTGCCGCACTGATGGTCAAACGCGGCGAAGCCGATGCGATGCTATGCGGCGTAGTTGGACGTTACGTTCGCAAGTTGAAATACGTGAAAGAAATTCTCGGCGTCGAACCGGGCGTCAAGGGCTTGTCTGCAATGTCGGCAGTGATGAATGACAAGGGCGTTTTCTTTTTCGTCGATACCCACGTGCAATCGGATCCCAATGCCGAGCAAGTCGCCGAATCGGTGATGCAGGCGGCATATCGATTAAATCTGTTCGGCATCAAACCGAAAGCCGCGCTGATCAGCCATTCGAATTTCGGCTCCAGCGACACGCCGAGTGCGCAAAAAATGCGCGATGCTTTGGCAATCCTGCATCAAAAAGCGCCCAAGCTCGAAGTGGAAGGCGAGATGCATATGGACGTGGCTTTGATGGAAGAAATGCGCCAGCGGATTTTCCCCAATTCGCGTTTGTCCGGCCGCGCCAATTTGCTGGTGATGCCGAATCTCGATGCTGCCAATGCCGCCTACAATCTGTTGCGCGTCATGACCGATGGTGTCGGCGTCGGCCCGATTCTGATGGGGCTGGCGAAACCGGCCCACGTGTTGACGGCATCTGCCACCGTGCGTCGTGTCGTCAACATGACCGCGATTGCCGCCGTCGATGCGATTGTGCGTGACGAGCGCGGTGTCTAAGACCCGAAAGATTTTCCTACGTGATTTTCCGGCAAGTCCCGATGTTGAAGTTGCTGCCTTGGCTTTATTCTAAAAATTAATTACGGAGTTTTTATGTCACGCATCGCCATCCATTCCGATCAAGCTCCTGCCGCCATCGGACCGTATTCGCAAGCGGTTCGCATGGGCAATACGGTCTATTTTTCCGGCCAGGTACCGCTGGATCCGGCAAAAGGCGAATTGGTGCAGGGAGACATCGCGACCCAGACCCGGCGCGTATTCGATAATTTGAAAGCGGTCTGTACCGCTGCCGGCGGCAGTTTCGACGATATCGCCCGCGTCGGCATTTATTTGATCGACCTGAAAGATTTCGCCGAAGTGAATGCGGTGATGGCGGAATATTTCACGGCGCCGTATCCGGCCCGCTCCACCATCGAAGTCAAAGGCTTGCCGCGTGGCGCTCAGGTGGAAATCGATGCCGTCATGGTTGTCGCTTAAATAAACATTGGCGCGAAACACTTCCAGCACCGAAACCAACTTAACGCCTGCCGGTGAAGTGCGATTGTCCACGCTATCCGGCGTGGGTCCGAAGATTGCCGAAAAACTGACGGCGCGCGGGTTGGTGACCTTGCAGGATTTGTGGCTGCATCTGCCATTGCGTTACGAAGATCGTACGCAGATCACCAGCATCCATGATTTGATTCCCGGCGAGCCCGCGCAAATCGAAGGTCGGGTCGAAGCGGTCGAGCGCGGATTTCGTTACCGACCGATTTTAAGAGTGGCGATCGGCGACGATTCACACTCGACGCTGACCATTCGTTTTTTTCATTTCAGTGGCGCACAGGCACACCAATTTATCGTCGGTCGGCGTATTCGCTGTTTTGGCGAAGCACGCCCGGGTGCGCACGGACTGGAAATGGTGCATCCGAGCTACCGCTTTTTGCTCGATAGCGACGATGCACCGCTGCAAGACCGGCTCGATCCCGTGTATCCAGCGATAGAGGGTCTGGGTCCGCAAACCATCCGGAAATTGGTGGACGAAGCTTTGCGACGCTTGCCGCCCGCGGCGGAACTCGAATTGCTGCCGAAAAAAATTTGCGATGATTTGCAGTTGCCGAGTTTGAGAGAGGCCTTGATCACCGCACATCGGCCTCCGGCGGAAACCACGATTGACCATCTGCGCTCTGGCCAGCATCCGGCGATTCGCCGATTGGCGCTGGAAGAAATGCTGGCGCATCACCTGAGCTTGCAAAGGCAACGCATTGCCCTGCGTTCACACGGGGCCTTGGCCATCAAGGGCAAGGGCGCATATCAGAAGAAATTGCTTGCAGCATTACCCTACAAATTAACCAACGCACAGCAGCGCGTATTCGCAGAAGTCAGCCGCGACATGCATGAGCCGGTGCCGATGTTGCGTTTGGTGCAGGGCGATGTAGGTAGTGGAAAAACCGTTGTCGCTGCCTTGTCTGCGCTTCGTGCTATCGAATCGGGCAAGCAGGTCGCCTTGATGGCGCCGACCGAATTATTGGCTGAACAACATCTCGCCAATTTTCGTGTCTGGTTTGAACCGCTTGGCATCAAAGTCATGTGGCTGGCTGGCAAAGTCACCGGCAAGGCCCGGGCCGCTGCCTTGGCGCAACTGGCCTCGGGCGAGGCACAGATGATTATCGGTACCCACGCGCTGATGCAGGAAAAAGTGATTTTTCATTCGCTCGCTCTCGTGATTGTCGATGAACAACACCGTTTTGGCGTGCATCAGCGCTTGGCCTTGCGTGATAAAGGTATCGATGGCGAATTGGTACCGCATCAGCTGATCATGACGGCGACACCGATTCCCCGCACGCTCGCCATGTCCGCCTATGCGGATCTGGATGTGTCGGTGATCGACGAAATGCCGCCGGGCCGCACCCCGGTGCAGACTGTCGCGATCAGCGCCGAACGTCGCGACGAAGTGACCGAAAGAATCCGTGCTGCCTGCAAAGAAGGCAAGCAGGTTTATTGGGTTTGCACGCTGATTGATGAAAGCGAAGAAGTGCAGGCGCAATCGGCCCAGTCCACCTTCGAACAGTTGCAGCTGAGTCTTTTGGGTATCCGCATTGCACTGTTGCATGGCCGCATGAAACCGGTCGACAAGCAAAGCGTCATGGCGAAATTCAAGGCCGGTGAATTGGATTTGTTGGTGGCGACGACCGTGATCGAAGTTGGTGTCGACGTGCCTAACGCCAGCTTGATGGTGATCGAGAATGCCGAGCGCCTGGGTCTGGCGCAACTGCATCAGCTGCGTGGTCGCGTGGGACGTGGCGCGCAGGCATCTAGCTGTGTGCTGCTGTACAAATCACCGTTGTCGCAAATGGCACGCGAGCGTCTTGATGTCATGCGAAGAACCACCGATGGCTTCGTGATCGCCGAAAAAGATCTGGAGCTGCGCGGGCCGGGTGAATTGTTGGGAACTCGCCAAACCGGTATTGCCGGTTTTCGCATTGCCGATCTAAGCCGCGATGCGGCCTTGTTGCCGACGGTGCATCGTGTAGCGCAGACGCTGCTGCAGGAAAATCCGGAACTCGCCGACAAAGTGGTGGATCGCTGGGTAGGCAGTGCGGCAAGATTCGCTGGCGCGTAATATCAATGCATGTACCCGGATCTATAATTGACCATGACCAAAAAAATCCCGCTGCTGATTGATACCGACCCCGGTGTTGACGATGCACTTGCCTTGTTGATGGCCTTCGACTCGCCCGAGCACGAGATCAAGGCGCTCACCATTGCCGCCGGCAATGTCGGCTTGCAGCATACCGTCGCAAACGCACTGAAGCTTTGTGAAGTCGCCAAGGTGAATATTCCGGTGTATGCCGGTTGTCCGGTGCCGCTGGTGCATACGGCCGAAGATGCCGCTTATGTGCACGGTCTGGATGGTTTCGGTGATATTGGCTACGAAGCAGCCGCTCAAAAACCGGAAGCCGAACATGCGGTGCAGGCCATCATTCGTCTGTCGAAAGAATACGCCGGTGAACTCGTACTCATTACGCTGGGTCCGCTGACCAATATCGCGCTGGCCTTGCGTCTGGATCCCGACTTGCCGAAACGCCTCAAGCGCGTGCTCGTGATGGGCGGTGCGGTCACGGGGCAGGGCAACACCTCGATTTCGGCCGAGTTCAATATCGCGTTCGATCCCGAGGCGGCCAAAGTCACATTTGAAGCCTTTCCGATGATGGATATCGTCGATTGGGAAGCCGTATTGCGCCACGGCTTTCTGCATACCGATTTCGAGTCTTGGCTGGCTAATGGCGATCATCGGGCCGCTTTCTACGACGCCATTTCCCGCAAGACCCGGGCCTGGTCGGAGGGTAAGCGTGGCCTGCATTGGCATTCGGCCGATGCGCTGGCGATGGTCGCGGCGCTGTATCCGGAGTCGATGGAAAAGACCGAAACCCGCCACATCACCGTCGACGCGGGTGAGGGGATCAGCCGGGGCGCCACGCCGGTCGATTGGGCCCAAAGAAGCGGAAAACCAGCCAATGCCCGAATTCTGATGCGTTATCCACAGGCCCTTTTTGAGGCCAAGATCCGCGCCGCGCTTGGGGTTGTCTGATTTTTCACGGGTTCGGCTTGCAGAAATGGCCCGGTACCCGCTAAAATAGTCCTCTTTGATTTTCAGCCACGCCTTAGCGCGTTCGATTCCGGAATTTCCCATGAAAGCAGATATCCATCCAAATTACCGCGCCGTTGTGTTCCAAGACACCGCTGCAGGCTTTTCGTTTCTGACCAAATCCACCCTGGGCAGCAAAGAAACCATCAAATGGGAAGACGGCCAAGAATACCCGCTGATCAAAGTGGAAATTTCTTCGGCTTCGCACCCGTTCTATACCGGCAAGCAAAAGACCGTCGATACCGGTGGTCGCGTGGATAAATTCCGCAAGCGCTATGCCAAGGCAGACGCAGAAGCAGCGCCAGCCGCCGAGTAATCGGTTGTTTGCAAAGTATCAAGACGGCCACCTTCGGGTGGCCGTTTGCATTTCCGGGTCAGGTTGCGCGGGTTGAACAGAATGTCCGTTTGCAATCCGGGAATATTGCATAAGTTCACAAGTTGATGACTGACGAATGTCGCGTTGCTATGAGATACTTCGCGTCTTGGCGCTTACGGGTGTAATGCGCCATCCCCCAATTCAACAGCATCGAACAACAGGAGCCTGCCGTGTCCGATAACAAGAGCGTCATCCTTAGCGCCGACGGTAAAAACGTCGAGCTTCCCGTTCATTCCGGCACCCTCGGTCCGGATTGCGTCGATATCGGCAAACTCTACAAAGAAACCGGCAAATTCACCTATGACCCGGGCTTCATGTCGACGGCCAGTTGCCGTAGCGCCATCACCTATATCGACGGCGATGCCGGCGTCCTGATGTATCGGGGTTACCCGATCGAACAACTGGCCAAGCATTCGAACTTCTCCGAAGTGTCGTATTTGCTGATGAACGGCCATTTGCCGAATGCCCAGCAATTCGCCTCGTTCGAGCACGAAGTCACGCATCACACCATGATGCACGAAGCCTTCCGCACCTTCCTTTACGGCTTCCGCCACGATGCGCATCCGATGGCGATGATGACCGGCATGCTCGGTTCGCTGGCCGCGTTCTATCACGGTGATCTGAATCTGGAAGACCCGGAACAGCGCCGCCTGGCAGCGATCCGTTTGCTGGCCAAGGTGCCTACGATTGCCGCCGCCTGCTATCGCTATTCGATTGGCTGGCCTATTCGCTATCCGCGCAACAATCTTGAATACGTCGATCGTTTCCTGCACATGATGTTCGAAGTGCCGAGCGAGCCGCTGGTAATGAAACCGATTGCCGCAAAAGCACTCGACCTGCTGTTTATCCTGCATGCCGATCACGAACAGAATGCCTCGACATCGACCGTTCGTTTGGTCGGATCCACCGGTGCCAACCCGTACGCCTGCGTGGCCGCCGGTATTGCCGCTTTGTGGGGGCCAGCTCACGGCGGTGCCAATGAAGCCGTGCTGGAAATGCTGACCGAAATCGGCCGTCCGGAAAACGTCAATAGCGCGATCGTGAAAGCGAAAGACAAGGAGTCCGGTTTCCGCCTGATGGGCTTTGGCCATCGCGTTTACAAGAACTTCGACCCACGCGCGAAAATCATCCGTGAAATGTGCCACGAAGTCCTGGCCGAACTCGGCGTCAACGATCCATTGCTCGAAGTCGCCATGCGTCTGGAAGAAGCGGCATTGAAAGACGAATACTTCATACAGCGCAAGTTGTACCCGAACGTCGATTTCTATTCCGGCATCATCTACAAGGCGCTGGGCATTCCGACCGAAATGTTCACCGTGATGTTCGCCATTGCGCGTACCGCCGGCTGGGTGTCGCATTGGCTGGAACAGCAAACCGATCCGGAAAACAAGATCGGACGTCCGCGCCAGATATACACCGGCTCGGATACCCGCGATTACATGCCGATCGACAAGCGCTGATCGGTCTGTCGATGAGATTGAAAAGCCCCGATCAGTCGGGGCTTTTTTTTGCGGTCGAATATGTCTGTGCCATTCCTTGCTGTCGATGGTCATTAAAAGCTAGAGTAGTCCCGAGAGCCAATCAGGGGAAAGAAATGCGCTTGTTGACCACCGTCTTGCTGATGTCGTCTTTTGTTGCGCCCGCTTATGCCCAGGAAGTCGGCGAAGCTTCCGAATTGGACAGTGTCATGGTGACCGGCAGTCGGATCAGCAACGATGATCTGGATGGCACGCCGGCGATCTCCATCACCAAGCAGGGCGATTATCTGCTGCAAAAAATAACGCTTATCAACGACACGCGCAGCGAAGAAGGAAGAAAGCAGGAGATCTACGCCACGATCGAAAAAATACTCGCGAAAACCGGTGGCAGTTACCAGTTGTTGTCAGTTGACAGTTATAGCGCCGTCTTGAACAAGAATAACTACAAGGTGGATTTGAGCAAGGATAGTGGCCGCCCCGATGTCAGTCGCGTCACTCTGTATATCCGGGCGAGTATCACGGGGAATACCGAAGATGGCGAGTCACTGGTAGCCCGCCTGCGCAATTTTGCCCGCGACTCGGTAAAGATCGGCAGGACCGAGATTGAAGTAGAAAAAAATACCGCGCTCGTCATGAACAAGCCCGAGAGATACCGTTATGAAGTTATCGCGGCCATTTCCGAAGACTCGAAAAAGATTGCTTCCGGTCTCGGTGTCGGTTGTGAAATAAAGCTCAGTCGATTGGACAGCCGGATCGAATGGGGGAGAGCGTCGGCAACGGAATTGCTGCTCTATATTCCCTATTCGATGGAAATTTCCGGTTGTACCAGCGTCTCCAAATAGCGATTGTGAATTTCAGACAATGAAAAGCCCCGGAAATCCGGGGCTTTTTTGTGTTGGATGACTTCGGTTTCGGTGTATGGATTATTGGGGAATAATCACGCTGTCGATCACGTGGATGACACCATTGCTGGCACCGATGTCGGTCGCGGTAACATTGGCTGCATCAATCTTGACGCCCGCGTCGCTGACCGTAATATCGGCAGCTTTTCCGTTGACGGTGGTAGCCGTATCGAGTTTGACAACATCGGCGGCTTTCACTTTTCCGGACACCACGTGATAGGTCAGGATGGCGATCAGCTTGTCTTTGTTTTCCGGCTTCAGCAGGGTTTCCAGCGTGCCCGCTGGCAATTTTGCGAACGCCGCATCGGTCGGTGCAAAGACGGTGAAGGGGCCTTTGCCACTCAAGGTTTCCGCAAGACCTGCGGCTTTGATGGCGGCAACAAGGGTTTCAAAATCCGGGTTGCCTGCGGCAATTTCCACGATGTTCTTTTCCGCTTTCTTCTCGTTGTGATGACCGGCGATGGCAGGCGTTGCGGCGATTCCGACCAGCATCATGCTGATCAATATTTTCTTCATCAACTTCATAACACTTCCTTTTCCGATAATGGGGAGAGATGTGCTCTAGCACCCGTGTAGCGTGCAGGAAGCTGCGTAAACGGAGTGTCGCAGCCGCGTCATGAAGATGTTTGCAAGGCGTGCAGGGAATGTGCAGAAACCATTAAGGCGGTGTGACGGGCGAGGCTGGTCTAGCGACCACGAAGCGACTCGTCGAGATGTTTCAGGCGCTCGGGTGTGCCGACATCCGTCCAGCTGCCTGAATGATGTTCGCCGCTGATTTGATGGCGATGCATTGCGTGTCGCAACAAGGGGGCCAGTTTAAATCGCGGCGGCGTTTCATCGACGCCTGTTGCATTACTGATGATGTCGCGCCAATTCTCGAATAGCGCCGGTCGGTAAATACCGATGCCGGAAAATGTCAGCTTTTCCGGACCCTCGCTTTCCACCATGCCATCATCGCCCAATACAAAATCGCCCTTCACGTTATGCTCGGGATTGTCGACCAGGATCAAATGCGCCAGACCGGCAATATCGTTTGGCAATGCGGAATAATCCACGTCGCTCCAGATATCGCCATTGACGGCGATAAAATTTTCATCCCCGATAATAGTGAGTGCCTGCAGCATGCCGCCGCCGGTTTCCAGCGGTTCCGCACCTTCAAAGGAATAATGCAGCGTGACATTCCAGCGTGATCCGTCGCCAAGGGCGGGCTCGAAACAGTCCGCCAGCCAGGAAGTATTGATCACGATATCGCCAATTCCGCAGGCAGCCAGTTTTTCGATATGCCATTCAATCAATCGCTTGCCGCCAACGGCAAGCAAGGGTTTTGGTGTGTGATTGGTCAGCGGGCGCATGCGCTCGCCTTTGCCTGCGGCGAAAATCAGCGCTTTCATGCGAGTGGCAATCGCATATCGCGATCACCGAGCACACGTTCGAGCAATCGAATCAACGGTGTCGTTTCCGGATAACGCAAGCCGACATCACGCGTGTATTGCCAGACCAGCGGCAAATCATTCAGGTAGCCGGCTTTGCCATCGCGATACCAGAGCCGGCAAAAAATGCCGAGCACTTTCAGATGCCGTTGAAGACCCATCAAATCGAAACCGCGCTTGAAGGTGGCGGCATCGACATTGGTCAGTCCGGCTTTGACGCATTCAAGACGATAGCTTTCGACCCAGAGGCTAATCCGGTCTTCCGGCCAGGCGATGTAGCAATCGCGCAACAAGGAAACCAGGTCGTAGGTGATCGGTCCCTTCACTGCGTCCTGAAAATCCAGAATGCCCGGATTGTTTTCATCGAGTATCAGTAAATTGCGTGAGTGATAATCGCGGTGAACGAACACCTGCGGTTGCATAGTGGCCGAACCGACCAGATAGCGGAAGGCCGATTCAATCACGTCCCATTCTTCGCATTCCGGCGTGTAGGACAGATGCCGCTGAAGAAACCATTGCGGCATCAACTCCATTTCGGCAACCAGCCGGTTTTCGTCATAGGCTGGCAGATCGTGGCAGGCAATATGCAGCTGCATTTTCAGCATCGCCTGCATGGCGTCATGGTAAAGCGCGTCAACCGTGTCTTCGAGCAGTTCGGGCAGATACAGCCGATTGCCGAGATCCGCCATCAGGATAAAACCAAGTTCGGCATCGAAGGCGCGAATGTCGGGTGCATGCAGCCCCGCGGTGGTCAGGCGTTGTGCGACATCAAGCCAGGGACGAATATCTTCCTTGTCTGGCGGAGCGTCCATCAGAATCCAGGTTTTACCGCCGGAAAAGCTGCGCCAATAGCTGCGAAAACTGGCGTCTGCCGATGCGCGCTCCAAGTTCGCCTGCGGGTCGTTTAGCGCTTGCTGCGCCCAGAGCAGGCGTTCGGTTTCTCGATTTGTCGTTGTCATACATTATGTGAAAATGAACATTGCCCATTGTGACAGAGCGGCCAAGCTGGCGCGACTGCAAGCGGTTTCGTTAATATGGGTCGCTAATCGAGTGGAAAAACATCATGTCCCTAGTGTTGCCAGTGCTTTTGTGTGGCGGTTCCGGAACCCGGCTCTGGCCGCTGTCTCGCGAGGCGTATCCGAAACAGTTTCTGCCCTTGGCCGGTGACATCAGCCTGTTGCAGGCCACCTGCCTGCGGTTGCATGGTTTGCCTGGCGCACTGTCTCCCTTGCTGATCAGTAATGAAGAGCACCGCTTCATGGTGGCAGAACAATGTCGTCAGGTCGGCATCAGGCCGCAGTCCATTATTCTGGAGCCGGTGGGTCGCAATACGGCGCCGGCGATTGCCGTTGCCGCCCTGCATGCGTTGAACGCACAGCAAGATCCCGTTTTGCTGGTGCTGCCTTCGGACCATGTGTTGCGCGATGAAGAAGGATTTCGCCAGGCGGTTCTGGCAGCACTGCCGGCGGCAGAAGCCGGGGGGCTACTCACGTTCGGCATTGTGCCGACGGCACCGGAAACCGGATTCGGCTACATCAAGGCCGCCGTTGGCGAAGGCGTTCGTGCGGTCGAGCAATTCGTTGAAAAACCGGATCAGGCGACGGCGGAAAAATATCTGGCCAGCGGCGAATATTTCTGGAACAGCGGCATGTTCATGTTTCGCGCCTCGCGGTTTATCGAAGAGCTGGAAAAATTCGCTCCGGTGATTTTGCAACACTGCAAAGACGCGATGACGCATGCAAAACGCGATGTCGATTTCCTGCGACTGGACAAGGAAGCATTCGCTGCCTGTCCAGCCGATTCGATCGACTACGCCGTCATGGAAAAAACGGAACACGCCGGCGTGCTGCCGATCGATGTCGGATGGAGCGATGTCGGCTCGTGGTCGGCCTTGTGGCAGGTGGCGGATCAGGATGGCGACGGCAATGTGCATCGTGGCGATGTCATGGCCGAGAATTGCCGCAATACGTTTGTCTGGTCGGGTAACCGGCTGGTCAGCATTCTGGGGCTCGAAAATATCATCGTGGTCGATACCGACGATGCATTGCTGGTCTCGCATCAGGATCACGTACAGGACGTGAAGAAAATCGTCGCCCGCCTGAAATCCGATAGCCGGACGCAGGCGATCCATCATCGGCAGGTCTATCGCCCCTGGGGAAGTTACACTTCGGTCGACAACGGCGAGCGTTTTCAGGTGAAGCGTATTGTCGTAAAGCCCGGCGCCGCACTGTCATTGCAAATGCATCATCATCGTGCGGAACACTGGATTGTCGTCAGTGGAACGGCGCGCGTCACCTGTGACGACGAAGTGCTGATCCTGATGGAAAACCAAAGTACCTACATCCCGTTGGGCAGCAAGCATCGCCTTGAAAATATCGGCGAGCTGCCATTGGAGCTGATAGAGGTACAATCGGGTAGTTATCTGGGGGAAGACGATATTGTTCGATTCGATGACGTTTACGGCCGCGTACCCTAGGAATCAACGCCATCAAGAGTACGCTATCGCACATACGTGAGTTGCAGGGCAGATTAGGATTTGCATGATGAGTCTAGGATTGCTCCAATCTTATGGTCTGCAGCTAGTTGCCAGTCTGATCTTGGGCCTGGTGCTGGTCAGGGCGTCGATGCTTTGTGCCGCGCCACTGGGATTGGTAGATCACCCGGCAGGCCGCAAGGATCACGCAAAGCCCACACCCGTGACGGGCGGATTGGGTTTGTTCGCCGCGCTACTGATCGGCTTTCTGGCATTCGGCCGTTTCGACTTGCAACTGGCGGTCTTCTTCGTCGCGGGCGGTTTGTTGCTGATCGTTGGTGTGTTGGATGATCGCTTCGACCTCAGTTCGCGTATCCGTTTTTTCATGCAGGCGATTGCA
>Ga0208508_1000248_pt1 | contig 14950 bp, 15 predicted proteins | sample LakWasMeta1_LOW4_2_FD_183853 | JGI IMG/M metagenome (GOLD analysis project Ga0208508, IMG submission 183853) | Freshwater sediment methanotrophic microbial communities from Lake Washington under simulated oxygen tension - Sediment Metagenome... | ecosystem: Environmental > Aquatic > Freshwater >...
ATGGAATTATCCGAAAATCATTCTTGGATTTTGGGATTTCGTTTGATAATTATTCGAGAACTTCGGCCAAAATTCATCACGATACGGCTTCGGAATTTTTTAGAACGCTGTATGATAAAGGCGATTTTATCGAGGAAGTGACCGAGCAATTGTATGATGCGAAAGCAGACCAATTCTTGGCAGACCGTTTTGTAGTGGGAACTTGCCCACGCTGCGGCAACGAAGAAGCTTACGGCGATCAATGCGAAAAATGCGGTTCTACATTAAACGCCACGGATTTGATTAATCCAAAATCGACCATTACGGGAGAAACTCCAATTCTTAAATCGACGAAACACTGGTTTTTGCCTTTGGATCGTTATGAAAATTTCTTGAAAGAGTGGATTCTTGTTGGACATAAAAATGACTGGAAACCGAATGTTTACGGACAGGTAAAATCCTGGATTGATGGCGGACTTGAACCTCGTGCTGTAACTCGTGATTTAGATTGGGGAATTGATGTTCCAGTTGAAGGCGCCGAAGGAAAAAAATTATACGTTTGGTTTGACGCACCGATTGGCTACATTTCTTCTTCGAAAGAATGGGCTGCGAGAGAAGGAAAAGATTGGGAACCTTACTGGAAAGATAAAGATACGAAACTGGTTCATTTCATCGGAAAAGACAATATTGTTTTTCATTGCATTATTTTTCCGGCGATGTTGAAAGCGGAAGGAAGTTATATTTTGCCAGACAATGTTCCCGCCAATGAATTCTTGAACTTGGAGGGCAACAAATTGTCAACTTCTAAAAACTGGGCGGTTTGGTTGCACGAATATTTAGAAGAATTCCCAAATCAGCAAGATGTTTTGCGTTATGCGTTGACGTCGAATGCGCCAGAAACCAAGGATAATGATTTTACCTGGAAAGATTTTCAGGCGAGAAACAACAATGAATTGGTAGCAATTTTCGGAAATTTCATCAATCGTGTGGTGGTTTTAACCAACAAATATTATGAAGGAATCGTACCTCAACCAAATGCATTTTCGGATGTGGATGAAGCGACTTTAACCGAATTGAAAGCGTATCCAGCCGTGATTTCAAGTTCTTTGGAACGTTATAGATTCCGTGAAGCTTTGGGCGAATTGATGAATGTGGCTCGATTGGGAAATAAATATCTTGCCGACGAAGAGCCTTGGAAAATGATAAAAACAGACCCAGCTCGTGTACAAACCCAAATGTATGTGGCATTGCAAATTGCCGCTGCTTTGAGTTCACTTTGTGAACCTTTCTTACCATTTACCGCTACAAAATTATCAAGAATTCTAAAAATTGATGCTAAAATTGATTGGAAAACTGTCGCTGATAATTCCGATTTGATTCCTGCGGAACACCAGATTGGTGAGGCGGAATTGCTTTTTGCCAAAATTGAAGACGAAGAAATTCAAAAACAAATAGACAAATTGGAAGCTACCAAAACTACGAATAAGGATGAGATTGCTTCGTCCCTCGCAATGACAGAACCTCAAAAAGAATTGATTCAGTTTGATGATTTTGCCAAAATGGATTTGCGTGTGGGAACGATTCTGGAAGCCGAAAAAATGCCAAAAGCCAACAAATTATTGATTTTGAAAGTCGATACAGGAATTGATGTTCGCACGATTGTTTCGGGAATTGCCGAAAGTTTTAAACCAGAAGATATTATTGGCAAACGTGTGACTGTTTTAGTGAATTTGGCTCCAAGAAACCTTCGTGGTGTAGAAAGTCAGGGAATGATTTTGATGACTACTAACGCCGAAGGAAAACTGGTTTTCGTAAATCCTGATGTTGATGGAGTTGCGAATGGCGAAACGATAAATTAAATTCAACCGCAAATTCGCAAATTTTAATCCAACATAAAAAAGAATAATTTGCGAATTTGCGGTAAAAATAAATAATAATGAACCTAAAAGTAATTGCCTTCGACGCTGATGATACTTTGTTTATCAACGAACCTTATTTTCAGGAAACGGAACAGAAATTCTGCGGTTTGATGGAAGATTATTTGTCGCATCAGGGAATTTCTCAAGAACTTTTTAAGGTTGAAATCGATAATCTGAAAATCTATGGTTACGGCATCAAAGCATATATTCTTTCAATGATTGAGGCGGCGATGAAAATTTCAAACAACACCATTCCTGTTGAAGTCATTGAAAAAATTATTGAATACGGAAAAGAATTGCTCGAAAAACCCATTGAATTATTAGACGGTGTCGAAGAAACCTTAGACGCTTTGCACGGAAAATACAAACTCGTTGTCGCTACCAAAGGCGATTTATTGGACCAACGCAGAAAACTACACGATTCGGGTTTGGGACATTATTTTCACCATATTGAAGTGATGGCGGACAAGCAGGAAAAAGATTATTGGGACTTGATAAAACGTTTAGAGATAGAACCTGATGAATTTTTTATGATTGGAAATTCTCTAAAATCGGATGTTTTGCCAGTTTTGGCCATTGGCGGACACGCTGTTCATATCCCGTTTCACACCACTTGGGCACACGAAAGAATTGACTATAAAGTAGAGCACAAAAACTTTAATACTTTCGAAAAAATGACCGATGTTTTAAATAGACTGCAATAGTGAAAACCCTTTTAGACATAGATAACTGGCCTAGAAAAGAACATTTTTTGTTTTTCAAACAATTCGAAGAACCCTTTTTTGGATTAACTGTCGAAATAGATTGCACGAAAGCCTATTCAACTGCAAAAAAATTGGGGACTTCCTTTTTTGTGTATTATTTGCACAAAACCATACTTGTTGTAAACACAATTGAACCCTTTCGCTATCGAATAATTGACAATGAAATTTACATTTATGATACAATTGATGTGTCAGCAACAATAATGCGTGAAGACAAGACTTTTGGGTTTTCGTTGATTGAATATTCTCCTGATTTTGAAGTTTTTGCAAAAAACACATCAGAAGAAATTCAAAGAATACAAAATACATCGGGACTTTTAACCAGAGAATTTCCAAACAATAATTTGATTCATTTTTCGGCAATTCCGTGGATCAATTTCACTTCGCTTTCTCACGCCAGAAGTTTTACTTTTCCGGATAGTTGCCCGAAAATTTCTTTTGGAAAAATGATGATTGGAGATGATGGAAAAAGAACAATGCCAATGTCGGTTCACGTGCATCACGGATTAATGGATGGTTTTCACGTGGGACAATTTGTGGATTGTTTTCAGGAATTGATGAACGGTTAAGAAGTGTTCAGTTTTCAGTCACAGTTTTCAGTTTGTATAGTATGAAATAAAAATCGCAGTCTGCGAACAAATTATTGCTGCAAACTGCGACTGATTACTAATCCTCAAAAACTATTTTCCTAAAAGAAGCACATCATTCACGACTACTTCTGTAATATATCGTTTTTCTCCGTTTTTATCGTCATAACTTCTGTGAGTTAGTTTACCTTCAACGGCAATTTGGAGCCCTTTGGTCGCATATTTTTCGATGATTTCGGCAGTTTTTCCCCAGGCCACGACTTTGTGCCACTCGGTTTGTTCTACTTTTTCTCCTTTGTCATTTTTGTAACTATCGTTTGTGGCGATGGTTAAATTGGCTAATTTTCGTCCTCCGTCAAAAGTTTTGATTTCTGGATCGTTACCTACGTTTCCGATTAATTGTACTGTGTTTTTCATTGCATTCATGGCGTGTAAATTTAAATTGTTAGTATACGTTTTGTTGAATTGTTCGTTCAAATCAACAGGGCAAAGATGCGACGACTCTAAAAATTTATTCGGTAGATAACTGCTTACTTTCGGTTGTAACTATTTGTAACCGTTTGTAAATGGAAAAATTTGTATATATTTGATTGATTTTAAAAGAATTAATCCCGCAATAATGGAAAACAATTTCAATCTCGAAAAATTAAAATTCCCAATAGGAAAATTTCAAAAACCAGATTCAATATCAGAAAATGATATAAAAACTTGGATAGAAGTCATTGAAAATTTCCCCATTAAAATAAAAAAACTAACCGAAAAACTTTCTGTCGAAGAATTGAATTGGGTTTATCGTCCCGAAGGCTGGTCCATAAAACAAGTAGTGCATCATTGCGCTGACAGTCACATCAATAGTTTTGTGCGATTTAAACTGGCGTTGACCGAAGATGTTCCAGTCATAAAACCATACGAAGAAGCACTCTGGGCAGAACTTGCCGATGGCAATTCGAACGATATTTTGCCTTCCATTCAAATTATCGAAGGCGTGCATTCTCGTTGGGTTTTACTTCTAAAAACCTTTGGCAAAAAGGAATTAAAGAAAAAATTTATTCATCCGGCAAACAATAAAACTTCTTGTTTAGACGAAATAATTGGGATTTATGCCTGGCATTGCAACCATCATTTGGCACATATATACCAAGCATTAGTAAACAAAGGTCAATTTTAAGAAAACCGAAAAACTATGACTAAAACCTGCCTGGAATGTGGAGACAAAATTGTGGGTCGCGAAGACAAAAAGTTTTGCAGCGATGGTTGTCGCAACGCCTACAACAACAAAATAAACAAAGACAGCACTAATTTTATGCGCAATGTAAACAATAAATTGCGCAAAAATTACCGCATTCTTTCCGCCTTGAATGTTGATGGAAAAGGCAAAACCACCAAATCAAAACTCTTGAGCAAGGGTTTCGATTTTGAGTTTTTTACCAATATTTTAGAAACCAAAACAGGAAACACCTACTTTTTTGTTTACGACCAAGGCTATCGCCTTTTGGAAGATGACTATTATATGCTTGTCAAAAAAGAAATTTAGAACCCAAAACCTACAAACCTGCTATGATGAAAAAAGATTATTCACCACTTTTATCCGTTTTGTTTATCCTTGTAATCCTTGGATTTATTTTCTTCACAATGATGCCGCAATGGACATCCGACGATGAAGTTCCGCTTTCGGAGTTTTCTACCAAAAGAGCTTTGGAACAAGTAAAAAACATTTCGAAAGAACCTCATTTTGTGGGTTCGGAAAATCACGATGTTGTTGCCAATTATGTCCAAAAAGAATTAGAAAAACTGGGATTGGAAACTTCCGTTCAGGAAGGTTTTTCTTTTTCGGATTGGGGAACTTTGACCAAATGCAAAAACATTTTGGCTCGAATAAAAGGAACAAACAGCGACAAAGCCTTGCTATTGCTGTCTCATTATGACAGCGCGCCACATTCTTTTTCTCACGGCGCGAGTGATGCAGGCTCAGGAGTGGCGACAATCTTAGAAAGCGTTCGTGCTTTTGTGTACAATAAAACACTACACAAAAACGATATTATTATTCTGTTTTCGGATGCCGAAGAATTGGGATTAAATGGCGCAGCGCTTTTCGTCACGGAACACAAATGGGCAAAAGAAGTGGGTTTGGTTTTAAATTTTGAAGCCCGTGGATCTTCTGGTCCAAGTTATATGTTAATGGAAACCAATAGCGGAAATGCAGGTTTGGTAAAAGATTTTGCCTCCGCCAATCCAAAATTTCCAGTTTCCAATTCGCTGATGTACAGCATTTACAAAATGTTGCCCAACGATACTGATTTGACTGTTTTTAGGGAAGAAGGCAACATTCAAGGCTACAATTTTGCTTTTATAGACGGCCATTACAATTACCACACGGCTCAGGATGATATCAATCATTTGAGCAAAAATACCTTGGCGCATCAGGGAGAATATTTAATGCCGCTGTTGAGTTATTTTTCAAACGCCAATTTAAACACGACGCAAACCACCAGTGACGATGTCTATTTTACGATTCCTTATACATTTATAAGCTATCCTTTTGACTGGGTTTTACCAATGGTGATTATCGCTTTTGTGCTCTTACTGATAATACTATTTGTCGGAATTGGCAAACGAATTATAATCGGCAGAGAAATTTGGAGAGGATTTATTCCGTTTTTAGGTTCGATAATCGTTTCGGGATTAATAACCTTTTTTGGATGGAAATTATTGCTGAAAGTCTATCCTCAATACAACGATTTACTCAACGGATTTACCTATAACGGACACGATTATATTGCGGCTTTCGTATTGTTGAGTTTGGCAATTTGTTTTGCATTTTATCAAAATTTCTCCGTCAAAAAACTGACAATGAACCATTTCATTGCTCCATTATTTATTTGGATTCTCATCAACGGATTGCTTGCCTTCTTCCTGAAAGGTGCAGGATTCTTGATAATTCCCGTTTTTGCAGGATTGATTATGTTGGCTTCATTTATCATTACCCAAAAATCCAAATGGATTCTGAATCTTGTATTGAGCATTCCCGCATTGCTGATTATTGCGCCTTTTATTCAAATGTTTCCAATAGGTTTGGGATTAAAAATGCTCGTTGGAAGTGCCATTCTTACTGTGTTGACTTTTGGTTTATTGTTGCCGATTTTTGGCTCGTTTACACGAAAAGGAATGTCGTCGTTACTATTGTTTCTGGCTGCGATTGGGTTTTTCGCAAAAGCGCATTATTCCTCCGGTTATGAATTGGGCAAAGCCAAATCAAATAGTTTAGTCTACATTTTAGATGCCGATAAAAACAAGGCAACTTGGGCAACTTACGACACCAATCTTGATGAATGGAGTAAAACCTATTTAGGCGAAAATCCAAAAGACGCCAAAGATTTAAACACACTTTCTTTACCAAGCAAGTACAATTCCGGATTTACTTTTATGGCAGAAGCGCCAATGAAAGAAATTGCAAAACCAACTATAGAATTCCTAAAAGACAGCGTTTTTGGAACAAATCGCTATTTGAAAATCCGAATTACACCCAACAGAAAAGTAAATCGTTACGATATTTTTGCCAATGAAGATTTGGATATTCAAAATTTCAAGGCAAACGGCTTGTCAGCTTTGGGTCAAAAAGGTTCCAAATACGAACGAAAAGGCAAAAAATTGTTGAGTTATTATGTGGTGGATCAACTTCCGTTGGAAATCGAATTTAATGTTCCTTCTTCCAGTATTTTAGATTTGGATTTAATGGAAAGCTCTTTCGATTTGATGAATAATCCATTGTTTTCGATGGCAAAAAGAGTCATTTGGATGATACCAACACCTTATGTCTTGAATGATGCTGTTGTGATTAAACAGAAAATAAAACCAAGTGCCAAGATTGTTGAGGTAAAACCTTTGAATTCCGGAATTCAATATGCTGCCAAAAAAGATAGCGTAACAGTTGTGAAAGACAGTTTGAAAAAGCCTTAATATGTGGTCACAAATTGTGACCTTAGAAAATATTTCAGTAGGAAATTAATGATTATATTAGCTGAAAAATCAGAGTCTTTTATGGTACAAAGCCAACCAAAATTGAGTGGATTGAAGATGGTTTAAGTCTTTATATACAAGTTATGGGTAATTATAATTTAGAGATATGCACCAATTTAGTGAATTAGTATATAAAAGCACTGCGTTTTCTTTAGGCACATTAGAGGAAGTGGAATCTAAAGTAATTGAACAATTACAGACAAGTGGTTCTACTATTTTGGTTAAGACTCTTCAAATGATTCAATTGCAAAAGACAATCATCGCCATTGGAATGTTTTCATTGTTTGAGTCTATTTTACAAGACGGTTTAAGCTGTACGAATGGCTTTGACGAGGCAAAAAAAATTCTTAATCAATCTGGGAATGCTGACCTTAAAAGCCGTTTTGAAGATTTTAATTGTGCCATTAATGCTCTAAAACACGGAAAAGGAAAAAGTTATAATGCGTTGGTTACAAAGTCAAGTTCGCTACCTTTTAGAGTAAAATTGCCTGGAGAAGATTTTTTTGATGAAGGTGACGTTTCTGAAATTTTGACTTTAATTGAAGTAAATGATAAATTCGTTTTAGACTGTGCGAGGTTAATAGAGGAGGTTTCGGATGAGATTAGAAAAGTAAATCCAGACTTTTTTTGTTAAAACCAGTTATGGTTGATTGAAAATAAGACAAATAGAATAATTACCCATAAAATAGCTAAGGTTTCACTACTTGTGCAGCACCAATACCAAAACCTACATTAATGATTCCTAACTATTCACTCCATTATTTAAACTACTTTTGACCACTATCTTTTTTCATAATGACACAAATTAGTATTCTGGGCTGCGGTTGGTTGGGTTTGCCTTTGGCGAAAACCTTGCTTGAAAATGGGTTTTCGTTAAACGGCTCGACAACTTCAGTTGAAAAAATTCAGGTTTTAGAAAATCTGGGAATTCAGCCTTTTTTAATTGTCCTCACACCAACCCTGTCATTGCGAGGAACGAAGCAATCCAAAGGAGAGGGAGAAGAAACTATTAAAACTTTTTTGCGAGGAAGCAAAACCCTGATTATTGATATTCCACCAAAATTAAGAGGAAATTCAAAGGAAGATTTTGTTGGAAAAATCGAAACTTTAATTCCGTTTATAGAAAAATCCTCAATTGAAAACGTACTTTTCATAAGCTCGATTTCGGTTTATGGCGACACTTCGTCTCTCGACTGCGCTCGAGATGACACGTTCAGTGTGACAGAGGAAACAACTCCTAATCCTGATACGGAAAGTGGCAAACAATTAGTGCTGGCCGAACAACTTTTGCAAAGCAATTCAAACTTTAAAACCACCATTCTTCGCTTTGGCGGATTGATTGGCAAAGACCGACATCCCATAAATTTTTTGGCAGGTCGTGTAAATTTGGAAAACCCGGAAGCGCCAATAAATTTGATTCATCAGGAAGATTGCATTGGTATTATTCTGAAAATTATTGAAAAAGGTCTTAGACAAGCTCAGACTGACAATGAAGTGTGGAACGAAACCTTCAACGCTGTAACTCCTTTTCATCCCAGCCGAAAGGAATATTACACACAAAAAGCAATCGATTTTGGCTTGCCTACGCCCGAATTTAATCACGAAAAAATTTCTGTTGGAAAAACAATTTTGAATGGTAAAATAAAAACCATTTTAAATTATACTTTTGCCAGACCAAATTTATAAAGTGAAAACCAAAATACAGAATGCAGTTTCAACTAAAGTAAACGCTATTGGGTTGCCAATATTGGCTTTGATATGGGTATCTATTGCTTGGGGAACCACTTGGATAGCCTCGAAAGAAGCCGTGAAGTTTATTCCTGCCTTGCAATTGGCTGGCATTCGTCAGTTTATTGGTGGTTTTCTTTGGGTTGGCTACTTTTTATACAAAAAAACACCTTGGCCAAAAGGCAAACAATGGAAAACAATTATCATTTTGAGTATTCTAAATTTTGTTTTGAGCAATGGTCTGAGTACTTGGGGCGTGAAATATATCAGTAGTGGTTTGGGTGCCATTATCAATGCCGTTTTCCCAATATGGATTGTGATTATTACGCTTTTTCGGGGCGAAAAATTGGCAAGATTGGCAGTGTTTGGACTTATAATAAGTTTTGGCGGAGTTTGCGTTATTTTCTATGAACATCTAAGCGATTTTATAAATCCTAATTTTAGATTAGGAATTTTATTGTCGGTTTTAGCAACAATAAGCTGGGCTTTTGGAAGTTTGTACACCAAGAAAAAAGCGACCAGTTTCAATCCTTATTTCAGTCTGGGATTGCAAATGATGCTTTCGAGTACCATTCTTTTTTCCATAACCGGCGCAACAGGAACTGGAGTTGCCATAAGTTCAATTCCTTCAAATGCCTGGTGGGCAATAGCTTATTTGGTTATCATTGGGTCCGTTTTGACGTTTATCGCCTTCATCTATATGCTGCAAAGGCTTCCTCCGGAAATAAACAGTATTTATGCTTATATCAACCCAATTGTAGCGGTGCTTTTGGGCGCACTAATTTTTGGGGAACCGCTTACAATGGCAATAGCTTTTGGTGGCATAATTACATTGGGCGGTTTGTATATGGTTAATTATTCCATGAGGAAAGCGAGAATGTAAAAAAGGAAGCCTTTTTTAAAATTCACTTTTCGTACTTTTGCCAAAAATTTTTTTATGAAATCCTTTTTCTATAAATACCGGAAATTCTTTGGGGTTTTGTTGGTCTTTTCCATCATCACAATTTCCTTGTTTTATTTTGCATTGAAACCAACGAAAACTTTGCCCATTTATAATCCATCGGATGTAAACCCAGAATTAGTGGACACGACAGTACAATATGTTGCCAACAAGCATCGTATTGCCGATTTTTCGTTTACCAACCAAAACGGCAAAACCATCACCCAAAAAGACTATGAAGGCAAAATTTATGTGGCCGATTTTTTCTTCACGACCTGCAAGTCTATTTGTCCAAAAATGACAACTAATTTAGTTGATGTGCAAAAAGCGTTTCTTGATAATCCAAAAGTAAAATTGCTTTCATTCACCGTTATGCCTGACATTGACAGCGTTTCGGTTTTGAAGGAATATGCTAAAATAAACGGCGTGAATGACAGCAAATGGAACTTGGTTACGGGCGACAAAAAAGCGATTTACACGATGGCACGAAAATCCTATTTGGCGGTAAAACAAGGAAAACCAGACGAATTGTATGATATGGTTCACACCGAAAACTTTGTGCTTGTTGACTCCAAAAAACGGGTTCGCGGTTTTTATGACGGAACCAAAAAAGAAGAAATTCAAAGGCTAATCGAAGATATTAATTGGCTTTTGGAAGACGAGAAAAAGTAGTTTGTTTTTAATTCTTAATTAATTCCATACTCAATTTATGATATGGATCGGAAGGACTATTAGCCATTATTTTATAAGTATAATTTCCGTTTTCTAGTGGTGTTTCTCCAACAAAATCAACAGGTTGAATGGTGTATGTTTTTCCGTTAATTTGTAATTGAACAAAAGCATAACTATAAGCTACATCAAATTTTTTGTATGTCGATTTTTGACCTGTAAGGAGATTTTCAAAGCTAACATCTTTATTATAGGTATTCACAATTATGTTTTCAAATTTACATCGAAATGGACTCGCGTTTTGTATTCTTATTTGCACAGAGCTTGTTTGTGGAATAATCGTATCGCTAGTTGTGTCATTCGAACAGCTAAATAAAACTCCAATAAAGAATACTAAAAATATTTTTTTCATAACACATTGATTTTTAATGCGTAGTAAATATACAAAAAATATTTTTAAGAAACTTTCTTACAATATATATTTGATAGAAATTATTGTACTTCTATAAAAATCAAATTAGTAAACTAAAATCATTCTGGTTTTATGCTTGATAAGCAAGTCTGTGGCTGAAGAAATGAGGTTTTAATATGTTAAAAGCAGTTCTAGAAAACCAAACCTGATAATTGTCATTTTATATTCTTTTTTTATCTGTACTTTTGTAATCTAAATTCAATCTAAATAAGCATTTGAAAACTACGATTGCCAGCTTAAAAAAAGGAGATAAAGCCATCATCAAAGATTTTGATGCTGACATTATTCCATTAAAATTATTGGAAATGGGTTGTTTGCCCGGAAACACGGTCGAACTGCTTCAAATTGCTCCCTTTGGCGACCCTTTATATTTAGATATAAATGGTTCTCATCTTGCCATTCGCATCGAAACTGCTCGTGAAATTGAGGTTGATATTATTAAAAAATAACTCGAAATGAGCAAGCAAAATATCAATGTCGCATTAATAGGGAATCCAAACGTGGGAAAAACTTCGGTTTTTAACCAACTTACGGGCTTGAACCAACAAGTGGGAAATTATCCGGGAATTACGGTCGAAAAGAAAGTTGGTTTCTGCAAATTATCCAACAATATCAATGCAAATGTAATCGATTTGCCCGGAACCTATAGTTTGAATGCCAGTTCTGCCGATGAAAGTGTGGTGATTGATCTTTTGCTCAACAAAAAAGACAAACTCTTTCCCGATGTAATTGTTTTAGTTTCAGAAGTAGAGAATTTGAAGCGTAATTTATTGCTTTTTACCCAAATAAAAGACTTGGAAATTCCAACAATCTTGGTCATCAATATGATTGATAGAATGGAACTCAAAGGAATTTCGCTGGACATTCCTTTTTTAGAAGAACAGTTAAAAACCAAAATTGCCCTTGTAAGTTCCCGAAAAAACATTGGATTTGAAGAACTAAAGAAATTAATCACCACATACAAAACCATTTCTACAGAACCTTGTTTGAATGCTTCATCAATTGACGATGTTTATTTCAATAATCTTCGGAAAACATTCCCAAACCAGTCCTTGTATAAACTTTGGCTGGTCATTACACAAGATGTTAATTTTGTGGATTTAAATAGGAAAGCGCTCGAAAACCATTCGTTTACAAAAACAGATTCAGAGCTAAAAAGACTGCAACAAAAAGAAACCATCAAACGCTATCAATTTATAAATGATACACTGAAATTGGGTCAAAAAATAGATTCTGCTTCAGCTACAGATTTCAGGAGCAAGCTTGACCGAGTCCTCACGCACAAAGTTTGGGGTTATCTGATTTTCTTTGTCATATTATTCGGGATTTTTCAATCTATATTTGAATGGTCAAAAATTCCTATGGATTTCATTGACCGCAGTTTTGCCAGTTTGAGTTCTTTGGCAAGCCAAAGTTTACCTCCGGGTGCTTTTACCAATTTAATTGCGCAGGGAATCATACCTGGAGTTGGCGGGATTTTGATGTTTATTCCTCAGATCACTTTTCTGTTCCTGTTCATTTCCGTTCTCGAAGAAAGCGGTTATATGAGCCGTGTGGTGTTTTTGATGGACAAAATTATGCGCAAATTTGGACTTTCCGGCAAGAGTGTGGTTCCGCTAATTTCAGGAACCGCCTGTGCTATTCCAGCGATTATGGCAACTCGAAATATCGAAAACTGGAAAGAACGATTAATCACAATTCTCGTAACTCCGTTTACCACTTGTTCAGCAAGATTGCCGGTTTATGCCATCATCATTGGACTGGTAATTCCCGACCAATTTGTTTTTGGTTTCCTGAATTTACAAGGATTGACACTGATGTTGTTGTATCTTATCGGTTTTGGAATGGCGATACTTTCGGCTTATATTCTCCACAAAGTGCTTCAATTGAATTGCAAAACTTTCTTTGTGGTCGAAATGCCCAATTACAAGTTACCAATGCTCAAAAACGTGGCGATAACTGTTATCGAAAAAACCAAAGCTTTTGTCTTTGGAGCAGGAAAAATCATCTTGGCAATATCAGTGGTTTTATGGTTTTTGGCTTCTTATAGTCCAAGCAAAAAATTCAAAAATGCCGAAGAAATCCTCCTTTCAAAAACAGAAAATAGTAGTCTAACAAAACAAGCCTTCGATAACAAATTAGCTTCCTACAAATTAGAACATTCCTACATTGGCATAATGGGAAAAACCATTGAGCCCTTAATTTCACCTCTAGGTTATGATTGGAAAATTGGCGTTGCCATTATCAGTTCATTTGCCGCAAGAGAGGTTTTTGTGGGAACATTAGCCACTATTTACAGCGTTGGCGGCAGTGGCAAAAACGATGAGACTATCAGAAGCAAAATGAAAGAAGAGGCCGATCACGAAACCGGCGATAAAATATTCAATTTTGCTTCCGGAATTTCATTACTTCTGTTTTATGCTTTTGCCATGCAATGTGCAAGTACCTTGGCCATTACAAAAAAGGAAACGAACAGTTGGAAATGGCCTTTGGGTCAATTGGTTTTTATGAGCAGTTTTGCTTATATTGTTGCATTAATAGCTTACCAAATTTTAAAATAAATAATTATGTTACAAGACATTTTAACTTATCTAACTTTGGCAATTGCAGTTGCTTTTTTGGTTAGGAAATTCTTTTTTAAAAAGAAAAAAAACGATAAAAACTGTGGTGACGATTGTAATTGTCAATAAGCCATTTTGACAAAAAGATTGCTTGCGATTTTGTTCGAAATCGTTAATTCTTTAGTATCCACTTTTATTTTTATGGACAAATCGAAAGTTTCTTTTGAGATAATTTCGATTTTTGAACCCAAAGCGATTTCTTGCTTGTCCAGATATTTTAAGAAATCTGCCGAAGAATCTTTTACTCCAACACAAATTCCGATTTGATTTATCCCTAAATCCGAAAGCAATTGTTTGTCCGTTTTAGCCATTCTTCCTTGAGCGTCTGGGATTGGGTCTCCGTGTGGATCTTCAGTAGGATTGCCTAAAAAATCATCGAGTTTGTTGATGAGTTGTTCGGATTTTATGTGTTCTAATTGTTCGGCAATATCGTGAACTTCATCCCACGAGAAGTCAAGCTTTTCCACCAAAAAAACTTCCCACAAACGGTGTTTTCTAACAATCATTTTGGCAATTAACTTCCCTTTTTCAGTAAGTGAAACTCCTTGGTATTTTTTGTAATTCACCAAATCTTTTTCGGATAATTTCCGAAGCATATCGGTTACGGAAGATGCTTTGGTTTCCATCATTTCGGCAATGGCATTCGTACTCACTTCTGAATCGGAAAGATTCGTAAGATGATAAATGGTTTTGAGATAATTTTCTTCTGAAAAAGTCATAGGATTTTTGATTTTGGTAAATATTGTGATGAAAGTTTTACCGCAAAGACGCAAAGTTCTTTTCCTTTGTTTATAAATTTAAGTTCGCAAAGGTAAAAACCTTCGGTTTTTTAGAGCACAATAAAACCTCTGTTGCTTTGAAAATCTTCGATTTTCATCTTTGCGTCCTTAAAAACCTCCGAAAGAATTGTTCTTAGCGTCTTTGTGGTAAGTTTTTAAAGCTATTACACGAAAATTAAATTTTTACTATGAACAGCGGAATCGAAATTTTGTGACGCAATTTATCAACTGTTGTTCCAAAAAGTAAATCCTTGAAACCAGTGTGGCCGTGAGTTCCCATTACCAAAACATCGAATTTCCCTTTATTGATAATTTCCGGGATGACATTGTTTGGTTTGCCAAAACCTAATTTGGTTTTTATCTTAAATCCTTTTTCCGAAAGCATTTCCTTGTATTCTGCTAATAATTTTGCGTCAATTAAGGTTTCCTGGTCTTCAATGTTTTTGCCGTAAACCATAGCTCCAACGGTTTCCAC
>Ga0208508_1000251_pt1 | contig 14817 bp, 14 predicted proteins | sample LakWasMeta1_LOW4_2_FD_183853 | JGI IMG/M metagenome (GOLD analysis project Ga0208508, IMG submission 183853) | Freshwater sediment methanotrophic microbial communities from Lake Washington under simulated oxygen tension - Sediment Metagenome... | ecosystem: Environmental > Aquatic > Freshwater >...
CTTCCACAAGCACCCACACTTATCAGTTGTTATATTGTTAAAGAGCTTTTTACTTCAAACCGCGTTACGCTTTGCGTTAACGAGGTGCGCATTATACAGAGCTTTCGAAGCTCGTCAACCTTAATTTCTTAAATACTTCAAATTAAAATTAACCGTACTTTTTACTGCGCTTTTACTTCTCAACTCCAACGCGTTTCGTCAGAGAAGGCGCGCATTTTACAGCGCTTTTAACTTTGGTCAACCCCTAAATTCATCTTGTTACATAATTGTTACATTTGCGAATTTACGCTTGCCAACTTGAGCTACCACGCTAACGCCTTTATTGAGGGTTAATGTTTTGTCGGAGACCTTTTCGCCATCCAGTTTAATGCCACCCTGCTCTATAGACCTGAAAGCTTCGGAGGTACTCGCCACCAATCCGGCAAGCTTCAGAAGCTGTGCTATACCTATAGTGTCGCCTTCTATAGTTACTGATACTTCTGGCACATCATCCGGGATGCCGCCTTTGGATCTGGTCTGGAAATCAGCAAGCGCTTTCTCTGCGTCGGCCCGGGTATGGAAGCGCGCAACAATCTCTTGTGCAAAGCGAACTTTGATATCACGCGGATTGCCGCCGGCCGCGACGTCTGATTTCCATTGCGCAATGGTATCTAATGTCTCAAATGACAGCAGCTCTATATATTTCCACATCAAGTCATCTGATATGGACATGATTTTTGCAAAAATAATTTCTGGTGCTTCAGCGATACCTATATAGTTACCGAGCGACTTGGACATTTTATTAACGCCATCCAGGCCTTCAAGCAGGGGCATCGTCAAAACACATTGCTGGCTCTGGCCTGCCTGCTTCTGCAACTCACGCCCCATCAGCAAATTGAATTTCTGATCTGTACCACCCAGCTCTACGTCAGCATGCAGGGCTACGGAGTCATAGCCTTGCAATAACGGGTATAAAAACTCGTGGATAGCAATCGGTTGGTTAGCCTTATAACGCTTAGTAAAGTCATCGCGCTCCAGCATGCGGGCAACCGTGTGACTGGCAGCCAGCTTCAGCATACCGGCCGCACCTAGTTCTGTCAGCCATTTTGAGTTAAATACGACTTCTGTCTGCTCTGGTTTCAGAATCTTAAAAACCTGGGCTGTGTATGATTTGGCATTTTCCTGCACTTGCTCTGCCGTTAAAGGCGGGCGTGTTGCACTTTTTCCGGTTGGGTCGCCAATCATGCCGGTAAAGTCTCCAATCAGGAACAATATATGATGGCCCAGATCCTGGAATTGACGCAGCTTATTAATCAACACCGTATGGCCCAAATGCAAATCGGGTGCTGTAGGGTCAAAACCCGCTTTAATTCTAAGGGGTTTACCTTTTTTCAGTTTTTCGACTAGTTCAGCTTCAATCAATAGCTCATCTGCACCGCGTTTAATCACTGCAAGCTGCTGGTTAATGTCAATATTCACGCTCGTTACACCCTTAAACTAAATTATTTATTTACAGCTCATTTTCTTGTTTTAATTAAGTTTTCTGTTAGTATTTGTGGCCGTATCAAATTTCACAAAAGGTCAGCCCGTGGATATTAACGAGCTCAATCAAAACAATTCAAGTCAATCTGTCATTTTAGCGCAAAATATAGATAAAGCTGAACGTAAGCTTAAATTACGCTGGATTTTAGCAATATCATGCCTGCCATTATTTGGCATTTATGCCGCTTTTGGTATTGCACCACAAACATTGATTGGTAGCATCCCGACTGCAACTGTAATAGAAGAGATTGCTTTACCCAGTGCTGATACTGCCTCAGATGCAGCCAATGCAGCAGAGAGCTTCTGGTATAAAGACCATGTACGCCGCGATGACACCCTGCAAAGCATGCTCTCGCGCTTAAACATCCGCAATCGTGATGCTCAGGAATTCATTCGCACAGACCAGACGGCAAGTGAAATTGCCAGGGCGCTCATTCCAGGCAAACAAATAGAAGCTGAAACAGATATCGAAGGCAATCTCATTAGCCTTGAATATCAATTAAATGCTGACGAATACATCAGTATCAGCAAAACAGCCTCAGGCTACGGCGCAGAGAAATCATTACGCAAACTCGAGGTTCGCCCGATTCTGAAATCAGCAAAAATCAATAACTCATTGTTTGGCGCAACTGATGACGCAAATATTCCTGACCATATCGCCATTCAGCTGGCCGATATTTTTGAGAGTGAAATCGATTTTCACACCGACTTGCGTCGAGGCGACCATTTTAATGTGATTTATGAGGGAAGCTATAGCGAGGGTGAATTACTGAAAACCGGCGACGTTCTTGCTGCTGAGTTTGTGAATAATGGAAAGACATACCGAGCTGTAGGTTTTCGCAATAACGATGGTCAAATGGAATACTACACTCCGGATGGTAAAAGCCTGCACAAGTCATTTTTACGTTCACCATTAGAGTTTACGCGTGTAAGTTCTGGTTTCAGCGTAGCGCGCTTCCACCCGGTTTTACAAACAATCAGAGCGCACAAAGGTGTAGACATGGCGGCGCCTACCGGAACTCGCGTTAAAGCTTCCGGCGATGCGGTGGTTGAATTTGCGGGCCAGAAAGGCGGCTATGGCAATGTGATTGTGCTGAAGCACAATAACGGTGTCAGCACTGTTTATGGCCATCTATCACGCTTTGCTGCCGGTCTGCGACGTGGTGCAAAAGTTGTCCAGGGTGAAATCATTGGCTATGTTGGCATGACAGGCGTAGCCACTGGGCCGCATTTGCATTATGAATTCCTGCTGAATGGCAAGCACTACGACCCGATGAAGGTGGCATTACCCAAGGCCAATCCAATCGAGGCGCGCAATAAAGCTGAATTTGACAGTCTGAGCAATCAACTTTCTGCACAACTCAGATTGCTGGGCTCAAGCAACATCGCGGCTCTAGAATAATCCTTTCATAAACGGAAAATCATTATGGCTGGCAAGCTTTTCATCGGGCTGATGTCGGGCACCAGCCTCGATGGTGTTGATGCGGCACTTGTTGAATTTAATAACGGACAACAACTGCGTGTTCTGCATACCCATTTTCTAGCCTACCCTGCTGCAATAAAAGCCGAAATACTTGCGCTGCAGCACCCCACCGGGAATGAACTTGAAATAACAGCGCTTATGGCGAATACGCTGACCAGACTGTACGCTGACACGGTAAATGGGTTGCTGAAAAATGCCAAGTTATCAGCAGATAAAATTAGCGCAATCGGCTGCCACGGCCAAACCATCAGGCATAGGCCAGATCTCGGATTTACCATGCAGATAGGCAACCCTGCACTGCTGGCTGAACTCACACAAATTACAGTAGTTGCCGATTTCAGAAGCCGGGATATTGCTGCCGGCGGGCAAGGTGCACCATTAGTGCCCGCTTTTCATAAAGCAATTTTTTCTCATGCCACAATGAATCGCGCCATTATCAATATCGGCGGCATCGCAAATATCACATACCTTGCAAGCTCTGGGGAGGTATTTGGATTCGATTCAGGCCCTGGCAACATGCTTCTGGACGCGTGGATTAAACAACAGCTTGATTTGGATTTTGATGCTGATGGCTCATGGGCTGCGACCGGCACGGTTATTGAACCCTTATTATCAGAAATGCTAGCCGACCCTTACTTCTCGCTACCCCCGCCGAAAAGCACCGGACGGGATTTATTCAATCATTTATGGCTAAACGATTTACTCAAGAATACACATTACAGACCTAACGATGTGGCACGCACATTGCTTGCGCTTACTGCATACTCTATCCATCGTTCGCTGATAGAGTATTGTGGCGCTATAGATGAAATTTATTTGTGCGGCGGCGGTGCAAAAAATGGCTTATTGGCTCAACAACTGCAATGCCTGTCTGGCAACATAAAACTAAGCCATATTGATGAATTAGGCATCGGTATTGATTGGGCAGAAGCAGTTGCATTTGCATGGCTGGCTAAACAATGCCTGGACGGGCAGACTGCCAATCTGGCAGAAGTCACCGGTGCAAAGGGCTCACGCATCCTGGGTGCAATCTATCAGGCGTAAAAATAGCACGCACCATTCATGATGCGCGCGCCAATAAAGTATAATCGCGACAACGGATAATTATTACAGTAGAAATACTATGAATCAAAAACCTACCAAAGCAACGATTAGTTTCGACAACAATGCAGCCCCTATCGAACTGCCAGTACTTTCCGGCACTTTAGGCAATGACGTTATTGATATCCGCACTTTAGGCAAGCATGGCGTATTTACTTATGACCCCGGCTTTATGTCCACCGCGGCATGTAATTCCAACATCACATTTATTGATGGTGAAAAAGGCCTGCTTTACTACCGCGGTTACCCCATAGAAGAACTTGCCGAGCACTGTGATTATCTGGAAGTTGCGTATTTACTGATGCATGGCGAGCTGCCAAATGCAACTGAAAAGCAAGAGTTCACTGACACCATACGCGGCAGCACAATGCTGCATGATCAACTTAATAATATTTTCCGCGGCTTCAGGCGTGATGCACACCCGATGGCGGTTATGGTGGGTGTGGTAGGCTCTCTATCTGCATTTTATTTTGACTCTATGGACATTCGTGATGCCAAGCATCGTGAATTATCCGCACATCGTCTGCTGGCCAAAGTGCCAACGATTGCTGCATGGAGCTATAAGTACAATCTGGGACAGCCATTCATGTATCCGCAGAATCACCTGAATTATGCGGAAAACTTCATGCACATGATGTTTGCAACGCCATGTGAAAAATACGAGCCCAACCCGATTCTGGCCAAAGCCTTTGAACGTATTTTGATACTGCATGCTGACCACGAACAGAACGCATCGACATCCACAGTACGCCTTGTAGGCTCGAGTGGCGCCAACCCGTTTGCCTGCATTTCGGCAGGTATCGCATCGCTTTGGGGCCCAGCCCATGGCGGCGCGAATGAAGCCACATTGAATATGCTGGAAGAGATTGGTGACGTTTCACGCATCGGTGAGTTTATCAAACGTGCAAAAGATAAAACCGACAGTTTCCGCCTGATGGGTTTTGGCCACCGCGTTTACCGCAACATGGATCCGCGGGCTGCCATTATGCGCAAAACCTGCCACGAAGTACTCAATGAATTAGGGCTCAATGATGACCCTATGTTCAAGCTTGCCATGGAGCTTGAAAAAATCGCGCTGGAAGATGAGTATTTTGTTTCAAGAAAACTCTACCCGAATGTCGACTTTTACAGCGGCATCGTAATGCGCGCCATGGGCATACCTAACAGCATGTTTACTGCAATTTTTGCATTGGCAAGAACTGCAGGCTGGATAGCACAATGGTCCGAAATGCACTCAGACCCTGAAGCAAAGATTGGACGGCCGCGCCAGCTTTATACTGGTGAAGCAAGACGTGCGTTTACTCCTGTTGAAAAACGCTGATACAGAAATGCACTAGAAGCGTTCATAAAGTTTCTGTTCGTGTTCACAAAAAAAGGCCAAACATATTGTTTGGCCTTTTTTATGCTGCTGATACTTCAATCAAGGTACATCAATTAAACCGAGAATGATGACCCGCAACCACAAGTGGTTTGTGCATTAGGGTTGCGAATCACAAACTGCGAACCCTGCAGGCTGTCTTGGTAATCAATTTCAGCGCCCATTAAATATTGCAGGCTCATTGGGTCAATTAACAAGGTCACTGTATCTTTCTGTACCTGTGTATCGTCTTCATTCACTTCTTCCTCAAAAGTGAAGCCATATTGGAAGCCAGAACAACCGCCACCGCTCACGAATACTCGCAATTTAAGATCAGGCGAACCTTCTTCATCAATCAGCTCTTTCACTTTTTTAGCAGCATTGTCGGTAAAAACTAAAGGTGCTGGAATTTCTATATCTTGTATTTCTGCAACTGTACTCATTATGTACTCCTAATTTTTCAAAAACCTGTTGTGCTTTGTAGACCAAGTCAGCCAAAAGGGCTCTTACGCCTACACCATAAATCTATTGTTATTCTGTCTGATCAGCCAAATATACCAGCTTGCCTTCAATCACGGCACCAGTATGCATTTCAAGCGAGTTGTAATATACATCACCCGTAATTCGCGCTTTAGTTTGCAGTTCAATAAACTGGCTTGCCTTAACCGGGCCAATCACCGTTCCATTAACGACGACCTTTGCAGCGGTAACAGCACCTTCTATGCGACCGAGCTCACTTAATATTAGTGTGCTTGGGTTGTCATTTGGTTCAGTGATGGCTCCCTGCACACTGCCATCTATACGCAAACCGCCAGAAAAATGAATATTGCCTTCAATACGTGTATCAACGCCAATCAAAGTATCAATACTATTCTGTACCCTATTACTTTTTTTAAAAAACACACTGATTCCTTTTAACATAGCGGCCTGCCTGTCGATTATTGTTATATAGCAAAACGATTCACTGTCACCTTTTACCACTCAGCATATTCTTATAGAAAACCAGATCCTGTTTAATATGCATGTTTTCATCTTGCACTTTATTCAGTTCTTGCGTCAGATTACTTTGCGCAGCCTGCTCAATCTGCAACTGTCGCTCTACTTGGATAATCTTGGTATGCAAGGTCTGATTTTCAAGTACTGCCTGCTGATATTTCTGATAAACATCACCTCGACTAGAAAACTGCCAATATGCAATAAGGTAACCTGCCAGTACAAAAACAGCAGCTATACCCCATTGGAAGTACCATGGACGCTTGGAGCGGACAGCAACCTGCTTTGCTGTTAAGCCAAAATGCCTTCTTATGCGCCTTCTAACAGGTTTCATAAATCCGCGCCCTAGGGCAATAGAGGCACAACTTCCAAACCTGCATTCTCAGGTAATCCAAACATGATGTTCATATTCTGCACCGCCTGCCCTGCTGCCCCTTTTACCAAGTTATCCTGCACAACTACCAAGGTCAAATAGCCCACTTGCGCCTGCTTATGCAAGGCAATGCGTATTTGATTTGAGCCACGCACAGAGCGCGTTTCAGGCAGGCTGCCAGTAGGCATGACATCCACGAAACGCTCATGCTGATAACGCGCTTCATACAAAGCCTGCAAATCAAGCGTATTGGCTTTATCGCTCAGTTTAACGTAAATAGTAGACAGCATGCCACGTATCATTGGAATCAGATGCGGCACAAAAATAAATTGCACATCAGCACCAGAAAGCTGGCGCAGTTGCGCGTATATCTCGGGATGATGGCGATGGCCAGCGACACCATAAGCTTTCATGCTATCACTGGCTTCTGCAAACAAAGTCGCCACTTCGGCTTTTCTGCCGGCACCAGATACACCGGACTTGGAGTCAGCAATAATCGGCGCTGAAAAATCTATCAGGCCCTGTTCAAGCAAAGGAGTCAAGCCCAGCAATACTGTTGTAGGATAACAGCCGGGATTGCCGATTACCTTAGCTGACTTGATTTGTTCACGGTTAAGCTCAGGAATGCCATAGACAGCATCACGCAAAATATCCGGGCAGCTATGCGGCAGCTTGTACCACTTTTCAAAGACATCAATATCTTGCAGGCGAAAATCAGCTGCAAGGTCGATTACCTTAACATTGGCTTCTAGCAATGCTGCTGCCTGGCTCATGGCTACACCGTGAGGCGTAGCAAAGAACACTACATCACACTCTTTGAGGTTGGAGCTGGCCGGATCACTGAAAGCCAAGTCCACATAACCACGCAGGCTAGGGAACATGTCTGCCACGGGCATGCCTGCCTCGCCACGAGAAGTAATTGCCGTGAGCTGCACATCAGGATGTATTGCCAAAAGACGCAACAACTCAACACCGGTATATCCGGTGCCGCCCACAATACCTACTTTGATTTTTTTACTTGCCATTTTGTGTATGCATAAATGTTATTGATGGATTATAAGCCCACTATCTTTTTCATCCAATAAAAAAGGCCGCCTGAGCGACCTTTTTCAAATCCAACCGCCAAATAGCGTTTTAACGTATTAGCGTTTAGAGAATTGTTTACGACGACGCGCTTTACGTAAACCAACTTTTTTACGCTCAACTTCACGTGCATCACGTGTCACGAAGCCTGCGTGTGACAATGCACTTTTCAACGCTGCATCGTAGTCAATCAAAGCACGTGTAATACCATGACGCACTGCACCGGCTTGACCAGACTCACCGCCACCAATCACGTTAACCATGATGTCGAAGCTAGCTGTGTTGTTAGTCAATTCCAATGGCTGACGTAAAATCATGCGTGAAGTTACGCGTGAGAAATACTCATCAACCGGCTTGTCATTAACAATGATATTGCCTTTACCTGATTTCAAGAACACGCGCGCTACTGAGCTTTTGCGGCGGCCTGTACCATAGTTGTATTTACCAATCATTTTTTATCCTTAGATGGTCAATGGTTGCGGTTGTTGTGCCGCGTGGTCATGCTCGCTACCTGCATAAACCTTCATTTTTTTGATCATTGCATAACCTAAAGGACCTTTAGGCAACATGCCTTTAACTGCTTTTTCTAAAGCACGGCCTGGGAAACGGTCTTGCATTTTAGAGAATGTTGTTGTGGTGATACCACCTGGGTAACCAGAGTGCCTATGGTAGAGCTTACCCTCTGCTTTATTGCCAGTTACTTTTAATTTGTCGGCGTTAATCACGACAATGTAATCACCTGTATCTACGTGAGGTGTGTAAATGGCTTTATGTTTGCCGCGCAAACGGTGTGCAACTGCGCTAGCCAAACGGCCTAACACTAGGTCTGTGGCATCAACCACAAACCAGTCGCGCTTCACTTCATGTGATTTTGCTGAAAAGGTTTTCATCGTGTTACCAATACTATGAGCTAAAAAAATTAAGAGGCGGATTTTATGCCAAAGCAATACATCCTGTCAAACACATTTACACTGATTATTAAGTTTTTTCTAAAATATATCTGTTCGCTGTTAAAACGTTCAAATCAGTTTAATGCTGTATAAATTATCTATTTCGCCAATCTGCACCAAATTTGTATGCCTGGCATAGATTATGCTTTTAACTACATTGAAGTAGTTAAAAATAAATAATTAAAACTTCAAGTCCATCATCATAGCACAGTATAGTTTTTTACAAAAAAATACCCCTAACAAATTGAAAATAAAAAACATTTTGAGATTTTATTTACTTTTATTACTTGCCTATTGCAAGCTGAGCCTAGCCTTTGGTATAGGAGATATTGCAGTTAAATCTCACCTAGGTGAATCTTTTGCTGCAAGAATAAATGTCACTGACGTTGAAAAGTCGCCGGACGCGAATTGCTTTTCTGTAACAGACATTGGTGACCCTCCTGCATTTACAAAGGCATCGGTAGCGATTAATGCAGGCGCGGGCAGCTATCAATTAATGATTAGCACTCACGAAGTTATTACTGAGCCTGTAGTTAATTTGCATGTTACCTACCACTGCGATCCCGTGATACATCGTGATTATGTAGTATTGCTTGATCCGCCACTAGCAAACATGGCTAGAACCGATATAGGGAATTCAGTCGCAGCAGACCAACCTGCAGATCAGCGAAAATCCTCAGCAAGCATAAGGAGCGAGTCGAAGAATATAAATTCACTTACAACGACCAGTGCCGCAAAGGATAAAGTAATCAAAAGAAAAAAAGCTGCCAAGGCGACCAGCATCGATGAGAAATTAGCGGCAGCATATACAGGAATACCGCAAACATCAGCCCAACCCGCAGCAGTTCCAGCTATTGAGCACATCAGCCCAGCAAATAAAAATCAGACGCAACCCAAAGATGCACACCATCTCATCATATCTGGCGGAAATATCAGATCGGATGACAAATCAGCGCTCCCGCAATTAGCATTAAGACTGGAGACCGAGATTGATTTAGCCAGAGAAGAACAAGTGCCACCATTTGGTAACACCGATCTTATGGACGAGGTAACGGTAATGGACAACCGGCTCGCTCATCTGGAAAAACAGATTATTAGCCTGCAAGATACCAATAAAAAATTAAAAGCAGATGCGCAAAACGCAACCAGGAAACTGGAAGACTCTATGCAGCACCTTCGTCTGGCGGCTGAATTTATTGCATTCCTAGCATTCGTCGAATGGTTGCGCCGCAAGCTAGCGCGAGCACGTTTAAGTAAAGCTGAGAGTCAGTGGTTTGGCGATGACCATCTGGCCAACGTAAACGATACAACGGAATCAACTGCTAAGAATGTTGATGAGGAAAACAGTAACACCACAAAGTCTATTTTTAATGACCCATTTTTTGAAACTTCAAACTATGAAAAATCAGCGGGCTTTGGCTCTGCGGACACAAATCCATCTAATGATGACACAACCATAAACAGCAATGCCAGCGCAGATATTCTGGAAAGTGCCGACGTATTTATTGAACACGGACGTCCCAGCCTTGCCATTCAGCTGCTGCAGGATTACCTGATTGATTATCCCGCAGAGTCTCCAAAAATTTGGCTGAGACTGCTTTCGCTACTGGCTGCTAACGGGCCGGAAGCTGAATATACGCAGGCACTTGCTGATTGCAGCCATTACTATCGCATTAAAATGCCAGACTTTGCGGAAGCAAAAAAAGCTGACCATTCGTCTATAGAAGAATTTCACATCATTACCGAGAAACTGGAAAACGCATGGAAATCAGGCAACGCTATAGAATTATTAAACGATTTCATTTATGACCGCCAGTCACAGCCTGCGAGCGGCTTGGGGCCAATGGCATTTGAAGAACTGTTTCTTTTAAAGCAAATTGCGGAGATCATTGCCGCCAATCCCGACATCCTCAATGAAGAGCCTAATAAATCAGCCACTGTTAATGTGCCCGTAGAATTACCCATAGAATTAAAAGTACACGAGCAGACTGATGATACAAAATCCGGTTTTAAGGCGCAGAAAATTATTGAAGGCCGAGCAGCAGAAGCCAATGAAACTGAGCATGCATCATTAAAACCCCTTATCCAGAGCTATCCTTTTCAAGATTTACCGTCATACGAAGTATCAACGATAGCAAACTTTGATGACATATACCCTTTGGACGAAAGATTTGATGAGCAACCTGGCAACACACCTCCGCAAGCCACCCCCATGCCAGCTCCCAACGAGAGCATCACCTCACCTGAATCCTTGCCCACTTTGCAAGCTGCAGAAATTGATTTCTCGCCACGAATGGAAGAGATTGCCAAGGCACAAGCCCCTGAATCAGAATCCGGGCAAAACGGCACCGCACCGACAGTTAGCGCCAAGCCACAGAAAAAGGCCTTAAAAGATTCAAACTTAATTGACTGGGGCTTGACTGACGATACCTAGATAACGACTAACAATATGTACATGCTTTAGCATGCACCCATTAAGTCAGATAGTTGATAATCACGCCCGCGAATACAGACAGGCCAAACCAGTTGTTACCCAGAAATGCATTGAAACAGTTCTTTCTGTCACGACCCCTGATCAAGGTGTAATGGTAAATGGCCACAACCACAGCCCCTGCCAATCCAGCATAATACACAGCACCCATTGACACCAAATGACCAGCCCAAGCCAGCAATGCCAGAGTAATTGCATAGCAAGCCATTACTGCCGATACATCAAAGCGGCCAAATGTGATTGCTGAAGATTTAATCCCTATTTTAAGATCATCTTCACGGTCCACCATTGCGTACTCAGTGTCATAAGCAATAGCCCAGAAAATGTTCGCCAGCAACAGCACCCAGGCCACAGCGGGAATGTGATTATTGGTTGCGGCAAATGCCATAGGGATGCCAAAACCAAACGCGATGCCAAGGTAAGCTTGCGGCATGGCAAAGAAACGCTTGGTTAATGGATAACTGGCGGCCAGGAACAGCGCCAGAAAAGATAGTTTTATCGTCAGTGCATTCAGCACAAGCACTAATCCAAAAGCCATCAAACTTAAGACAGCCGCCAGCAGATAAGCTTCTTTTTTACTGACCTCGCTGCTGGGTAAAGGCCGAAACTGTGTGCGCTCTACCAAACCATCAAACTGGTGGTCAGCAATATCATTCATGACACAGCCTGCACTGCGCATAAGCACTGTGCCCGTGATAAATATCAACAGCATCTTCCAATCCGGCATGCCTTGGGCTGCAATCAACAATGCCCATAATGTCGGCCACAACAAAAGCAATATGCCTATGGGCTTGTCCAGCCGCATTAGACGCTCATAAGCATTAATTCTTTTTTTTATCTCGGTAATATTCACAGCGCCGATCAATCTTTTAAAGTTATCTGATTAACAGCATTGCGCACAATCATATCCGGTAAAAAAACTTCCGTAACTATAATGCCGGCACAATGCAAACTGAATATAGAACGGCGCGCCCATAAGTAGTCAGGCTTCTTGGTCAGATATTGTGTTGCACTATGATATAGCGCATCGTTAGATGACAACTTTTTGTAACTTAATGGTGTACGTTTTACTTTTGGATTTGCAAATAGGGTTGCACCTAGCGGTTTGCTACCCAGCTTTTCCAGCCTGAGCCATTCACCCCGTAGACTTCTGCGTGGCAGAACACTGTGTGCAAATACTACCGGGTGCCCGCCGCCATTAAGCAATACTTCACGTATCAGCGCCGTTTTACCGATAGGCAGATGTAATAGCCTGGCCTCACCCTTTGTGGGCTTGGCATATTTCACTGTGGATAATTTAACTGAAAAATCACTATAACGCTGTTGCAGCCTGGCGGTGAGTGATCCCTTATTGATTAGCCAAGCATGATATGCCTGAGCTGAAAATGGCTTTGTAAGCCAACGATCACGTGAATACGAAGAAATTTTATTAATTTTCACAGCGTGAATTATCGCATAAAGCAATAAAGTGAAATACAACACATACGGTAACTTTAAATAAAAAAAGACCAGGATTTCTGGTCTTTTTTATCTGAATTACATCACCCTAACCTGCATGTTTGGCCAGCCACTCCTGAGGATTTAACTGCTTATCACCGGATTTATCCAGCGAACTGAAAATTGCCTTGTGAAAGTTTACAAACTCTTCTTTGGTTACTTTATGGTCGCCATCAGTATCCATTGCACCCATCATTTTCATTGTACGCAGCTCACGGCTATAGCCGCCAGTTGCTAAATCCAACTTATTATTTCCTTTAACACCGACCCATTCTTTTTCATCGACTACACCGTCTTTATTTACATCCAGCGCCGTAAACAAACTGCCATAATATTCATCAAACTCTGCTACTGACACCATGTGGTTACCATCTGCATCCAGCATTTTCATCATCTCCATCTTATGCATCTGGCGGGCATAACCACCAGTTCCCACCATGGCATCAGCGGAAAATGCCGGTGCTGAAAATACAAAAGACGATAATAAAGTTGCTACTACACATGCTAACTTTTTTGTGTTCACATTCATGGTAATTCTCCTAATAATCAAATAAAGTCTGTAATTAATTCTGCTATCAATCAAAAGTGCTACTAGCCACCCTTAGTCTCTGCATCAGCTCTTTTACTTACAAAGTTTTTATTAATTAAGAAAATCCCCATTTAAAACATTGATTTTATTTACTTTTATTTACCACTAAACCTTAACCAGATCACCCGCACCACTCATCCATCTATCCAAATGAAGCTCAACCTCTTTTGGATACTGCTTCAGTAATTTTTCTGCCATATTTTTTGCAGCTTCCAGCAAATCTGCGTCACGTTCCAGGTCTGCAATCTTCAACATAGGCACACCACTCTGGCGCACGCCCAGCAACTCGCCCGGGCCGCGGATATGCAAATCGGCCTGCGCAATGGCAAAGCCGTCGCTGCTTTCATAGATCACTTTCAAACGGGCGCGGGCAGTTTCCGAGAGTTTGTTCTGGTACAGCAGAATACAGGTACTCTTTGCTGCACCGCGCCCCACGCGGCCACGCAGCTGATGCAGCTGTGACAGCCCCATGCGCTCGGCATGCTCGATGACCATCAGGCTGGCATTAGGTACATCTACCCCAACCTCGATTACCGTGGTAGCTACCAGCAGCTGCAACTCACCCGCACTGAAAGCAGCCATCACCGCCTGCTTTTCAGCTGGCTTCATACGGCCATGCACTAAACCTACCTTCAGCTCAGGAAACTCTTCCTGCATCAGCGCAAAAGTGTCATTCGCCGTCGCCAGCTGCAGCGCCTCAGACTCTTCAATCAACGGACACACCCAATAGGCTTGATTGCCCTGCAGGCATGCCTCCCGCACGCGCTGCAGTATTTCGTCACGCCGTACATCTGAAATCAGTTTAGTCACGATAGGCGTGCGCCCGGGGGGTAATTCATCGATTACCGAAACATCCAGGTCAGCGTAATAACTCATGGATAAGGTACGCGGGATAGGGGTTGCACTCATCATGAGCTGATGCGGCTCCGGCTGGCCTTTCTGCCTTAAGGCCAAACGCTGATGTACGCCGAAGCGATGCTGCTCATCGATAATCGCTAGACCCAGATTTTTGAATTTCACCGCCTCCTGAAACAAGGCATGTGTGCCGACTACAAATTGCGCCCGGCCATCGGCAATCGCGGCTAGTGCTGCTTCACGGTCTTTTTTACTCTGGCTGCCGGTAAGCCATGTAGTCTGGATATCAAGCGGCGTCAGCCAGGCAAGCATTTTACGGTAATGCTGCTCGGCAAGAATTTCGGTTGGCGCCATCAGCGCCACTTGCCAGCCATTTTCTATACTCTGCAATGCCGCCATGCAGGCAACGATGGTTTTACCGCTGCCAACGTCACCTTGCAACAGCCTTTGCATAGGGTGGGGCTGCGTGAGGTCACGCTCTATTTCCAGGGCAACTTTCTGCTGCGCACCGGTTAAAGCAAACG
>Ga0208508_1000253_pt1 | contig 14789 bp, 13 predicted proteins | sample LakWasMeta1_LOW4_2_FD_183853 | JGI IMG/M metagenome (GOLD analysis project Ga0208508, IMG submission 183853) | Freshwater sediment methanotrophic microbial communities from Lake Washington under simulated oxygen tension - Sediment Metagenome... | ecosystem: Environmental > Aquatic > Freshwater >...
TGTTCTCATAAGTTGGGGATTGGCGTTATTCGAATATTGCTTCCAGGTTCCTGCAAATCGAATAGGTTATGAAGGCAATGGCGGACCATTTTCATTAGTACAACTCAAGGTAATTCAGGAAGTAATTACCTTAGTGATTTTTGTTGGTTTATCTTTATTGTTTTTCAAAAACGAAACTTTTAGATGGAATCATTTTGTTGGGTTTATATTCTTGGTTTTAGCAGTTTACTTTATATTTAAAAGATAAAAAATGAAAAAATCTGTTCTATTGGTTTTAATTCTTTTATTGCTGTTGAGTTGCGCTCCAAAAACGGTAATTCAATCTCAAGACATATTAAAAGACGAAGTGTTCAAGGCCGAAGATAATTTTAAAAACCTCTCTCTAACCAAAGGAATTTCGGACGCTTTTTACACTTTTGCCGATGATGATGCCGTGATAAAAAGAGAAAACGATACACTAATTCGTGGTAAAGAAAATATCAAGAAATATTACAGTAATCCTAAATTCAAAAAAGCATCCGTAACCTGGAAACCCGATTTTGTTGAAGTTTCCAAAGACGGAGAAATGGCATTTACTTATGGAAAATACATTTGGACAGTTAAAGATTCTTTAGGAAACAAGAAAGATTTCAAAGGTATATTTCACACCGTTTGGAAAAAACAAAAAGACGGTTCCTGGAAATATGTCTGGGATTAAAAACACATTGATAACTTAAATGAGATTGCTTCGTGCCTCGCAATGACAAAAATGAAAAAATACCTGATTCAAAAATCGCCATTCGTCATTCCATCAACTGATGGAAAACTCATCGAAGAGCATCACGGAATGGCAACCACAAACAACCCAGCGATTTCAATTGCACATATGATTGCGCCACCACATTGGAAAGAACCGTTTCAAACTCCGGAATTTGAAGAATACACTTATATTATTTCAGGTAAAAAACAGTTTATCATCGAAGGCGAAACTGTCATTCTCGAAGCCGGACAATCCATAAAAATAGAAAGAAATACGCGAGTTCAATACTCCAATCCGTTTCAAGAACCTTGCGAATATATGGCGATTTGTATTCCAGCTTTCGATTTTACGAAAGTGCATCGGGAGGAATAAATTCAATATCAAAATTCAATAGCAATGGCAATTGCAATTTTTGCCATTGCCATTGCTATTAAAAATCGCTTATTTTGGACTAAAAACCAGTTTTGTCGAAGTCTTGACGATTTCTTCCTTGTTCAATTTCATTTTTCTGAACTTTCCGGTATTGTACATTTCCGCCTGATCGTTGTAATGCTTGCTAAACGGATTTCCGGATTGCCCAGTTGGCAAAACGCTCTCGCTATTTTCTATATCCGAAAAATCAATAACCCTTCTGGTTGATGGTCCGCCTTTCACGATATATTCTCCACTGTCGGTAAAATCAAAAAACAAATTGTTAATGACTTCGGTTGAACCCGGAACGTTAAAAGGACCAACGTTAAAAATTCCTCTCAACACAGCCACTTTCCCTAAAGGATGCTGATGCTCCAATGTATGAACTTTGCTCCAAGTCCAAGAATTGACATCTTTCCCCAGTTGATTTTCAAGAGCTGTTATGGATTCGTGAAAAGATTTGATTAGAATTTCGGCTCTTGTTTCTTTCTTGCTTTTTGTGGTAACATCATCCCACCAAACTGAATTCTCATTTTTACTTTGCGGCGCAATAATTTGTTTGACAATATGTGTGGTCAAAAGCATTTTAAAATCGGCTTCGCCCAACTCATCCTGAAAGGTGTTTTTTAAATACGTATAAATCCATTTGTTATAAATCGTTGGAGCCAAATCTTTTAACTTATTGGAACCATTCCATTTTTTAAGGATTTCCATTGCTTGCTTTTCGTTGCTGGAAAGGGATTTTAAATCCAATGCCGAAATCAGGTTTTTTGCCACACTTGGCGTAATCGATGACGTATTATCATTTATCATTTGACCCACATCTTCTTTTGTCCAATTGTTTTTTGGCTCCAATAATCCCGAAATTCTTTTGGCCCGGTCTTGGGGTAAATAATATCCCGGATACAAATAACCGTCAACCGCTTCGGGCTGATTATTGGCAGAATAGATATAATTCCAGCTTGGATTTATGGCGTGAGGATTTTTGGAGAAATCCAGAAATTCTTTTTTGTCATCGATACCATTTGTGCCATTTAGAATGAAATTTGGATTGACCGACTTGTCTAATTTGTATAACTTTCCAGAAGTATTCCAGGCAATATTTCCTTTGGCATCGCCATACATCACATTCAATCCAGGCGCTGCAATTAAGGAAACTCCTTTTCTAAAATCATCCAAATTCTTGGAATGTGACAGCGAATAAACGGCTTCCAGCATTTGGTTGGTTTGCTGTGTATAAATCCAATACATTGCAACTGGTTTCGTGTTCTTGATTCCGTCCAACAAATCATTCATCACAGGGCCGTGCTGGGTTTCCCGAACTTCTATAACTACGTCAGCACTGTCTTTTACTTTAATGGTTTCCTTTCGGATTTTATAATCCTGAAATCCGTTTGCGGTTTTGTATTGGTTTTTATTGTTTGGATTTTCTTCTTCCTGGAACAAATCGACATCATCGTTTTCGAACATCGTTAATCCATAAGCATAATTATGATTGTGCGCCAAAAGCGGAAATGGTGTTCCGGCCAAATAATAGCCGTAAATTTCATAATCCGGCACCACAATATGGGCTTCGTACCAAGTGCAAGGCTGCGAAAAAGCAATGTGAGGATCATTGGCAAAAATAACTTTGCCATTTTTGGTTTTATTGGATGCAATAACCCAACTGTTGCTGCCGATAAAAGTCGGCACCTGTGAATTCTCTAGCAAATCTGTCACTGATTTAGAGATTTCGGCATATTCAATGGACTTTCCGTCATAACTTTTGATTTGGGTAGTTCCCAAGGAACCGTCCAAACCAAAATCTTTTAAATAATCGGCACCCAATTTATCCCGAATATCAGTCATTAATGGGTCGTTTTTTTGAGCCATTGCAAAACTGAACGACATATATCCAAAAATATTATAGACGTCTTTTATGGTGAATTTCTCTTTTTTTATTCCTAATATTTGGAACTCAATCGGCGTTTTCCCTTCTTCCATATATTGATTTACGCCATCAATATAAGCCAATGTGAGTTGATACGCTTGGGAGTTTTTATCGAGTTTAGCAATTGTCTTTTCGGAATTTTCGTTGATACCCAAACCTGCGAAAAACTTGTCTGTCTTTAACACTTTCGAACCAAACATTTCTGATAATCTTCCCGGAGCAATTCGTCGCATCAATTCCATTTGCCACAAACGATCTTGCGCATGCACATAACCCAAAGCTGTCATTGCATCTTTCTGGGAATTGGCATAAATATGCGGAACCCCGAAATCATCAAAATAAACGGTGGTTTCCTTTTGAATGTTTTTGAGTTTTAGGCTTCCTTCATAAGTAGGTTTCAGGTAAAAAGCACAACCAACCAAGGCAATGGCAAGAATGACTATCAATGATAGAATGACAAGAAGGAATTTCTTTAGGTTTTTCATTTGAAAGTTAATTAAATAGAACTGGTTTAAACAATGTCGATGTTAAAATCTCCGAAATTTAGAATAAAAAATGATATTCTGTATTATTTATTGGATTGTTTTTGAATTTATGTTGTTAAATGTGTTTCAACCCAAAATTTTAATTTTTGAAAAAAAGCAAAAAAAATCTCGCCATTGCTGACGAGATTTAGTGAATTAATATTTTTATAGTTTTAGATGATTAACATCGCATCACCGTAAGAATAAAATTTGTACCCTTCCTTGATAGCTTCGTCGTAAGCTCTTTTCATTAAATCGTGTCCGCAAAAAGCAGAAATCATCATTAATAAAGTCGATTTTGGCGTGTGAAAATTAGTAATCATACAAGTTGCCAAACTGAAATCGTGTGGAGGAAAAACAAATTTATTTGTCCAACCTTCAAAAGGATTCAACGTTCTTTGTGAAGAAACCGAGCTTTCAATGGCACGCATAGAAGTGGTTCCAACGGCACAAATGCGTTTTTTGTTTGCTTTTGCATCGTTGACAATATCGCAGGCTTCCTGGGTAATTTTCAATTCTTCAGAATCCATTTTATGTTTAGACAAATCTTCAACCTCAACAGGATTGAAGGTTCCCAAACCAACGTGAAGAGTTACTTCGGCAAATTTTATTCCTTTGATTTCCAGTTTTTTCAACAAATGTTTAGAGAAATGCAATCCAGCGGTTGGTGCTGCAACAGCTCCTTCTTCTTTGGCGTAAATGGTTTGGTAACGATCCGCATCTTCCGGAGTTACATCTCTGCTAATGTATTTTGGAATTGGCGTTTCGCCAAGTTCAGTCAATTTATTTCTGAATTCTTCGTAAGAACCATCATATAGAAAACGTAAAGTTCTTCCACGTGAAGTTGTATTGTCAATAACTTCTGCAACTAATGAATCGTCATTGCCAAAATATAATTTGTTTCCGATACGGATTTTACGTGCCGGATCAACCAAAACATCCCAAAGGCGTTGTTCAGCATTTAGTTCTCTAAGCAAGAAAACTTCGATTCTAGCTCCGGTTTTTTCTTTGTTTCCATATAAACGTGCCGGAAAAACTTTAGTGTTGTTTAGAATTAAAACATCTCCATCATCGAAATAATCGATAACATCCTTGAATGTTTTGTGTTCAATAGTTTGTTTTTTTCGGTCGATAACCATCAAACGTGCTTCGTCTCTGTTTTCGGCTGGATATTCTGCAAGAAGTTCTTTTGGTAAATGGAATTGGAAATGTGATAATTTCATTTGAAAAAGTTATGGGTTATGAATTAATTAATTACAAGTTTTGAAGTCATAATTTTAAATCGTGTGCAAATATACGATTGTGAGATAGGCGTTGTCAAGTGTTTCGGGTTTTATTTTAATAAGTCCAATGCCACAAAGGTGCGAAACGCAAATAGAAATTTAATTTAATCGATTTCTGATATACCGAAACCCAAACTTTTTAAATCATTCCAAAAATCAGGAAAGGATTTTGAAACGACTTCGGCATTTTCTATAATAATTGGTATTTTTAATGCCAAAGGCGCAAATGCCATTGCCATTCTATGGTCGTTATAGGTAGCGATTTTTACATTAGAATTGATGTCATTCGAAGGTTCTAAAGTCAGACTTTCGTTTGTTACTGAAATATTGGCTCCAAGTTTTGTAAGTTCAACTTTCAAAGCTTCAAGTCTGTCCGTTTCTTTTATTTTTAAAGTATGAAGTCCTGTTAAATGGCATCCAATTCCTAATCCAAGGCAAGTCACCACGATGGTTTGAGCAATATCAGGACAGTTGTTTAAATCCAATTCGTCAATGGTGGATGGTGAATACTGAGATTTTTGTAATGTGATAGTATTGTTTTTGAAAGTAGTTTCTACTCCAAGATTTTTATAGATTTCAGCCAAAGCGGAATCGCCTTGCAAACTATTTTCTTTGTAACTGGACAAATTAATTGTTGTTCCTTCTTTGGCCAAAGCCACAATAGAATAAAAATAAGAAGCCGAAGACCAATCAGATTCTACTGTCAGGATTTGACGTTCTGGCACCTCGTCCCTCGACTGCGCCCGGGATGACACTCTCGGCGTTACAATAATTTTATTTCCTTCGAAAGACGTTTCAACTCCAATTTCGTTCAGCAAAGCCAAGGTCATTTTGATATAAGGGACAGAAGTAATTTCGCCTTCGAGTGTCAATTCAATTCCGTTTTCTAGTTTTGAGGCTATGAGTAAAAGTGCTGAAATGTATTGGCTGCTCACACTTGCTGGTAAAGAAACTTTACTTTGTGTGAGTTTTTGTCCCGTGATTTTTATAGGTGGAAAACCTTCACCTTCAACATATTCGATTTTGGCTCCCAATTGTTGTAAAGCATCAACTAAAATCTTGATAGGACGTTCTTTCATTCTTGGAGAACCCGTTAAAGTCACGGTTCTATTTTCCTGAATGGCAAAAAATGCGGTCAAAAATCGCATTGCTGTTCCTGCGTGATGAATGTCAATATCCCTAGACTGTGCTTGGGATGATAAATCTTTGGACAAAGCCATTTGCATCACTTCGCTATCATCAGAATTTGAGATGTTTTCTATGGCAATATTTGGAAACAAAGCCTGAAGTAGCAATAAACGATTGGTTTCAGACTTAGAACCCGTTATTTTAATATCAGATTGCGGATTGCAGATTGAAGGTTGCAGGAGTAAATTCATTTTTGTAATTATGAGTTATGAATTATGAGTTATAAGTTATAACTTTTTACCCAAATAATTTAGGGGCGCAATTTACTATTACTCATTCACAATTCATAATTCATAACTCATAATTATTTTAATTTTTCGTTGTTTTTGTGTCTGTCTTTGTCTCGCACTGATTTTAAATCCATTTTTTTATCAAAAGCTTCCTGCAAATCTATTCCAGTTTGATTAGCGAGGCATAAAACCACAAAAACCACATCGGCAAGTTCCTCGCCAAGGTCTTTGTCTTTATCGCTTTCTTTTTCGGATTGTTCGCCGTAACGACGAGCAATAATCCTAGCAACTTCGCCTACTTCTTCGGTAAGTTGAGCCATATTGGTGAGTTCGTTGAAGTAGCGAACACCGTGTTCTTTAATCCAGGTGTCAACGGTGAGTTGGGCGTTTTTTAAGTTCATTATTCTTTGTTTTTAGAATCAATAATTATCGTAACTGGTCCATCATTTAAAAGCAAAACCTTCATATCTGCGCCAAAAATTCCGGTTTGTACTTTCTTGCCCAATTCGTTTTCTAATTGTTGTACGAAATTCTCATAAAGAGGAATCGCAATTTCAGGTTTTGCGGCTTTAATGTAAGACGGACGATTGCCTTTTTTTGTCAAGGCGTGAAGGGTGAATTGCGAAACAACAATTACATCACCATTAATGTCTTTTACGGACAAATTCATCACCTCATTTTCATCTCCAAAAATGCGAAGATTTGCGATTTTTGAAGTCAACCAATCAATATCTTCTTGATTATCTGCATCTTCAATACCAAGCAAAACAAGCAAACCGTTTTGTATTTCGGCAACGATTTTAGAATCTATGGTTACTGAGGCTTGAGAAACTCTTTGGATTACTGCTTTCACTTTTAGCTAATTTACTATTGGCTTTTATCTAAATTACTTTCTAGTTTCATCACTTGCTTTGCGATCTTCATCGAATGAATCTGTTCTGTAATTTTCATCATCTCCTTCAAGGATTTTGAGGTAAGAATTGTAGCGCGACCAAGCGATTTCGTCTTTTTCCAATGCCTTTTTTATGGCGCAATGTGGTTCGTCTTTGTGTAAACAATTATTGAATTTACATTGGTCTTTTAACTTGAAAAATTCTGGGAAATAACCACTGATTTCTTCCTTTTCCATATTGACAATCCCAAAACCTTTGATTCCCGGCGTGTCAATTATTCGAGCGTCAAAAGACAAATCATACATTTCGGCAAAGGTCGTGGTGTGTTGTCCTTGCTTGCTTGCTTCGGAAATTGTTTTGGTTTTCAAATCTAATGACGGCTCTAAAGCATTGACCAAAGTTGATTTCCCGACTCCAGAATGCCCGGAAAACATGCTCACCTTGCCAATCATCATTTCTTTTAATTTGTCTATTCCCGTACCTTCTTTTGCAGAAACACGAAGGCATTTATATCCAATGTTTTCGTAAATATGCTGCAAATACAATTGTTCTTCCAAAGTAGCATCATCAAATGTGTCAATTTTATTGAAAACCAAAACAGTTTCTATTCCGTAAGCTTCAGCAGTTACCAGAAAACGGTCTATAAAATTGGGAGTTGTTGGCGGATTATTGATGGTAACCAAAAGGAAAACCCGGTCAATATTCGAAGCAATGATGTGCATTTGATGCGATAAATTCACTGATTTTCGAACGATATAATTCTTTCGGTCATGAATTTTATGAATGGTTCCTGTAACAGTGTCCGAGGTTTCTTCAAGCTCATAATCTACAATATCGCCCACAGCGATTGGATTCGTGCTTTTAATTCCTTTAATACGGAACTTCCCTTTCATACGGCATTCAATAAAATCTCCCTGCTCGGATTTTACGGTGTACCAACTTCCTGTAGATTTATAAACGGTTCCTGTCATAGTTGCAAAGGTAATTTTTTGTTTAAAGTTTAAAGTTTAAAGTTTAAAGTTTTTTAGGACTATTCCAAAAATAAAAAATCCCCACAATTTATTACAACTGTGGAGATTTATTTTATAAAAAATACTGTTTATGAATTCAATATTTTTTCTTGATGACCAATACTTTCCTGGTGAATATCTTTGAATAATTTAATGATAAATTCTTCTGTTAATCCTTTTTTCCCACCTTCTAAAATCATTTTTTCCTGGATTTCATTCCAACGATTACTTTGAAGTACGGCAACATTGGCATCTTTTTTTACTTGACCAATTTCGTCCGCAACTTTCATACGTTTTCCTAACAATTCTAATAAATTTGCATCCAAAACATCGATATTTGCTCTCAATTTTGTCATTTTGGTAGTGAAATCTGCTGTGTCTCCGCTCACTTTTCTTACTTTCAAATCTTTGAAAATTTGCAGCAAAGCTTCTGGAGTCACTTGTTGTGCAGCATCACTCCATGCATTATCCGGATCATTGTGAGTTTCGATAATCATACCGTCATAATTCAAGTCCAATGCTTCTTGAGTCACTTCAAGAATCATATCGCGGTTTCCTGTAATGTGAGATGGATCGATAATTAAAGGCAAATCAGGGAATTTATTTTGCAATTCGATGGCAATTTGCCATTCTGGAATGTTTCTGTATTTTGTTTTTTCGTAAGTAGAAAAACCTCTGTGAATTACTCCCAAATTCTTGATTCCGGCAGCATACAAACGTTCCACACCGCCCAACCATAAAGCCATATCTGGATTTACCGGGTTTTTTATCAATACAATTTTATCAGTTCCTTTTAAAGTATCGGCAATTTCCTGAACCGCAAACGGATTTGCAGTTGTACGGGCGCCAACCCATAAAACATCGATATCATTTTCCAAAGCCAATTTACAGTGTGCAGCTGTGGCAACTTCAGTTCCCATTAGCAATCCTGTTTCAGCTTTTGCTTTTTTCAACCATTTCAAACCAATTTCACCAACACCTTCAAATCCTCCCGGACGCGTTCTTGGTTTCCAGATTCCAGCTCTAAAAACACTTACATCTGAATCTTTCAATGCGTGAGCAATTTTCAAAACTTGTTCTTCTGTCTCAGCGCTACAAGGTCCTGCTATCACAAATGGATGAGTCAAATTGAATTCGTTCAACCAATTTCTCATTTCTTTCTTGTTTTCCATCTTTTCTAATTATTTATTTATTATTTTATTCTGTGTTGTTTTTTCTAACTGTAAACTACGACTGAACTCAGCTTACTTTTTACTATTCATTCCGTTTAATATTTCCCTTATTCTATTTACGCCTTGCATTTCGTTGTAAATAGCATCGTAATCTTCATTCTCCAATAACTCTTTGAACTTGGATAAATTAGAAATATATTCTTCCAATGTTTTTACGACTTGTTTTTTATTTTGTTTAAAAATCGGTGTCCACATTGCGGGTGAACTTTTGGCCAAACGAACCGTACTTTCGAAACCAGAACCAGCCATATCAAAAATATCCTGCTCGTCTTTCTCTTTATTTATCACCGTTTTCCCGAGCATAAAAGAACTAATATGTGACAAATGCGACACGTAAGCAATGTGCTTGTCGTGCGATTTTGGATCCATATATCGAATTCTCATTCCCATACTTTTGAATAAATCCAGCGCTTTTTCCTGTAATTTGAAAGTCGTTTTTTCTACCTCGCAAATGATATTCGTTTTGCCTTGAAACAATCCTTTCATTGCTGCCGAAGGTCCAGAAAATTCCGTTCCGGCAATGGGATGTGCTGCAATGAAATTTCTTCTTTTAGGATGATTCATCACTGCCTCACATATTGGAGTTTTGGTTGAACCAACATCAAAAACTGTAGCTGTATCCGGAATTATATCCAAAACTTTTGGCAAAAATACAAGCGCAACATCAACAGGAACCGAAAGAATTACATAATCAGCATTGGCTAAATCTTCGAAAACAGCAACTTCATCAATAATCCCCAGAGCCATTGCTTCTTTCAAATGATTTTCATTACTGTCAATACCATAAATTTTGGCATTTTCATAATAATCCTTGGCTCCTAATGCTAATGAGCCTCCTATTAATCCTGTTCCTATTACGTAAATCCTCTCCCCAGCCCTCTCCAAAGTAGAGGGAGCCGAAGCTGGAGATGTTTGTATATTGCTTTTCATCATAGTTATTCTATTAGTTGCTCAAAGCCCCTCCTTCGGAGGGGTTGGAGAGGATTCTATCAATTGCTTCTTGAATTTTTTCCTCTTTTACACATAATGCAAATCGAATATACCCTTCGCCATTAGAACCAAAAATAGTTCCTGGTGTAATGAATATCGATTTTTCGTATAATATTTTATCAATAAAATCTTCTGCCGATGTGATTCCTGCTGGCAATTTTGCCCAGACAAATAAGCCAACACCTGCTGTGTAAACTTCACAACCCAACTTTTCAGCCAATTGTTCGGTTAAAACTCTTCGTTTTTTGTAAACAGCATTCATCGAATCGAACCAGGATTTGTCGCTTTTCAATGCTTCAATCGCTCCTTTTTGGATTCCGAAAAACATTCCACTGTCCATATTACTTTTTACTTTCAAAACTGCATCAATACAAGCCGCATTTCCTAAAACCATTCCCACTCGCCAACCTGCCATATTGAAGGTTTTTGACAAAGAATTTAATTCCAAAGCCACGTCTTTTGCGCCTTCCACTTGCAACAAACTCATTGGATTATCATTCAAGACAAAACTATACGGATTGTCGTTAATCAACAATATGCTGTGTTTTTTGGCAAAAGCCACTAATTTTTCAAACAATTGTAAACTTCCTCTTGCTCCTGTTGGCATATGCGGATAACCCATCCACATAATTTTCACTTTGGATAAATCCAGTTTTTCCAAAGCTTCAAAATCAGGTTCCCAATTATTTGCCTCTTTTAAATCATAATAAACTGGAACTGCACCCACTAAATTCGTCACCGAAGTATACGTAGGATACCCTGGATTTGGAATCAAAACTTGATCCCCTTCGTTCAAAAATGCCAGTGAAATATGCATAATTCCTTCTTTGGAACCCATCAAAGGCAAAATTTCCGTATTCGGATTCAAGGTAACTCCAAAATTGTTTTGATAAAAATCAGCCATTCCTTTTCTCAATTCTGGCAATCCTTGGTAACTTTGATATTGATGCGCATTTTCTTCCTGCATTGCCAAGGTAACAGCATCAATTACCGTTTGTGACGGACGCAAATCCGGGCTTCCAATTCCCATATTGATAATTGGTTTTCCTTCGGAAGCCAGTTGTCTTACTTCACGAAGTTTTGAAGAAAAATAATATTCTACAACTATATCTAATCGCTTTGCTGTTTGTATCACGGTCTTGTATTTTTATATTCTCCCAACACTTTGAAGTATTCGGCCATAATTTCCATTAATGATTTTGCTTTTGCATAATCTTCGTACTTTTCGAAGGTAACGTCCACAAAAAAAGAGTATTTCCAAGGTGTTTCAATTTTTGGCAATGATTGTATTTTGGTTAAATTCAACTTGCAATCGCTCATTACATTGAGAACCGCGGCCAAACTTCCACGTTTGTGATCCAATTCGAATTTCAAGGAAGCCCTGTTGATTTCGGTTTTATCTACAAACAAATCCTCTTTATTAATAATAACAAAACGAGTCATATTGTTGTTAATCGTTTGTATTTCCGGTGCTAAAATTTCTAAATCATACATCTCCGAAGCTGCTTTGCTGGCGATTGCCGCAATTCCTGTCAGTTGTTTTTCGTGAATTCTTCGAGCAGTCTCGGCGGTATCTTTATCCTCAACAATTTTTATATGTGGATATTTTTTCAAAAACTCCATACATTGCAACAAAGCGATTGGATGGGAATGTACCTCTTGAATATCCTCGATTTTTTGACCTTTCAAAGCCATCAGATTTTGATGAATACTTAAATAATGCTCTCCAATAATGTGCAAATTATTTTTATCAATTAAGGCATAATTCGGTATAATTGGACCGGCAATCGAGTTTTCAATTGCCATAACCGCTTCGTCCGATTTTCCGGACATTAAACTATCAACCAATTCTTCAAATGACAAACACTCATCTACAACCACGTTCTGATCGTAATATTCTTGCGCCACCTGATGGTGAAAAGAGCCTTTTATACCTTGAATTGCAATCCTCTCCCCAACCCTCTCCAAAGGAGAGGGAGAAGTTGAAGAAATTGTTTGCTTTTTTTTCATAAATATTCAAAAAAAAATCCTGATTTTCATCAGGATTGTATATTAGTTTTATTTGTTTCTTAATCTTTCAAATAACCATAGACAATCCTTACTTCCTAAAAAAGAAATAATAAGTATTGCTAAAATAAAATTGGTTATTAGACATCGTGTTTCTGATTTTTGTTAAAAATTCTCTGCGAATGTATAAATTATTTTTTGCTAACCAAAAAAAAATATCAATTTTGTTGAACAAAAAAAGAATTCTCGATAAAACTTGTTTTTAATTGTACAATATTTAAAAATTGGTACGAAAAATTACAATTAATCAATTGCCTTTAAGCCGTTTTGGAACCAAAATCATTTTTAAAGCCAAGTTGATATTTGGCTATTTCACCCTTGAAGGAGTATCTTGTCCGTTTACAATAGTCTGCGAACTGATTGCAATTGACTTTACAATTTCAGTCATATTATCTAAATCCAGAGTTGAAACCTCATCACTCAATTTATGATAATTGGGTTCCACATCCATTTTTGAAGTAGAAATAGTGTGAGCCGGAACTCCTAAAGCTGCGAGTCTTGCATTGTCGGAGCGATAAAAAAGTTGCTGGCTTGGATAAGGATCCGAATTGAAATTAAAGTTGGAATCCTTTAAATTTTTCTGCAAGATTGTTCCAAAATCAGACTTTTCGAAACCTGTTATGTAAGCCGAATTTTTGCCCCATTTACTTTCTGTCCCAATCATTTCAATATTAAACATTGCAATTACTTTGTTTGAATCTATGTTTTCAGAAAAAAACTTTGAGCCATAACCACCAACTTCTTCTCCGGTAAAAGCCACAAAAATAATAGTTCTTTCGTTTTGATTTAATTCCTTGAAATACTTTGCCAAAGCGATTATGGCAGTAGTTCCAGAAGCATCATCATTCGCTCCATTAAAAACCTTGTCATCTCCGTTTTTTTTAACACCCAAATGATCATAATGCGCCGAAAAAACTACATATTCCTCGGGTCTGGATTTGCCAAGAAGGATGCCAATTACATTATTAGCTGCTTTCCCTTTGGCAACAAATTCTTGTCGGTATTTATTTAAATCCTTATAATAAGTAAGATCAATTTTTTTAAATTCATTTTCAATAAAAGCAGAAGCCGAATCAATTCCCGGTGTAAAAATCGCTCTTCCTTGCATTTTATCCGAGGCCAATTCAGTTTCAATTCGCACGATTTCCTGTTGTTGAATCATCGGCTTATATTGCGCTTGAACTAAAAGTCCAAGAAAGAGGAAAAATAAAATACCGCTGTTTTTTATAAATTTATTTGACATAGTTTTGATTGATTCTTGTAATTACTTCCTAATTTATTTATTCGAAACAGGTAATTTAACTGCTTCCGAAAGCCACTTTTTCCCTTCAGAAATTCGAGTGACCATCATTGCGGCAACCAAATCACCATTGGCATTCAACAAAGTCGCCATTGGATCAACCAAAGTCCCGACAATCATTGCAGCCGGCAAGGCTTGCTCCATTGGCAATCCGTAAACTGTAATTGCCAAAACTTCGCCAATATAACCACCATTTGGAATTCCGCCTTCGACAACGGAGACGATAACCGTAATTCCCAATGCCAAAAGCAAAGTGCTTGGTTCCGTAAAATCTTTGCCAAACATCGTAAAAAGAACTGCTATTTTTATAATTGACGCCGTTGACGAACCGTCTTTGTGCAAAGGTGCGCCAAGCGGAATTACGATATTGCTAATGTGATTCGGGATTTTCATTTCCTCGGCAGCTTCCAGATTTGCTGGGATTGTGGCAATGCTACTACAGGTTCCCAAGGCAGTTAATGAAGGAGCTATATTGTTTTTCCAGAAAATGGTAAGTCCATTTTTTCCTCCAGCCATAAAGGCATACAAGCTAAAAAATACCACAAAGTAGAAAGCACAAACGGCATAATAAAGTCCTAATGGTTTGGCGTAAGTACCAAATAATTGCGGGCCAAAAATCCCAACCTGATAAGCAAAATAAGCGCCCAAACCTATTGGAGCCGTTTTCATAATGATGTGCAATAATTGCTTCATCACTTCGTCTCCGGATTTTAGAAAACTTTTAAAATTATGTCCTTTTTCACCCGATTGTAAAGTGGCAAATCCTACTAAAAAAGAGAATAGTATCAAAGCAAGCATACTTTTTCTGGACAACAATTCCGAAAAATCATTTACGGTAAGCAATTGGGTTATTTGTGTACCAACGTTGCTTTGTTGAATCGTTTCCAATGGGATTTTCGAGATGATAATGTCTTGATGAATTGGAAAAAGCAAAACGCCGAGAATCATAATGATGGCAGAAATAAGAACGGTTCCTAAAAAAACACCTATCA
>Ga0208508_1000254_pt1 | contig 14780 bp, 7 predicted proteins | sample LakWasMeta1_LOW4_2_FD_183853 | JGI IMG/M metagenome (GOLD analysis project Ga0208508, IMG submission 183853) | Freshwater sediment methanotrophic microbial communities from Lake Washington under simulated oxygen tension - Sediment Metagenome... | ecosystem: Environmental > Aquatic > Freshwater >...
GAAAAATACCCTGAAATTAAGTTAAAATTGTGGGGAGGTAGTTTTTGAACTAGCGGTTTTTATGCAAATACAGTTGGGCAATGTGGAAATAAAGAAGTGATAAAAAAAGTATATTGAGAATCAAGGAAAAAAAGAAAGAATATAAAAAGGCTCATGATGAACAATTCACATTTTTTTGAAACTTCCGATACCCCGAGGATCTGCCTCAAGGTGATTCATTGATATCTGTACTAATTTTAAATCTCGGCAACACTAGCCAAGCCGCCTCGTTGTTGGCTCAATTCAACTACCTCTAGCTTAAATTCTAAACTATAAATTCTTCTTTGTTTTTCCATTTTGTAAAGTTAGGGCAAAGGATTTATCTTTTTTGTCCAATCTCCAATCAAAGGAAGTAACTTCAGGTGTGAATTGACCTTTCCTTTCGGAGAGGTTTTTTTTATGGTCTAAATGGAGGAAGAGTATTTAGATAGATTTTATATTAGCTAATTTTATAAAAAAAAGTAATCTTTATTGAATATTTTTTTTAAATTTATGACCCACTAAAATTATTCTATTATGACAGTAAATCAAATTTTGAGCAAGAAAGGAAAAGAAGTATATTCAGTACTGCCAACAATTACAGTATATGAAGCTTTAGTAACGATGAGCGAAAAAAACATTGGAGCTATCTTGGTAATAGAAGACAATGTATTAAAAGGAATTTTGTCTGAAAGAGATTATGCTCGAAAAATTGCTTTGAAAGCCAAGTCTTCAAAGAAAACATTCGTACACGAAATTATGGCAGAAAATGTGATAACTGTAAAGCCAACAGATAATCTGGATTATTGTATGGAATTGATGTACACAAAAAAAGTTAGACATTTACCAGTTTTAGAAAACGACACAATAATAGGTATTGTATCTATCGGAGACGTAGTAAAATCGATAATAGATTTGCAAAAAGACACAATTCAATATTTGGATTCTTATATCAGCGGAGGCAAATTATAGATTCAAATTCAAATTACATAATAAATAGCTGCAAATTGTGCAGCTATTTTTTTATATAAAAGAAGAATAATTTTTCGACAATTTGTGATTTAAAAAGCCTCCTATTTAAACCAAGTCCCTATCTTTGTGAGGCAGAATAAAATTTAAAATAATGGACAAGAATAGCAAAAGATTAGAAGCATTACTATATCACGCAAAACCAACACCTGGAAAAATTCAGGTAGTTCCCACTAAGAAATATGCCACCCAAAGAGATCTTTCTTTAGCATACTCGCCAGGAGTTGCTGAACCGTGTTTGGAAATAGCAAAAGACATAAACAATGTGTATAAATATACCGCAAAAGGCAATCTAGTTGCAGTAATTTCTAATGGAACTGCGGTTTTAGGACTTGGTGACATTGGCGCCGAAGCTTCAAAACCCGTAATGGAAGGGAAAGGATTGCTGTTTAAAATCTTTGCCGGCATTGATGTATTTGACATTGAAGTTGGGACAAAAGATATTGAGGAATTTATTCAAACCGTAAAAAATATTGCGCCAACCTTTGGAGGAATTAATCTTGAAGATATTAAAGCCCCAGAATCATTTGAAATAGAAAGAAGATTAGTCGAAGAATTAAACATTCCGGTAATGCACGACGACCAGCACGGAACTGCTATTATATCATCTGCAGCTTTGATAAATGCATTAGAATTAGCCGGAAAAAAAGCAGAAGATTTAAAAATGGTAGTTTCAGGAGCAGGTTCAGCCGCTCTTGCTTGTGCAAATATGTATATTTTACTTGGAGTAAAACTAGAAAACATTTTGATGTTTAATAGCAAGGGAGTTTTAACAAAAGACAATCCATCATTATCCGTTTTGCAACAAAGATACGCTACTGATAAGAAACCAATGAGCCTTGAAGAAGCATTAATAGGGGCAGATATTTTCTTAGGATTATCTTCTGGAGATATTTTGACCCCAAAAATGTTATTGGGAATGGCAAAAAATCCAATCGTTTTTGCAATGGCAAATCCAATTCCCGAAATTGATTATAACCTTGCCATTGCCACTCGAAAAGATGTTATAATGGCAACCGGACGATCAGATCATCCTAATCAAGTCAACAACGTTCTCGGATTTCCTTATATTTTCCGTGGTGCTTTGGATGTTCGTGCTACAAAAATTAATGAGGCTATGAAAATGGCAGCCGTTAGAGCTCTTGCCGCTTTGGCAAAAGAACACGTTCCAGAACAGGTGAATATCGCTTATGGTGCAACTAAATTGACTTTTGGTCGTGATTATATAATTCCTTCCCCTTTTGATCCAAGATTGATAACCGTAGTTGCACCAGCTGTGGCGAAAGCAGCAATGGATTCAGGAGTTGCTCTAAATCCAATTCTCGATTGGAATAAATATGAAGAAGAACTGTTAGACCGAATGGGCAATGACAATAAAATGGTTCGTTTGATTATCAACAGAGCCAAAATGAATCCTAAAAAAATTGTTTTTGCCGAAGCAGACCATCTTGACGTGCTTAAAGCGGCTCAAGTTGTATATGAAGAAGGAATCGGTTTCCCAATTTTGTTAGGAAAAAAAGATATCATTTTGGAATTAAAGAAAGAACTTGGTTTTGATGCTGATGTTGAAATTATTGACCCAAAAACAAGTGAAGAGGAATCAAGAAGAAATAAATTTGCAAAAGTATATTGGGAAACACGACAAAGAAGAGGAATATCTTTATATGACGCCCAAAATTTAATGCGTGAAAGAAATTATTTTGCAGCTATGTTGGTTAATGAAGGTGAAGCAGATGCTTTGTTGACGGGGCATTCCAGAAGTTATCCATCAGTGGTTAAACCAATGTTGCAGCTTATAGACAAAGCTCACGGAGTTTCTCTTATAGCCACAACAAATATGATGATGACCAATCGCGGTCCAATGTTTTTATCCGATACAGCCATAAATACAAATCCATCTGCCCAAGATTTGGCAAAAATCGCGATTATGACAGCAAATGCAGCCAAAATGTTTGGAATTGCACCTGTAATTGCAATGATTTCTTTTTCAAATTTTGGTTCTTCAACAAACGAAAGCGCAGCAAAAGTACGTGAAGCAGTGGACTATTTGCATAAACATCACCCAGAGATGGATATTGATGGTGAAATTCAGGCCGATTTTGCTTTAAATCCAGAAATGTTGAAAGCCAAATTCCCTTTTTCTAAATTGGCAGGTAAAAAAGTTAACACTTTGATTTTTCCTAATCTTGAATCAGCGAATATCACTTATAAACTTTTAAAAGAATTGAATAAAGTCGATTCAATTGGACCAATTATGTTAGGAATGGGAAAACCAGTTCACATTTTTCAATTGGGAGCAAGCGTAGAAGAAATGGTTAATATGGCAGCTATTGCGGTTATTGATGCCCAAGAAAAAGAGAAGAGAAAATTAAAGGCAGTTAAATAATTTTATTAAAAATCAGCTTTAGTAAAATTTTAATGTGTTTTGTGGTTTTTCGTTTTAAGTAAAAAAAATGTCTCACTTTTGTCATTCAGACAAAGGAAGACTTGAGTTTCTATGATTATAGGGATGAAAAGGCAAAGCAATCACATTAGTTGCTCTCATTATGTGATTTCTACAGCTAGTCGAACGGCGCGATTTAAACAACATTATTTATTTTTTTCATTAAAATTTCCCCAAAGATTAAGTTTTGTTATATTTGGAGATATAAAATTCATAAATGATAGCACATTTGCAAGGAAAATTAGTAGAAAAAACACCTACACAAGTAGTTATTGACTGTGGCGGCGTCGGGTATCACGTTAATATTTCCTTACATACCTATTCATTGCTTCCCACTACTGATTTTATAAAGTTGTTTACACATCTTCAAATTAAGGAAGATGCACATACTTTATTTGGTTTTGTAGAAAAATCAGAAAGAGAAATTTTCAAATTGCTTTTGTCTGTTTCGGGAATTGGCGCCAGCATTGCCAGAACGATGTTATCCTCATTAGATCCAAAACAAATTACAAATGCAATTGCTTCGGGCGATGTGGTTACAATACAATCCATAAAAGGAATTGGCAGTAAAACAGCCCAAAGAGTGATACTCGATTTGAAAGAAAAAGTGCTAAAACTGTACGATTTAGACGAAGTTTCGATGTCACAAAGCAATACAAACAGAGATGAGGCGTTATCTGCTTTGGAGGTTTTGGGTTTTGTTCGAAAAGCTTCAGAAAGAATAGTGGAAAAAATTATAAAAGAGACTCCAGAGAGTTCAGTTGAATATATTATTAAGCAAGCTTTAAAAAACTTATAAAAGTTGAAAATACAGTATTTAATAAAAGACCAATTCGTGCATAAAATTTGTACATTTTTAATAGTTTTATTTTGTGGTTTTGTATCGCAGGCTCAAGTAAATCAAGCTGCTCAGGATACGACTAAGACTGGATTTTCCACAGGAAAAATTCAAATTAAGGACCCGCAAAGCATTGTTAAGTCATATTCCTATGACCCTGTTACGGGTATGTATATTTTGTCAAAAATTATTGGTGATTTTCCGGCAAACTATCCAACTATTTTAAGTCCTAAAGAATATGAAGATTTAGTAAGAAAGGAATCGATGCGCAACTATTTTAAACAAAAATTAGATGCCATTGACGGAAAAAAAGACGGTAGCGATGATGCTAAAAAAGATTTGTTGCCACGATATTATGTAAAATCAGGGCTTTTTGAAACCATATTTGGTAGTAATACTATTGATGTAAAACCTACAGGATCCATAGAAATGGATTTCGGTCTTCGCTATACAAAACAAGACAATCCGGCGTTTTCTCCAAGAAACAGATCCAGTACTTCTTTCGATTTTAATCAAAGAATAAGTATGAGTTTGATGGGAAAAGTGGGAACCCGATTGAACGTAAATGTTAATTATGATACCCAATCCACTTTTGCATTTCAGAACTTGATTAAGTTGGAATACACTCCTACGGAAGATGATATCATTCAAAAAATAGAAGTAGGAAATGTTAGTATGCCTTTGAACAGTTCCTTAATTAAAGGAGCGCAAAATTTATTTGGGGTAAAAACCAAATTGCAATTTGGCAAAACATCTATCACAGGAGTTTTCTCAGAACAAAAATCCCAAACAAAGACTATGGTTGCCGAAGGAGGCGGAACAATTACAGACTTCGATATGTATGCGCTTGATTATGATAATGACAGACACTTCTTCCTCTCGCAATATTTTAGGGATAGATACGATTCGGCACTAAAAAATTACCCATTTATTGATAGTAGAGTTCAAATTTCAAGATTGGAAATTTGGGTTACCAACAAGCAAAATCGTGTAAATACAACTACTGGAAACAATTTGAGAAATATTATTGCGCTTCAGGATTTAGGTGAAGCACAATTAACGAATTTATCAGACAATGAAGTGGTTGTTTTAGATCCGATACCTCCAGGTTTTTTCAATTATCCTAGTACTCCAAATCCTCCTGCTGACAATACAAATAATGATTATGATCCGGCACTAATTGCTACTGGCACAGGTTTGTTGAACAACAATATTCGTGAAATTGCCACTTCAAATTCTGGATTTAATGTTACAGTCAATGAGGGAGCCGATTATTCCAAGTTAGAAAACGCAAGAAAATTAAACGCAAACGAATACACCTTCAATCCTCAATTGGGATATATTTCGTTGCAGCAACGACTTGCTAATGACGAAGTTCTTGCGGTCGCTTATCAATATACCATTGGAGATAAGGTTTATCAAGTAGGAGAATTTGGTAATGATGGAGTAGATGCAACGATTGTATCAGGCACAACTCCGGCTGACCAGGCTATCATAACCCAAAGTTTGATATTGAAAATGCTGAAAAGTAATTTGACTAATGTTAAAAATCCGGTTTGGAATCTGATGATGAAAAATATCTATCAAATTCCAGGAGCCTATCAGTTGAAACAAGAAAACTTTAGATTTAATATTCTTTATACAGATCCATCTCCATTAAATTATATTGCGCCTGTTACAGGAAGTTCGTTTCCTCCAAATCCAACACCTGGCAATGAAGTTGCTGAAACACCTTTATTAAAAGTTTTTAATTTAGATAAATTGAATTTTAATAATGACCCACAAACCGGTGGTGATGGTTTCTTCGATTTTATGCAAGGATTGACCATTGATACTCAAAACGGTCGAATAATATTTACAACCAAAGAGCCTTTTGGTGAATTGTTGTTTTCAAAATTATCTACCGGTGCGGGAGAAAATTACAAGGATGTTAATACTTATAATGAAAATCAAAAGAAATATGTGTTCCGAAATATGTATTCCAATACACAATCCGGAGCTTTACAGGACAGCGATAAAAACAAATTCCTTTTAAGAGGAAAATACAAATCTTCAGGCGGCGAGGGAATTCCTATTGGTGCTTTCAACGTTCCAAGAGGTTCTGTAGTTGTTACAGCCGGAGGAAGAGTTTTGGTTGAAGGAATTGATTACAGCGTGAATTACCAACTGGGAAGAGTGCAAATTCTAGACCCTTCACTTCAGGCTTCAAACACCCCAATTAGTGTGTCATTGGAAAATAATTCTGTTTTTGGCCAACAAACCAAACGTTTTTTCGGAGTTTATGTAGAGCATAATTTCACCGATAAATTTTTAGTTGGAGCCACGTTCTTAAAACTCAACGAAAAACCATTTACACAGAAATCTGGCTTTGGACAGGAATCCGTAAACAATAATATGTTTGGTTTCAACGGTAATTACTCGTCAGAAATTCCATTTTTTACCCGATTGGTAAATAAATTGCCAAATATGGATACGGATGTTCCTTCTAATCTTTCGGTACGAGGTGAAATCGCATTCTTGCAACCTGACGATCCAAAAGGGAATAGTTTTATGGGAGAATCAACCATATATGTAGATGATTTTGAAGGTTCTCAATCCACAATCGATATGCGATCTCCTTATGCCTGGAAATTGTCGTCAACGCCATTGAATGATACTGAAAGTCTTTATAATTTTAACGCAAATGCAAACGATTTGAGTTACGGTTTTAAAAGAGCTAAATTATCCTGGTACACAATTGACCCTGTATTTTATACTCAAAAACCATCCGGAATTTCAAATGACGATTTATCTTTAAATACCACAAGAAGAATTTTCAGCGAAGAATTATACCCGTTAACTGATATTGCGCAAGGACAATCACAGGTTATAAACACGTTGGATTTAACTTATTATCCTACTGAAAGAGGGGCTTATAATAATGGTTTAAATTTTGCCGCAAACCCAAAAGATAATTTTGGTGGAATTATGCGTTCTTTAAATTCGACTAATTTTGAGCAAGGAAATGTGGAATATATTCAGTTTTGGGTTTTAGATCCTTATGTTGGAGCCGGCGAAATTCCAAAGACAAATACGGGTAAAATTTATTTCAACTTAGGAGAAATATCAGAAGATATTTTAAAAGATGGAAGAAAACAATATGAAAACGGACTTGGTCCAGACCAAATAAAGGTAAACCCACAACCTATTTGGGGAGATGTGCCAGCTTCACAATCCTTGATTTATACCTTTGATGCCAATACTGCTAATCGAACCAACCAAGATTTAGGTTTAGATGGTTTGGCTGATGCCAAAGAAGGAGCTATTTATAATAATTTTGCCTCACAACCCGATCCAGCAGCAGATGATTATTCTTATTATTTGAATGCTTCAGGCGGAGTTAAGGATCGATATAAAAACTATAATGGTGTCGAAGGAAACTCTGCAGTTGACATTAATGATGCCAATAGAGCTTCAACTGCTGATCCCGATGTTGAAGATATCAACAAAGATAATACGATGAATACCATCAATGCGTATTATGAATACAGTGTTGATGTAAAACCTAATATGAGTGTTGGTCAAAATTATGTTACTGATGTTAGAAACACTCAGATAACTATGGACAACGGAACAGTTACTGATGCAAGATGGATTCAGTTTAAAATTCCTGTTTCGCAACCTGAAAATACCATTGGAAACATATCTGATTTTAGATCCATTCGTTTTATGAGAATGTTTATGACCGGTTTCAGTAATGAAGTAACGGTTCGTTTTGGCTCTTTGGATTTAGTGAGAGGAGACTGGAGACGATATACAAATACGCTTGATCCTACCGATGTTAATGTAGCTGATGACAACACGAATCTGGATGTTTTGGCAGTAAATATTCAGGAAAATAACGATAGATGTCCTGTAAATTATATAGTTCCTCCAGGAGTTGAAAGAGAACAATTGTATAATAACAATACAATTATCAATCAAAACGAACAATCACTTTCATTAAGAGTCTCAGGCGATGGTTTAGAGCCTGAAGATTCAAGGGCTGTGTTTAAAAATGTTAGCGTCGATATGCGACAGTTCAAAAAACTGAAAATGTTTTTGCACGCAGAATCTTTACCAGACGAAATTTCTCTTCGGGACGGTCAAATGATAGGTTTCATTCGTTTTGGAAATGACTTTACCCAGAATTTTTATCAGATCGAAATACCGTTAAAAGTTACATTGCCTTCTGCAACAACTGGTTCTAATTGTGGTGCTTTGAGCGCTGAAACAGTTTGGCCAGCTGATAATGAAATTGATTTGACAATGGCATTATTGACTCAATTGAAAATTCAGGCAATGAGTATTGATCCAAATACGTTGCCGGCAGACGGAATTTATTATCAAAACGAAGACCAACTAGATCCATCCTTGGCTAGTAAACCTAACAAATTGAGATTAGGAATTAGAGGAAATCCTAATTTTGGATTAATTCGAAATTTGATGTTGGGAGTAAAAAGTAATGAAACACATCAGGATATAAAAGGGGAAGTTTGGTTCGACGAACTTCGTGTTGCCGATATGGATAACAGTCGAGGAATGGCTGCCGTATTGAATGTCGATACGAATTTTGCTGATTTTGCCACTGTTTCTGCAACAGGAAGGAAAAGTACTATTGGTTTTGGAGGAATTGAACAAGGGCCAAATGAAAGAAGCCGTGAAGATACCCAGCAATATAACATTGTTACCAATTTTAGTTTAGGGAAATTATTGCCGCCAAAATGGAGACTTAATTTACCTTTTAATTATGCCATTGGAGAAGAAACTATAACTCCTGAATACGATCCGTTTAATGAAGATATCAAACTAAAACAGTTATTAGATAATACCACTGATACTGCCGAAAGAGATAATATTAAAAATAGAGCGGTTGATTATACAAAAAGAAAAAGCATCAATTTTATTGGAGTAAGAAAAGAAAGAGGTCCTGAACAAAAACAAAGAGTATATGACGCAGAAAACTTTACTTTTTCTCAGTCCTATAACGAAGTGGAGCACCATGATTTTGAAATTGAGCAATTTACAAACCAGGAATCAAATTCGTCTGTAGATTATGCCTATAGTTTTCAACCTAAACCAATCGAGCCGTTTAAGAAAGCGGCATTCACGAATAAAAGTACTTATTGGAAAGCTCTAAGTGACTTCAACTTTAATTATTTGCCTTCTAATATCAATTTCAATACGAATATTATTAGACAATACAATCGTCAACAATTTCGACAAGTAGATGTTGCAGGAATAGGTCTTGACCCAATGTACAGAAGAAACTATGCTTTTAATTATCAGTATGGGTTTAATTATAATTTGACAAAAAACCTGAAATTTAATTATACGGCATCATCCAGTAATATTGTAAAAAACTATATGAACGCTGATAATGTTCCAATAGACGATTTGACAATTTGGGACAGTTATTTGAATGTTGGAGAAGCCAATCAACACATGCAGCAACTGGTCTTGAATTATGAAATACCAATTGACAAAATTCCGGTGTTTAGTTTCATAAAAGCAAATTATTCTTATACGGGAGACTATAGTTGGCAACGAGCTTCATTAGCATTGTCTGAAATCAATATTGGAGGAACCACTTATAATCTTGGGAATACAGTACAGAATGCCATCTCACATAATTTGAATGCCACGTGCAACATGGATTTGTTTTATAAATATGTGGGCTTGACAAAAAAATCGCAATTGAAGGCTAAGCCAAAAGCTGCAGCTCCAAAACCAGGAGAAAAAATAACAGATACAAATGTTCTGACTCCAAAAAACAACAATTTCCTAAATGGTTTGATTGGTGTTTTAACAAGTGTGAAAACTATTCAGGCTAATTACACCAAAAACAGCGGTACAGTTTTGCCGGGTTATACGCCTGGTGTTGGATTCTTTGGCACTTCAAAACCTACTATTGGATTTATTTTCGGAAGCCAGGATGACGTTAGATATGAGGCTGCCAAAAATGGATGGCTAACGGCTTATCCTGATTTTAACCAAAATTATACTCAGGTAAGCAATGAAATATTTAAGTCAACAGTAAATATAGATTTGTTGCCGGATTTAAAAATAGATTTATCATTAGACAGAGCTTATTCAGAGAATTTTTCAGAACAATATGACGTTAGCAATGGCCAATACAATCCACGATCTCCTTATAGTTTTGGGATGTTCTCCATTTCGACTATTTTAATTAAGACTTCTTTTTCTGCTAGTGACGAAAACGCTTCGGCAGCATTTGATGATTTTAGAAGTAATAGGCTTCCAGTCGCTAATCGATTAGCTACTGAACGTGGAATAGACATTAGTAATCCTGCTAATATAGATGCTGACGGATTTCCAAAAGGTTTCGGAAAAAACAATCAGGCGGTATTGTTGCCTTCCTTTTTAGCGGCTTATTCTGGCGAAAGTGCTTCGAGTGTTTCTCTGGGAATTTTCAAAAGTTTCCCGGTGCCAAACTGGTCTATAAAATACAACGGATTGATGCGTTTTGACTTTTTCAAAAAGAATTTCAAACGTTTCTCCTTGCAGCAAAATTACAGGGCTTCTTATACAATTAATGCTTTCCGATCGAATTTCGAATTTGATAAAACACCTAACGGAGTTGATGCAAGTGGTAATTTTTATAACCAGACCATTATGTCTAATGTCAATTTAGTAGAGCAGTTTAATCCACTACTTCGAATGGATTTTGAATTGAAAAATTCATTAAAAATCCTTACTGAAATCAAAAAAGACAGAGCATTATCGATGAGTTTTGATAATAATTTATTAACTGAAGTCAAAGGAATAGAATATGTGGTAGGAATGGGATACCGAATCAAAGATGTGATATTCTCTTCCAGTTTAGCCGATAGTCCTACAGGAATTATAAAAAGCGATATTATCATAAAAGCGGATTTGTCATATCGTAATAATCAAACTATCGTACGGTATTTAGATTATGACAACAATCAATTAGCCGGAGGACAAAATCTTTGGTCTTTGAAATTAACCGCTGATTATTCCTTTAGCAAAAACCTAACGGCTATTTTCTATTATGACCATGCGTTTTCTAAAGCTGTAATATCGACTTCTTTTCCACTGACAAATATTCGTTCAGGGTTTACACTGCGATATAATTTCGGAAATTAATTTTTTAGAATCCGAACAAAACTTGAACGGAAGATTGTTACATTTGTCCAATAAAATTTAAATAAATAATTATAATTATCATGAACGTACCAGCAAATTTAAAGTACACAAAAGATCACGAATGGGTTAGCATTGACGGTGATATTGCAACAATAGGAATTACTCATTTTGCACAAAAAGAATTAGGAGATATTGTATATGTTGAAGTGGAAACTTTAGACCAAACTCTAGATAAAGAGGAGGTTTTTGGAACCGTAGAAGCTGTGAAAACAGTTTCTGATTTGTTTCTCCCTCTTTCCGGAGAAATCATCGAATTTAATGATGCTCTTGAAAGCAATCCAGAAAGCGTAAACACGGATCCTTATGGAGCGGGATGGATGATAAAAGTGAAAATTGCAAATTTGGACGAAGTAGATTCCTTGCTTTCAAGTGAATCTTACAAAGAATTAATTGGTGCTTAAAAAAATATTTTTTTGGGCAGCTTTATTTTGGACTGGAATTATTCTATATTTTTGCCTGATAAAATCAAGTGAAATCCCACAAATAGACATTGATATCCCAAATTTGGATAAACTAGTTCATGCTTTTCTGCATTTTATATTTACATTATTATGGTTCTTTTATTTTAAAAAGAAAATTGGCAGTTTGAAAATTCATGAACTTTTGCTTATGTCGCTTGTGTTGTCGTTTGTTTTTGGAATAGCAATCGAATTAATGCAGCAATTTTTCACAGTAACTAGAAATGCTGATGTGTATGATGTGTTTGCTAATTTATCCGGTGCGACTCTTGCTGTCATTGCAATTATTTTGGTGAATAAATTCAACGGGATAATTGATAAAATTTAATTTCAAATAGGCATTATACTATATACAAATGAATATCAAGCAATACTTAGATTCGACGTATTTAAAAACACCATCACAAGTTGGACTTAATGAAGCCGAAAACATTATTATAGTCAAAGAATTTATTCAGGAAGCCATTGATGAGAATTTCAAACTCATCATGATTCGTCCCAATATGGTTTCATTGGCAAACAAAATGATTGCCGATGCACATTCGCCGGTTCAAATAGGAACGGTAATCGATTTTCCGGAAGGAAAAGCAGGATTGGAAGCTAAACTTGCCGAAGCAACCCAAGCTATTCAGGACGGCGCTGACGACCTTGATTTTGTATGTAATTACGAAGCATTCAAAGAGGGAAATGTAGATTTGGTCAAAGAAGAAATACTAAAATGCACCCAGCTCGGCTTAGCCAATAACAAAGTTGTAAAATGGATTATCGAAGTGGCAGCACTCAACGAAAAGCAAATTATGCAGTTGTCAGCTTTGATAAAAAATAGTGTAATTACAAATTTTAAAGAAGAAAATTACGCCTCGGTTTTTGTGAAATCGTCAACAGGTTTTTATAAAACGGAAAATAATCTTCCGAATGGAGCCACAGTTCCAGCTATCATTATGATGCTAGAAAATGCTTCGCCACTTCCCGTAAAAGCTGCTGGCGGAGTGAGAACTTATGATGAAGCGGTCGAAATGATTCGGTTGGGCGTAAAACGAATTGGTACTTCTGGCGCAAAAGCAATTGCAAACGGACAAAAGGCCGAAGGAGAATACTAAATTTAAAAGAATATGGAAAAAGGATTGCTGACATTGCTTTTATCTCTTTGCATTTTCGTGGCTTTCGCCCAAGATGTAACAGATAGTTCAAAACAATCGGGGCTTTCTGCCGAAAGATTTCCTGTTTTTCCAAATTGCGAAAATTTAGAAACTAAAGCATTAGAAAAATGTTTCTACAATCAGGTTCAGGATTTTGTTTTCCAAAATTTTGTGGTTCCTGAAAATTTGGTTCAAAACAATTTTAAAGGCAACATAAAAGTGCTTTTTGAGGTGGACAAAAACGGCGTTTTCAAAGTGATTTATGTAAACGCTGTCGACGATGCGTTGATAAAAGAAGCCAAAAGAGTTTTTGCCAAATTTCCAAAAATTAAACCATCAACTTACAACGGGAATCCAGCTTTTTCCCAATACAACATCACCATTTCGATACCATTAAAAAGCACAGAACAAATGGCTTCTGAAGCTGTTGTTGCTGCCGAAGTTGTGAAAGCCAAACCAAAACAACTCACGGAATTAGACAGTATTGTCTATAAAAAATTCAACAATCCGCAGTTCGAAAGTCATTTGAATGTTCCGTTTTCTCACAGTTATTACGCGCATTTTGACGCTGCTATGAATCAAGTTGGAGCCAACAATCACACAGCTTCAAAACCTTATACTTATGTGGAAGTTGCCAAATATTACAACCTCGCTGCCGAAAATGAAAAGATAAAGAAAAAGGCTTCTGGCTGGTGGGCAAGAAAATTATGGAACGAAAACCTGGTCGAAATCCAAGGCGAAGATTATTGGTTTGTCATAAATCCTATTTTTGATTTGCAAGTGGGAACAGCTTCCGGCAAAAAGCAAGTCAGCACATTTGTAAACACACGCGCAATTAATTTCAGTGGTGGATTGGGCTCACAGCTTAATTTTACGACTACAATTTACGAAAGTCAGGGACGTTTTGCCGATTATTACAATCGTTATGCTGAATCTATTAAACCAGCTGGCGGGAATCCTGCGATTATTCCCGGAATTGGAGTTTCTAAAGATTTCAAAACAGATGCTTACGATTTTCCTTCGGCGGACGCTAATTTAACTTTTGCTCCTGCTAAATTCATCGATTTGCAATTGGGTTATGGCCGAAATTTTATTGGTGACGGTTATCGTTCTGTTTTAGAAGGTGATGCTGCAAGTCCGTATCCTTATTTTAAAATCAATACCAATTTTTGGAAAATAAAATACACGAATACCTATATGTGGCTCAAAGATGTGCGGCCAGAAGTGACTTTAGAAAGAACGTATGCAACGAAGTATATGGCAAACCATTATTTGAGTTGGAATGTTTCAAACCGATGGAATCTTGGGCTTTTTGAATCCGTAATCTGGACAGACACCAATAATAGAGGATTTGATATGCATTTTGTCAATCCAATAATTTTTTACCGCTCCGTTGAGTTTGAGTCATCGGCCAGAACCGGGAATGCGGTTTTGGGATTGACTTCAAAATACAAATGGAACAATCAGCTGAATTTTTACGGACAATTTCTTTTGGACGAGTTTTCGCTTGGAGAAGTTAAAAATGAAAAAAACAGTTGGAAAAATAAATTTGCTTATCAGCTTGGTGTGAAATATTTCAATGCTTTTAAAGTGGATAATTTATTGTTGCAGTTAGAATTCAACCACGTGCGCCCGTATGTGTATTC
>Ga0208508_1000256_pt1 | contig 14741 bp, 13 predicted proteins | sample LakWasMeta1_LOW4_2_FD_183853 | JGI IMG/M metagenome (GOLD analysis project Ga0208508, IMG submission 183853) | Freshwater sediment methanotrophic microbial communities from Lake Washington under simulated oxygen tension - Sediment Metagenome... | ecosystem: Environmental > Aquatic > Freshwater >...
CCTGGTGCGCTTAATGTTGAGTGGGCATTTTATCCGGGCATGGTGGCAAACGAGCACTTTGCCGAGCAATTGACTGCTGAACTTGATAAGTTAAAAGCAAGTAAAGATTCAGTGCTGATCTTTCTGTGCCGTACCGGCGGCCGTTCAAATAATGCTGCGGTGGTAGCTTCATCGCTAGGGTATACCCAGGCTTACAATACGCTGGAAGGTTTTGAAGGTGAGGCGAATGCTGATAAGCAGCGTACATTGATTAATGGCTGGAAACACGCCGGCTTGCCCTGGACCAATTGATAATGGCTGAAAAGTACGCAGAACCTTTAAACTACACCGACCGTTATGCGGTAGTGGGCAACCCGATAGCACACAGCAAATCACCGCTGATTCATGAAGCTTTTGCCAGGCAAGCACAGCAAAGCATGAGTTATGAGCGCGTTTTAGCGCCGCTGGATGGATTTGCAGCAACAGTGCATGACCTGATTGCTAAAGGTTACAAAGGCGTTAATGTGACTGTGCCATTCAAGTTTGATGCTTTTAATGTTGCAAATGTGGTGACGGCGCGTGCGTTGGAGGCAGGGGCTGCGAATACCCTGATTTTTAATAAAGACGGGGTCGTGGCAGACAATACTGATGGTGCCGGCCTGATCAACGATATTATAAAAAATTTGCATCATAGTTTTGCAGGTAAAAGAGTCTTGCTGCTAGGTGCCGGCGGCGCTGCTGAAGGTGTGCTGAATCCGCTGTTGGCGACCAAACCGGATTTGCTGGTAATTGCTAACCGTACCCTGGATAAGGCGCTTGCAATGCAAAAGAGGGTGGCAGCCAAACCTGAATATGGGCAAAGCACTGTTTCCGCATGTACTTTTGCTGACCTGCACGGCAGGCAGTTTGATATTGTGATTAATGCAACCTCTGCTGGCCTGACAGATACGGCGCTGCCGATAGCCGATACTGTTTTTGCTAAAGATTGCCTGGCTTATGACATGATGTATGGGCGTGAAACGCCATTTATGGCACAGGCCCGTGCAACTGGCGCCACTGTTGCCGATGGTCTTGGCATGCTGGTGGAGCAGGCGGCTGAGGCATTTTATCTGTGGCGCGGTGTTCGCCCCGAAACTCAGCCTGTGATAGAAATGATTCGGGTTTTATAGATGCTGAACTGGCTGTTGAATCAAAATCCGGGCGCCCGCTCACTGACTGCAGGTGGTTATATCAAGCGTGGCTTTGTGCTGTTAACGGCGCTGATACTGCTTTATCAGGTTTGGATATTCCTGCATATCTGCTGGTGGGTTAAATTCAACCCGTCTTCAAGCGCATTTATGGAAGACCGTTTGCAGATTATTCAGGAAAAACGCCCGGATGCAGAACTGAAATATAAATGGGTTGATTATGAAAAGATCTCTATCAATCTCAAGCGCGCGGTCATTGCCTCGGAGGATGCCAAGTTTCTCGACCATGAAGGTTTTGATTGGGAAGGCATACAGAAAGCATATGAAAAGAACCTTAAAAAGGGCAGGATTGTGGCGGGCGGTTCGACCATTAGCCAGCAGCTGGCCAAGAATCTATTTTTATCTACCAAAAGAACCCCATGGCGCAAGGCACAAGAGGCAGTGATTACGTTGATGCTGGAAAAAATCCTCACTAAACGGCGCATTCTGGAGATTTACCTGAATGTAATCGAGTGGGGTAACGGTGTGTTTGGGGCAGAGGCCGCAGCCCGCCATTATTATAAAACCAGCGCTGCAAAACTTGGGGCCGGGCAGGCTGCAAGGCTGGCTGCCATGATTCCCAACCCACGCTTTTATGACAAGCATCAGTACACCGGCTACCTGAGCCGCCATACGGCGACCATAGAAGCCAGGATGTATATGGTGGAAGTGCCGAAGTAGATTGGTTTGTTATAAGAGTTTGTCCACGAACAACACAAAAAGCACGAACAAAAGCTTACAAAATTTTTAGATAATTAAACAAACTTTCAGATTAATACTAAAATCGTTTAAAAAATTAATGTATTTTATTCCGAATAGTTTTCGTGTTTTTTGTGTTGTTCGTGGACCAAAATTAAAGCATAGACTTCAAATATTTAGCGGTATAGCTGGTGCCGCTTAGTGCTACCTTTTCGGGTGTACCTTCCGCGATAATCATGCCGCCGCCGTCGCCTCCTTCAGGGCCCATGTCCACAATCCAGTCTGCGGTTTTAATCACATCCAGATTATGCTCAATAATCACGATGGTGTTGCCGGCATCGCGCAGGCGATGGATTACATCGAGCAGCAGTTGAATGTCTGCAAAATGCAAACCGGTAGTCGGCTCATCCAGAATATATAAAGTGCGGCCGGTGTCACGTTTGCTTAGTTCCAGCGCTAGCTTAACGCGCTGTGCCTCGCCGCCTGATAATGTGGTGGCGCTCTGGCCCAGCGTGATGTAGCCCAGGCCAACATCCAGCAGGGTTTGCAGTTTGCGCGCAATCACAGGCTGTGCACTGAAAAATGCATGCGCCTGCTCAACTGTCATGCCTAAAATCTCATGAATGTTTTTACCTTTGAACTGGATCTCTAAAGTTTCGCGGTTATAGCGGTGGCCTTTGCAAACATCGCAAGGTACATAAACGTCAGGCAGAAAGTGCATCTCGACGCGCAATACACCATCACCCTGGCAGGCTTCGCAGCGACCACCCTTGACGTTGAATGAGTAGCGTCCCGGCCCGTAGCCGCGTGCGCGGCTTTCCGGCACGCCGGCAAACAAGTCACGAATCGGCGTGAACAAGCCAGTGTAAGTGGCTGGGTTAGAGCGCGGAGTTCTGCCAATCGGGCTTTGGTCTACGTCCACCACTTTGTCAAAGAACGCCAGGCCGTCAATCTCGCCATAAGGCGCGGACTCGGTGCTGCTGCCGTAAAGATGGTGCGCCACAATACGGTAAAGCGTGTCATTGATCAGAGTGGATTTTCCGCTGCCGGATACGCCAGTAATGCAGCTCAGTAAACCTACCGGCAGTTTTAACGTCACGTCTTTCAGGTTGTTGCCGGTAGCGTGTGTCAGTTTAAGCCAGCGCGCAGGGTCTGGTGCCGTGCGCTTTTTGTTGTAGGTAATCTGGCGTTTACCGCTCAGGTATTCACCGGTGACTGAATTCGGATTATCCTTGATTTGCTGCGGTGTGCCTTCTGCAACAATGCGTCCGCCATGTTCGCCGGCGCCGGGACCAATATCCACGACATAATCCGCTTCCATGATGGCATCCTGATCATGCTCGACCACAATCACGCTGTTGCCGATGTCGCGCAGGCGCTTCAGGGTGTCCAGCAGGCGGTCGTTGTCGCGTTGGTGCAGGCCTATCGATGGCTCGTCCAGCACGTACATCACGCCGGTCAGCCCGCTGCCAATCTGCGATGCCAGGCGTATGCGCTGCGCTTCACCGCCTGATAAGGTTTCAGCCGAGCGTGAGAGCGACAGATATTCCAGACCTACGTTAGTGAGGAATTTCAGGCGGTTGCTGATTTCTTTAACGATTTTGTCTGCTATCGCAAGTTTTGCGCCAGTCAATTCAACATTATCAAAGAAAAACAGTGCCTGCTTCAGCGGCACTTCACATACTTCATGAATGTTTTTCCCGCCCACTTTAACGTGGCGCGCTTCTTTGCGTAAGCGCGTACCGGCACAATCCGGGCAGGTTTGCGAGTTCAGGTATTTGGCCAGCTCTTCACGTACGGTTTGCGAGTCAGTCTCGTGATAGCGGCGCTGCAGATTATTCAATATGCCTTCAAAAGTGTGGTTCTTCTGGTAGAACACGCCGCGTTCGTTAAGATATTTAAAACCGATTTCTTCCTTGCCGCTGCCATGCAGTAACACATGCTGTACATGCTCAGACAGTTTTTCAAAAGCGGTATCAAGGTCAAAGTTGAAGTGTGCTGCCAGGCTTGCCAGCATCTGGAAATAAAACTGGTTGCGTCTGTCCCAGCCTTTGATGGCCCCTGCGGCCAATGATAAGTGCGGAAATGCAACCACGCGTTTCGGGTCAAAAAAGTTGATATTGCCCAAGCCATCGCATTTTGGGCATGCACCCATCGGGTTATTGAAAGAGAACAGGCGCGGTTCAAGTTCTGCCAGTGAGTAATCACACACCGGGCATGAGAACTTGGCCGAGAACAGGAGTTCTTTATCGGTATCCATCTCTACGGCAATCGCTTTGCCGTCGGCCAGGCGCAGTGCAGTTTCAAATGATTCTGCAATACGCTGCTTCATGTCTGCTTTTACTTTGATGCGGTCAACCACCACATCTACATTGTGCTTGGTGGTTTTAGCCAGCTGCGGCAGTGCATCTACTTCATAAATCTTGCCGTCAACGCGTAATCTTACAAAGCCCTGCGCTTTGAGTTCTTCAAATAAATCAATCTGTTCACCTTTGCGGTTGGAAACAACCGGGGCCAGAATCATGAGCTTGGTTTCATCAGGCAGTGCCAGCACGCTGTCTACCATCTGGCTCACAGTTTGTGCTTCCAGCTTGATGCCGTGCTCCGGGCATTCCGGGTCGCCGGCGCGGGCGTACAAAAGGCGCAGGTAATCATGAATCTCGGTAACCGTGCCCACGGTAGAGCGCGGGTTATGCGAGGTGGATTTTTGCTCGATGGAAATAGCCGGTGACAAGCCTTCGATAAGGTCTACGTCAGGTTTATCCATGCGCGCCAGAAATTGGCGTGCATAGGCAGATAAAGATTCTACATAACGGCGCTGGCCCTCGGCATATAAAGTGTCAAAAGCAAGCGATGACTTGCCTGAACCGGATAGCCCGGTAATGACAACCAGCTGATTGCGCGGTATATCCAGGGATATATTTTTCAAGTTGTGCGTACGCGCACCGCGAATACGTATTAAATCCATTGGTTTTAAATCCATCATGCTTTTACTAAAATTGGGGCAACCTGCTAATATACCTACTTTATAAGCATTTAGATTAATTATTTTCATGTCTTCGCTGCATCAAACAACATCAGCATCAACTGGCGCTATCGCAGAATTGATCCCATCAGACAAAATGACGCCGGCAGAGTTGCGCTCTACTATGAGTCTGGCCTCTATATACGGGCTGCGCATGCTGGGTATGTTTCTGATACTGCCTATATTCGCAATTTATGCTTCAACCTTACCCGGCAAGCCGAGCAGCTTTATGGTTGGCCTGGCGCTGGGCGCCTATGGACTGACACAGGCTTTGCTGCAGCTGCCATTCGGTATGGCTTCGGATAAATACGGCCGCAAACCGATGATATACCTGGGGTTGGGTATATTTGCGATTGGCAGCATGGTGGCAGCGCTGGCAATGAACATTGAAGGCATTATTATCGGCCGAGCACTGCAGGGTGCCGGTGCGGTATCTGCCGTGGTGACGGCATTGGTGGCGGATTTAACGCGGGATGAACATCGCACCAAGGCGATGGCAACCATAGGCGGCACGATAGGCATTGCTTTTGCCGTGTCTCTGGTGGGCGGGCCAATACTGAACGAATGGATAGGCGTGCCGGGAATATTCGCGCTGACCGGCATTCTGACGCTGGGTGCCATTGCCGTCGTCAAGTTTCTGGTGCCTGACCCGGTACACAGCCATTACCACTCAGATGCCAGCGCGGCACCAGCCAAGCTGAAGGACGTTTTGAAAAACACACAGTTACTGCGCCTGAATTACGGCATTTTTGCTTTACATGCTGCGCAGATGGCGATGTTTGTTGTTGTGCCTTTTGCGATTGTGCAGTCAAGCGGCATGCACGAGAACGAGCATTGGAAGATTTATCTGCCGGTGGTGCTGGCCGCATTCGTGCTGATGGTGCCGGCGATTATCTATGCGGAAAAACAATCAAAAATGAAGCAGGTGTTTGTCGCGGCAATTGGGGTAATGCTGTTGGCGCAGGTGATGTTTGCATTTTCCATACACCATTTCTGGGGTATCGTTGCATCGCTTTTGATGTACTTTATCGCTTTTAACACGCTTGAAGCCTCTCTGCCTTCCATGATCAGTAAAATTGCCCCGGCTGCGGCCAAGGGTACCGCAATGGGGGTGTATAACACATCGCAGTCGTTGGGCATTTTTGTGGGTGGTGCATTGGGCGGCTATCTTTCACATGCTTACGGTTTTGCCAGTGCATTTATCTTCTGTAGCGTTATGATGTTTTTATGGCTATTATTGGCATCTTCAATGCAGGCGCCGCCAGCAGTCAGAACCAAAATGTACACCATGGGTGACAGCGCTGACCAGATGACAGCTGAAGCTGCCAATGGCATCAAGAGCGAGCTGCTGAAGCTTGCTGGCGTGATGGAGGCTGCAGTTCTGCCGCAAGAGCGTACTGTAATATTGAAATTAGATAAATCGCATGATTGGGATGACGCCCAAGTGTATCAATTGTTGAGGGGATAGGTATGGCATCAGTAAATAAAGTGATCTTGGTAGGTAATTTAGGGCGTGACCCGGAAGTGCGCTACATGCCAAATGGCGAGGCAGTATGTAATTTCAGTATTGCAACTACTGATAGCTGGAAAGATAAGTCAGGTGCCAAACAGGAGCGCACTGAATGGCACAATATTGTGATGTACCGCAAACTTGCTGAAATTGCGGGTGAGTATCTTAAAAAAGGCCGCCCGGTATATGTAGAAGGTCGTCTGCAAACGCGTAAATGGCAAACTAAAGAAGGCCAGGACCGTTACACCACAGAAATCATTGCTGACCAGATGCAGATGCTGGGTGGCCGTGATGGCGCAGGTTCTAATGCGAGCTATGATGGCGGCATGGACCAAGGTGGTATGGATAGTGATTACAACCAGGCACCGCCAAGCCAGGGTCAGGCACGTCAGGCGCCTGCACAGTCAGCGGCCAAGCCTGCTGCGGCCGGTTCTGGTTTTGATGATTTTGAGGATGATATTCCGTTTTAATTTTGTGCATTGCTGCGAGCCGCGGGTATTGCTTGATCAGGCAGGGTGAAAGGTTCGTTGATGACTGCTAAATCAAACTCACCCGGTGTTTCCGGCAATATCGTCTGGCATCGTTCCGGGGTAACCAGGGAGCAGCGTGAAGCTGCAAATGCTCATCGCGGTGCAATAATCTGGTTTACCGGGTTTTCCGGCGCTGGAAAATCAACGCTTGCACATGCAGTTGAGAGTGTTCTTCACAGCTACGGCTGTAAAACCTATGTTCTGGATGGCGACAATGTTCGCCACGGATTATGCGGTGACCTGGGTTTTACTGAAAAAGACCGGCAGGAAAACATACGCCGTGTCGGTGAGGTGGCTAAGCTCTTTATGGATGCAGGGCTTATTGTTTTAGCTGCTTTTATATCGCCATACCGTGCAGATCGCGATCGTGTGCGGGCCATGGCAGGGCCGGGTGGCTTTATAGAAGTGTATTGCGAAGCTGCCATAGAGGTTTGCGAGGCGCGTGACGTTAAAGCGCTTTACAAAAAAGCGCGCGCCGGAGAAATCTCTGAGTTCACTGGCATATCTTCGCCATATGAAGCGCCTGAAACTGCTGAGCTTGTGTTAAATACCGGCGTTATATCTCTGGATAGCTGTGTGCAGCAAGTCATTGAAGAAATCATGAATCGCGGCATCTGTCCAAAGCCAGTTGGTTGATAGTCTTAATCAGCTGAACAATACATTTATCAATCAGCCTAATACTTGCTGTTCTGGCTTTGCAACTGCGCAATAGCTTCTCTTGGGCGGTTTCGGCATCTGGCGCGATTTGGCTGTAACCGCAATGTTATATAACCACTTTGCTTGCTATCGCAGTATAATTGCCAAATTATTATAATAAAGCCCGCTATTCGGGCTTTGTTTTTTGCATTCAACGAGTTATCCAAATGAGTCCTAGCCATAAAATTATTACTGATGATGTGCGTATTATCGAAATCAAGGAATTGACTCCGCCATCCGTCTTGCTTGATAAGCTTGAGCCAAGTAAGGCCACTACAGACCGCATCGTTAAAACTCGCGCAGAAATCCACCGTATTCTACATAGCGCGAATGACCGCCTGCTGGTGGTCATCGGGCCGTGTTCCATCCATGATTACGATGCAGGTATCGAATATGCGAAGCGCCTGCTTAAGCAATGCCATAAACATGCCAATGAATTGTTGATTGTGATGCGCGTTTACTTTGAGAAGCCGCGTACTACAGTAGGCTGGAAGGGTCTGATTAATGACCCGCATCTCGATGGCAGCTTTGATATTAACGAAGGTTTAGATTTAGCCCGTCGTTTTTTGCTGGAAGTGAATGAGCTAGGCGTGCCTGCTGCTACAGAATTCCTGGATACCATCACCCCTCAGTACACGGCTGACCTGGTAAGCTGGGGTGCAATCGGCGCACGTACAACTGAATCGCAAATACACCGTGAGCTGGCGTCTGGCCTGTCTTGCCCTGTTGGTTTCAAAAACGGTACCGATGGCAATATCCGCATTGCAGTTGATGCAATCAAGGCGGCAGCCAGTCCGCACCATTTCTTATCTGTAACCAAGGATGGCCGTTCGGCAATTATTTCCACCACAGGTAATGAAGATTGCCATGTCATTCTGCGCGGCGGCAAAACGCCTAACTACGATGCTGCGAATATTGAAGCTGTAGCCAAGGAGCTTGCGCAGTCAGGACTTAATGCCAAGGTCATGGTGGATTGCTCCCATGCCAACAGTCAGCGCCAGTACCAGTTGCAAAAGCAAGTGGCGGCAGATGTGGCTGAGCAAGTCATTAACGGCGATGACCGTATTATCGGTTTAATGATCGAGTCACATCTGAATGAAGGCCGCCAGGACCACACGCCGGGTTGTGCATTGGAATACGGTAAATCCATTACCGATGGCTGCCTGGGCTGGGATGATACCCTCGATATTCTAGATATGCTGGCAGCGAGCGTTAAGGCAAGGCGATTTAAAAACCAGCAGGACGACGACAGCTAACCCTGTTAAATGCTTTTTGCAGGATTAAGGTATAATTTCAGGTTGTCTAACATATTTGTGTAAGGAGGATTCATATGCCTATTTACGATTATCAATGCACTAGCTGTGGCCATAAGGCTGAAGTGATGCGCAAAATAAGCGCAGCGAGCGTAGAGGCTTGCCCTGAATGCGGTAAAGAGACTTTTGCCAAGCAGGTTTCGGCGCCGAGTTTTCAGCTTACCGGCAGCGGCTGGTATGCAACAGACTTTAAAGGCGGCAATAGCGGCGCAAAAAAGCCTGAACCGGCCAGTGAGGCCAGCGCAGCGCCAGCTGCTTGCGGCACTGGCTGTGCCTGCCACTAACAAGTGCTTTAGCTTATGAAAAAATATCTGATAACAGGTTTATTGGTTCTAGTGCCCCTGGTCATTACCGTGTGGGTGCTCAAATCATTGATCGGCATGATGGATCAAAGCCTGTTGCTGCTGCCGGAGCAATGGCATCCGCATACCCTGTTTGGCCGCGATATTCCTGGTTTTGGCGTCGTGCTGACGTTTGCCATTGTGCTGACTACCGGTGTGATTGCTACCAATTTCTTCGGTATGCAGGTCATCATCCTTTGGGAAAAGCTGCTGAATCGCCTGCCCGTAGTCAAGTCGATCTACTCCAGCGTCAAGCAGGTTTCTGACACGCTGTTTTCAGATTCCGGCAATGCTTTCCGTAAGGCTGTGCTTGTGCAGTTTCCGCGTGAGGGTGCGTGGACCATTGCATTTTTAACCGGCACGCCCGGTGGCGATGTTGCCAATCATCTGCATGGTGATTTTGTCAGCATCTTTGTGCCGACAACACCAAACCCTACCGGTGGCTATTTTTTAATGATGCCCAGGGCTGATGTCATCGAGCTGGATATGAGCGTTGATGAAGCGCTTAAGTATATTATTTCAATGGGCGTGGTTGCGCCCGCTAACAAGATTCCCCAAACCTTAACTCACTAAACTTTAACTCACTAGATAAATAGTAAAACGATTAAATTATGATGCGTACACATTACTGCGGCCATTTAAACCGCGAACACATTGGTCAAACTGTAACATTATGTGGCTGGGCGCATCGTCGCCGCGATCACGGCGGTGTGATTTTTATCGACTTGCGCGACCGTGAAGGTCTGGCGCAAATTGTGATTGACCCAGATACCAAAGAAGCTTTTGCGATTGCAGAAACAGTGCGCAGTGAGTTTGTGTTGAAAGTGGTTTGTAAAGTGCGTGCGCGCCCTGAGGGTACCGTAAACTCTAACTTGCCTACTGGCGAAGTTGAAATGCTGGCAACCGAGATCGAGGTGTTGAACCCGTCACTTACGCCGCCATTCATGCTGGATGATGAAAACCTGACCGAGACCGTGCGTCTGGAGCACCGTTACATTGACCTGCGCCGTCCAGCCATGCAAAAGAACCTGATGCTGCGTTACCGCGTAGCCAAGACCTTGCGTGATTACCTGGATACTAACGGTTTCATTGAAGTTGAAACCCCGATGCTGACACGCTCAACACCTGAAGGTGCGCGTGACTATCTGGTACCGAGCCGTGTGCATCACGGTATGTTCTTTGCCTTGCCGCAGTCGCCGCAATTGTTCAAACAATTGCTCATGGTGTCAGGCTTTGACCGCTATTTCCAGATCACCAAGTGCTTCCGCGATGAAGATTTGCGTGCTGACCGCCAGCCGGAATTTACGCAAGTGGATATTGAAACGTCGTTCATGGAAGAAAACGACATCATGGATCTGGTTGAAGAGATGATTCGCCAGATGCTGAAAAAAGTACAAGATGTAGACCTGCCGGCGAAATTCCCGCGCATGCCGTTTGCCGAGGCTATGAACAGATATGGTTCTGACAAGCCTGATATGCGCGTGACTTTAGAAATCACAGAGCTTTCAGATGTAATGAAAGATGTAGATTTCAAAGTGTTTGCGAGTGCTGCCAATATGGCGGGTGGCCGAGTAGCTGCTCTGCGCGTGCCTAACGGCGCGGCAATCAGCCGTTCAGAGATTGATGCTTATACCGAGTTTGTAAAAATATACGGCGCTAAAGGTTTGGCATACATCAAAATTAATGACATCACCAAGCTCAATGAAGAAGGCCTGCAAAGCCCGATTGTGAAGAACATTCACGAAACTGCATTGCGCGCAATTATCGAGCGCACTGGCGCACAAAACGGCGATATCGTGTTCTTCGGTGCCGATAAAGCTAAAGTGGTGAATGAAGCTTTAGGTGCATTGCGCCTTAAAGTCGGTCACGACAAAGGCCATGTTGATGGCCGCGCATGGGCACCATTGTGGGTGGTGGATTTCCCGATGTTTGAACATGATGAAGAAGCTGATCGCTGGGTGGCCTTGCACCATCCGTTCACGGCACCGAAAGATGGCCATGAAGATTTGCTAACGACTAACCCTGGCGCAGCGCTTTCAAAAGCTTACGACATGGTACTGAATGGCTGGGAAGTGGGTGGCGGTTCTGTACGTATCCATAAACAGGAAGTGCAGTCTAAAGTGTTTGATGCATTGAAGATCAGCAAAGAAGAAGCGCAGGAAAAATTCGGCTTCCTGCTGGATGCATTGCAATATGGCGCGCCTCCACACGGTGGTTTGGCGTTCGGTCTGGATCGTCTGGTAACGCTGATGGCAGGCGCAGAATCTATCCGTGACGTGATTGCATTCCCAAAAACACAGCGTGCACAGTGCCTGATGACCAACGCACCGAATGAAGTGGATGAGAAACAGCTGCGTGAGTTGCACATTCGTGTGCGCACGCAAACACCAGCGGCGTAAAAATGCACACATTTCGCGATAACTTTGTTACATCCGCTTGCCGTACTTTCGTACTGTCTACGCGGATGTGCCTCGTTCTCGCATCGTGAATCGCATTTCCGTGAATTGCATTTCAAAGGATCATAAATGCCATTAGTCGAACTGAACCACGTCAACTTGCGTACACCGTATGAGACGATGCTCAAACTTAAAGACTTCTACTGTGATGTAGTAGGTTTGAAGGTTGGGCCACGTGAAGGTTTTACCAGCAGGGGCTACTGGCTATATATCAGTGATGATGCGGAGAACGCGGTTGTACACCTGGCTGAGTATCGCGGCGAAGGTGAGCCCCTGACTGATGTGCTGACAACGCTGGACCATATCTCTTTTACCTGTACCGATATTCCGGCGACAGAAGCGCATCTCAAAAAACATCATGTTGCGTATACGATTCGTGATTTGCCGGTATTGAATGTGAAGCAGATCAACTTTAAAGACCCGGTTGGCAACGGCATCGAGCTGTTTTTCCATATGGAGAACGAGCAGGCGGCGTGAGTCACATAGCTTGTGCCGGAAGTCTCTAAAATAGACTAAACTTTAGCGTGAGTGTTGGGTCTCAGCTTGTGAATAATGGTTGTTAGCCTGGCTATATAAATTCTGGTGGAGGGTGTATGAAATTCAGTCGAATAATCTGTACGGTGTTGATGTCTGCTTCTGTTCTGGCAAGTGCTAGTGCTTTTGCCGAGGCTGACCCTAAATTATGGCCGGTAGTTAAAGAGGCCTTTTTTGCCAAGCGCGATATTCAGGAAGTTGAATTCATGAAGGTCGATGCGCCGCGCCGCGCAGAAAGCGGCGCCCAGGTTCCGGTCACTTTCAGTTACGATAAATCTGCGGCCAGTGGCGTTGATATTAAAAAAATCTATGTGTTGGTGGATGCTAATCCAATCCAGCTCGCTTCAACTTATCATCTGACAGATATGCTGGGTAATTTTCAGATTGCTACCCGTATCCGTATGGAGACAGACTCATACGTGCGTTTAGTGGGTGAAACAGCCGATGGCAAGCTTTATATGGCTAAACGCGAGATTCGCGCTGCCGGCGGTTGTGGCGGCACGGTTGATAACGATGAATCAGCGGTGCGTGCAGCAGCCGGCAAGATCAAGCTGCATGTTGATGCGCCTATCAAATTCGGCAGCCCGGTGGTGGCTACATTCAATATCAGGCACGTGATGCGCACCGGCTTGCAGCGTGACCTGGTTTCACAGGGTTATGTGCCGGCTTTTTATATCAAAAATACAGCATTTACCTATAACGGTAAGCCTCTGATGACGGTGGATGTAGGTGTGGGCACCAGCGAAGACCCGTACATGAAATTTAATTTTATTCCTGACGCACCTGGCACTTTGGAAGTGACCGCTACTGACAATGAGGGCAAAACCTTTATGCAGCAGTTGGATGTGAAGGGATAAGTCATTCCGGGTTATAAAAAATGGCCTCCATGTGAGGCCTTTTTTGTTACTTTGCAATGCGGTGTTAAAATTAAGGCATTGATATTAAGGAGTAATTTTATGAAAAGTTATCGTAAAGAGCTGTGGTTCAATCCGCCAACCCGCGTGGCGTTCATCCGCATCACCGAGCAGGTGCGTGAATGCCTGCGCGAGAGCGGCGTGCGTGAAGGTTTTGTGCTGGTGAATGCGATGCATATCACGGCCAGCGTGTTCATAAACGATGACGAGCGTGGCCTGCACCATGATTATACGCAATGGCTGGAGCGACTGGCGCCACACGAGCCAGTAAGCAGCTATCGCCATAATGATACCGGTGAAGATAATGCCGATGCACACATGAAGCGCCAGTTGATGGGGCGTGAAGTGGTGGTTGCAATTACCAATGGTGAGCTTGATTTTGGCCCATGGGAACAAATATTCTATGGTGAGTTTGATGGTCGCCGTAAGAAACGTGTATTAGTGAAAATTATTGGTGAATAAGAATTAGCCACAGATAAACACAGATAGAGTTGCTATAGAGCCAAGCAAGCTATAGCAAACTGACAGTCTGATTAAAATAGCGGTTTTTATCTGTGTGCATCTGTGTTTATCTGCGGCTGAAAATAAATGTTTTTAGAAATATAGAGTAAAAAATGAAAATACCTGAATTATTAGCCCCAGCGGGTGACCTTGACCGTATGCGCACTGCTTTTGATTATGGCGCAGATGCCATTTATGCTGGCCAGCCACGCTATAGCCTGCGTGCCCGTAACAATGACTTTACGATGGCGAACCTTGAAATCGGCATTAACGAGGCACATGCACGCGGCAAAAAATTCTTTGTAGCCAGCAATATCGCTCCGCATAACGCTAAAGTAAAAACTTACATGGCGGATATGGAGCCGGTAATTGCCATGCGCCCGGATGCGCTGATCATGTCTGACCCTGGACTGATTATGATGGTGCGCGAAAAATGGCCGGAAATGCCGGTGCATCTCTCTGTGCAGGCCAATACCGTTAACTATGCCACGGTTAAATTCTGGCAGAGTTTAGGGTTGACGCGCGTGATTCTGTCGCGCGAACTGTCACTGGATGAGATTGAAGATATCCGCCAGCGCTGCCCGGAAATGGAGCTGGAAGTATTCGTACATGGCGCTTTGTGTATAGCCTATTCTGGCCGCTGCCTGCTTTCCGGCTACTTTAACCAGCGTGACCCCAACCAGGGTACTTGCACTAACAGCTGCCGCTGGGATTACAAAGTGCATGATGCAGCTGAAGATGCGGCGGGTGTGATTCGTCTGGATGAATTTGATTTCAAAGCGGAAATGGAAAAATCCAGCTTGTCTGGCTGCGGCAGCCTGCCGCGCCACCCGTTGGCCGATAAAGTTTACCTGATCGAAGAAAAAGGCCGCCCAGGCGAACTGCTGCCGATTGAAGAAGACGAGCACGGCACTTACATCATGAACAGCAAAGACCTGCGTGCGATTGAGCACGTGGAGCGCCTGATCAAGATGGGTGTGGATTCACTGAAGATTGAAGGCCGTACCAAATCACGTT
>Ga0208508_1000258_pt1 | contig 14644 bp, 15 predicted proteins | sample LakWasMeta1_LOW4_2_FD_183853 | JGI IMG/M metagenome (GOLD analysis project Ga0208508, IMG submission 183853) | Freshwater sediment methanotrophic microbial communities from Lake Washington under simulated oxygen tension - Sediment Metagenome... | ecosystem: Environmental > Aquatic > Freshwater >...
GTTTGTAATGTCAGCGCCTTGTGGCGAACCATCAGCTATAAGTCTATCAATTAATTGACCCAATCTCCTGGAGCGGCATCATGATTAAACAGTCAAAAATTCTATTTATCCTGTGTCTGTTAATGCAGGCAGCTTTCATCCAGCCGGCACTAGCGGTAGAAAAAGCCGTTTTAAAACAGACAACCACAATCGCACCATTGGTGCAGAAGCAAAGTGCGATGCAGTCTTACGACGAAGCAACCATGCTGCGCTCAGACAACAAACGCCTTAAAGGCCTGGTGAATAACCTTAACCAGCGCATTGCTGAATTTAAAAACAACAAACGTTACTGCTCTAATGGCTTCACCAGTTCCACCAAAGCAGGGGTAAATCAAGACTGCACCCCAAACGGCTGCGACTATGTCACCGGCTTATGTATCGTCCACCCGAATTCAACCAGTGAGTGTGCCGGTGGCGCATATGCCTGGGATGCCGGCCGCTGTATACGCACGCAATGCCCCTCAGATGCCAGCGGTAAATTTGTAAGAAATGATCGCGGGGAATGCATTTAGCAGCTAGTTACTAAACATATCAACAATGTGTTGGCTGAAGGGGTGTTGGGCGAAAAAAGCAATGTGCAAAATTTGCACATTGCTAATTCAGACAAGCCGGTTAAATTTTACAATCTTGACGTAATCATTTCCGTAAGCCGCAATATCAATAAAAAGCCCTGTAATTACACAGGGCTTTTTATTTTATTGCGAGTGGCAAGCTTTGACTGATAACAGAATCAAACCAATGCCTGTCAATTCATATTCAATTAATCATCAGCTGTGGAATTGATTTTATGGATACTCAAATCGGCGCCATCAAATTCTTCTTCAGCACCAAGGCGAATACCGACAAATTTCTTAAGTAAGCCGTAAACCACAAAACCGCCGGCGAGGGCAATTACGATACCCATGCCTGTGCCTATCAATTGTGACATCAGGCTCACACCGCCTACACCGCCCAGCGCTTTGGCGCCAAAAATACCGGCTGCAATGCCGCCCCACGCGCCGCACAGACCATGCAATGGCCATACACCGAGCACATCATCAATCTTCCAGCGGTTCTGGGTCAAGGTGAAAGCCCATACAAACATCGCGCCTGCTACAACACCTGTCACCAAGGCGCCTAGCGGATGCATGATATCCGAACCGGCACACACGGCAACCAGGCCTGCCAATGGGCCATTGTGCACAAAACCCGGGTCATATTTACCCATTACCAAGGCAGCTAAAGTACCGCCGACCAATGCCATTAGCGAGTTCACCGCTACCAAGCCGGAAATGCCCTGCACTGATTGCGCCGACATCACATTAAAGCCAAACCAGCCTACTGTAAGTATCCATGCGCCTAATGCCAGAAAAGGGATGTTAGATGGCGGATATGCATGCAGGCGGCCATCTTTGCCGTATCTGCCTCTGCGTGCACCCAGCAGCAGTACCGCTGCCAGTGCTATCCAGCCGCCCATGGCATGCACTACCACTGAACCGGCAAAATCCCTGAAAGGTGCGCCAAAAGTCACACGTAGCCAGTCTTGAATGCCGTAGTGGCCACTCCAGGCGATGCCTTCAAAGAATGGGTAAACAAAGCCAACTACCAGAAAGGTTGCTGCCAATTGCGGATTGAATCTTGCACGTTCGGCAATGCCGCCGGATATGATTGCAGGAATAGCTGCGGCAAAAGTTAGCAGGAAAAAGAATTTCACCAGCTCTATGCCGTTCTTCGCGGCTAACACATCGGCACCGCTGAAAAAGCTGATGCCGTGGGCAATGCTGTACCCGATAAAGAAATAAGCGATGGTAGAAATAGAGAAATCCACCATAATTTTCACCAGCGCGTTGGTCTGGTTTTTTTTGCGCACGGTTCCCACTTCCAGGAATGCAAACCCGGCATGCATGGCAAGCACCATAATGGCGCCTAATAATACGAATAACACATCGTTAGCTGTAACTAATGCTTCCATTGATATATCACCTGTTAAGAATTTAAGCCGGTAAACATAAGCAAAGAACACGCCAGAAATTAAACCTATGTTTTATATAGGTAATAATGAAGCATGTGCAAAAAATATGCACTAGAAAAGTGCATGTGCAGTTAGGCTGCACTTTATTTGTGCAAAATCAAACATGGTTAAGACCTAAAACTTGAAGCAGCGCAACTAGGGATTAAAGCAGAATGTTGCCAGAGCCATCTTTAAGCACCATGCTGGCGGCATCTGGATTACCAGACCAGAAATGGAAAAACTCCCGCACCACAACAAGAAACAGCCTTCTGTTCTGTTTTATTGTAAATAGCGGCAGCGTAAGGTCAACTGCTGTTCTATATGCGCTGCTGTTTTTTTCTGGCGCGCTGCGTAAACGAATCAGAATGATTTTTGCCAGCTTGACGCGCGTATCAACCAGCGCCTGGTCTGCGCCTTCAAAGCGCAGCGCCTGCGTATATGCCTTCAGCGGCCAATTCTCGGAGGTATCAAATTTTTCGGTTTCCAGGCTATCGATCAAAGATTTCAATGAGGCAATATCAGGTTTCCAGTCAACCGGATTAATCTCAAAGCCTGAGCTCCTGCTCAAGGCGGCAATCGCCTTGATGTCTTTAATCCAGAATGGGTAGAATTCACGTGCGGTGGTGAGATTGTCGTGCCAGTCTTCAGGCGGCACACTTTCCATGATGTTTTCAACAGCCACGCGGTATTCATTGCCATCCAGCATCAATTCTTCCAATACCGCTGCTATCTTATCCAGAAACAAAGAGCGCCTATGCAGCAGGGCTGTGCTTGCCCCCTTAGATTGCAGCAGTTTCAGATAAGCATTTACGGCTTCTTTTTCACGCGGTGTATTCATGGACTGGTATTCGATTCAAATAACTTTGCTAAACGCTAGCTGGCAGCTAAAGTGTTAGCTTACAATTCATTATAGAAATTATTTTAATTGATATTTTTCGTTATCTGCCAATTGGGTGGCGGCTTCGAATTAAAATTGTTATGGAGCCATTATATCCAAAATATATACGGCTTTTTTAAATATACGACGATTAAATGCCTATTTGAATGCATTACTTTCAAATGGCAGGCTCATGAATTGCCATGACCAGATTATTTATCAGTATTTTTTGCACGGCATGTGTGACTTTAAAACTTGAACATGAAAGTAGTTTATGGAATTAGCGCTGTTACTGATATTGCTCGCAATCGGCTGGTTCTGGCTGGATAGCCTTAACAAACGTGAACGGGCCATTGTTTTAGGTAGCGAGCTCGCTGCAAGAACACGCCTGCAGCTGCTGGATGAAACAGTTGCCTGCAGCAGAATCTGGCTGGGCAGAAATCGTCGCGGCCATGTGCAATTTTTGCGCACCTATGAGTTTGATGTCAGCGCCAGCGGCAATGACCGCCTGCACTGCCACCTGATGCTGCTGGGCGACCAGCTTGCATCATGGCATATCCCGCCTTATATGCATCCTGATTTGCATGTTGTAAATTAGTTTTCAAGTATTGGTTTTCCAAGTATGTATATAGGTCGCTTTGCCCCCTCTCCAACCGGCCCGCTGCATTTCGGCTCTTTAATTGCCGCCGTTGCAAGCTACTGCGAGGCAAAAAAGCAACGAGGTCAATGGCTGGTCAGAATGGAAGACCTGGATAAGCCGCGTGAAGTAAAAGGTGCCGCTGCAAATATTTTACTGCAGCTGGATGCTTTCGGTTTTGAGTGGGACGGCGCGGTGCTGTACCAAAGCGAGCGCAGCGCTTTATATAATGAAACCCTGGATTCATTAAAACAGAAACAGCTGGTTTACCCCTGCAGCTGCACCCGCAAAGAAATTGCCGATTCCAGCAATGCTATCGGCATTGAAGGCGTGATATACCCCGGAACCTGCCTGCAGCATGCAATCAAACCCAATGCACCCATTGCCTGGCGCATGAGAACCGGCAGTGCCGCAATCAGCTTTCAGGATGCAATACAGGGAACCATCAGCCAGAACTTGAGCACCGACATCGGCGACTTTATCTTAAAGCGTGCAGATGGCTTATTTGCATACCAGCTCGCAGTAGTCGTAGATGACGCAAGCCAGGGTGTGACCCATGTAGTGCGCGGCGCAGACCTGCTTGACTCTACCCCCCGGCAAATCTATCTGCAGCGCATGCTGGATTTGCCGACACCTGATTATGCCCACATCCCTGTCGCGGCAAACGCTGCTGGAGAGAAACTCAGCAAACAGACACTGGCAAAGCCGATTTCAGAAGATGAGGCACCCGGCCTCATCATGGATGCCCTCGGGTTTTTAGGCCAGCAGCCGGAGCAGGCTTTGAATCAAGCTGGCTTAAACGATATCTGGCAATGGGCAATCAGCCACTGGGATATTCAGAAGGTGCCTAAGAAACGCGCCATCCCAATCGCAGCTGGCTGATTCTTCAGTCAGTGTTTGGGGCGCTTACGTGAAGTGCGTATATAAATCCACACGCCAGAAATAGATAACACCATGAGCAGCAATGCCGCTATATCCATCACCAGCGGGCCGTAGCTGCCCATAAAACGCCCGCTATGCAAATCGAGCACAATGCGTTCCAGCGGTAACGATGGGCTGAATGATTTGGTGAGACTGGCGGAAAGCGACTGCGGAAGTGCCTCTTTATCTAGCCAGGCCACGCCGTCTGCCGCATTTAACTTCTGCCAGGATAAACCATCTGCACTGGCAAAATCACCGATTGCAGTCTTCAGCACAAGCTGGGGCGCAGTAGTCGAACCAAGCAAGCCCAAACGCTCGATTAAAGGGGCAGGCAGCGATGCTGCAAAAAGGTGGTCTACCTGTTTACCGTCTTTCGTATATAAAAATAGGTGCTCGCTGCTGGCTATCGCATACATATCAGCCCATGCGGCAGCGCCTACAATTTCAGGCTTGGATTCCGGCAAACCTAAGTCTTGCAGCTCGCTGCCATTCAGCACCCAGCGCTCGTCAGATGCAGCAAAATAGCCATCTTTAAACACATAGCCATTTGCGGGGATTTCAGGTTTTAATCCATACCAGCGCATTAACCAGGATGCCTGCACCGGCGTTTTTGCCAGATGCAGGGCATCGGTATGATTCAAGGCAACTCCGCTGATGGCTAAAAATAAGAAAAATATGGCTGCAATCACGCCCACTCTGGCATGCCAGCGGCGCACAAAATGCATGATTCTGGAACGCAGGCTTTTCATTGCTTACTGGCGCTTTCGGCACGGCTCATGCGGTCAAAATACAAAGCCAGCCGGGCCATGCGGTTCATGGCATTTACAGAAAGCGTTGCGCCTGAAATACCGTCGATATTACGGTTCAGATACTGGTCAGCTTGCAGTTCAATACCTTGGTACTGCTTCAGAAACGCAGGGTAACGCACTTCCCAGCCACGGCTCTCACGGTAGGTAAGTACACGCACCTGTAAAATCTTACCTTCTGAAACAACAAAGCCAGCGGTAATCGGCTCTTCTTTGCCAACTTCATCAAGTATCCATGCGGTTTTACCATTGCCACCCCAGTAGCGCTGGCGAAGCTGGGCTGGCGCATGCCCGAGAATCTTCTCTACTTCTTTTGCAACTTCTTTGGTAACCCACAGTACTTGCGGCTTGGGTATATTGTCTGCAAACGCCTCTGCAAGAAACTGCTCGGGCTTAAGGTACTGTTCTATAGCCTGTGCATAGCCGGCAAACATCAGCACCAGCATACTCAAAACTATCGTTAAGCACTTTTTAGTCATCATCAATCAAAGTTTTTCAGAATTAACAAACTGTCGCAGTATGTCAAAAAGATGGCCGCAAAGCCATCTTTTTGAAGTAGTGATTAATTAAAACATGTAACCCAAGCCCAGGTTCAGGCGCTTGTCGCCATTGTCGCCGTCAGGTTTATCAAATTTCTGAAAATCGGCTTTCAGCACCACTTGCTGATGCGGCCAGTAGTTCGCGCCCACAGTCCACACATTATTATTGCTTTGGGCGTTACGCACAGCATTGCCCGGCAAGTTGGCCTGTGTGTCCCATTTTTCATAACGTACAAACGGTGCTAAATCGTTATCACCGCTTTTCCATACATGGTAGGCAGCCTCTGCATACCAGCCGTAGAAACGGCTTGCAACTTCATCATAACCAAACGCACTATTGATTTTTGCCGCATCACCCAAATGGCCTTGCGCATACAGTGCGCGCAGATCCAGCCTGTCTACGTTATAACGTGCATGCAAGTCCCACAGCGTCAATCTGGCATCGGCGCCATTCAATGCGGAGTTATCCTGGCCAGTGTTACCCGTTACCAAGCTGCCGCCAACTGTCAGGCCTGGCAAGCCGCTGTAATCTAAACGTGCATGAAAGGCGACATTTTCTGCCGGCGCTTCTGACACATTACGGCGGGCTTCGCGCACGCCTTTGGTAGAGAATTTATCAAAATGCTCGGCAGACAGGTTAGATGTCAGACCAGTCTGGTATTTCCAGCCCGGTGCAACTTCGCCATACAGGCTCACGCCCGCTTCCCACCATGTGCTTGGGATAATGCGGGTTTCAATGTTGTTGCGCTCCACGCCATAAAACGTTGGAGGCTCATGGGTCTCATTCAGGAAGCCAATCGGCATCAGGAATATACCGGCCTTGGCATTTACTTTCTGGCTGAAATTAAAATCCAGATATGCCTGTTCCAGCTCTACTGCACCGCCGTTTTCGGTATTTGAATGCTCAAGTTCAAGTTCTGATTTGAAGCTGATCCAGTCATTGAATCTATGACCTACAAACAATACAAAGCGGTGGAAGTCTACTTCATCTTTATTACGCGATGCGCTGCCGGCAGGAATGTCGCCCATAAAGTTGTTGTAATGCAGTTCACCGTAACCGCCGATTGTCGTGTTTTCGGTAAAGGACTGAATGCCTTTGGCCTTGTTGCCGGTATCTGCCTTGGCAATCTGGTCTTTCAGTGCCTCAATCTCCTGCTGCAGTATTTCAATCTTGTCTTCAATGCTTGGCGCTGCAACCGCATTACCTGATGTTAATACTGCCAAAACTGCCAATCCAATTAAACTTTTACGCATGATGTTGGTTCCTGTCGGTGAATCTTAAAATTTCAATAATGCAAATGATAATGATTCCTATTTGAATTTGCAACAATTATTTATATAACCCTATCAGGCGCAAATGTTAAAATATTGAAATGAAAAAAATATCGACCAACCCAGACACACTGCAACGCTTTTTATTTGAGAACACGCCGGTACGCGGCAATCTCGTTAACCTGACCAACACATTCCACATGGCGCTGGATAAACAGCACCTGCCTAAAGGTTTAAGGTCTGCATTGGGTGAGCTGATGGCTGCAAGCGCCCTGCTGACCGCAACGCTGAAAATGAACGGCTCGCTGATATTGCAGATTCAGAGCAAAGGTGCCCTGAAACTACTGGTGGTAGAGTGCACGTCAGACTTCGGCATCAGGGCCACTGCCAAATGGAACGGCGATGTGCAAGATGAACAGAACCTGTTTGAGCTGATTGAGCATGGCCAGTTTGTGATTACCCTAGACCCCAAAGACGGCGGGCAGACCTATCAGGGCATTGTGCCGCTGGAGGGCGACAGCTTAAGCACTATTCTTGAGAATTACATGCTGCGTTCTGAACAGATAGACACCAGAATATGGCTAAGCTGCGATGGCGACTCAGCTGCCGGCATGTTATTGCAAAAGCTGCCAGACACCATGAACCAGGTCACTCAATCTGAAGAATCTATCAATGAAGAGCTGGAAACCTGGAATCGCGTAGGCCACTTGGCCAGCACCATTACTGACGAAGAACTGCTGTACCTGCCGATTGAAACAATACTGAAACGCCTCTTCCACGAAGAAGATGTGCGTCTGTTTGAAGCAAGCAATACTAAATTCTTCTGCAGCTGCTCACGTTCCAGCGTTGCCAACATGCTGCGCATGCTTGGGCAGGATGAAATCCAGAGCATTCTTGAGGAGCAAGGCAAGATTGATGTGAACTGTGATTTCTGCAACACACATTACAGTTTTGATAAGGTGGATGCAGCGCAGGTGCTTGCAACTGACATCACAGCAGCAAACAGTAAAGAGATTCACTGACCGCAAGGCTGGCAGAGGCCAGCCGGCTTATTTCAATGATGCCTGGCGCTTGCGCTCAAACATGCAAACCGCAGCGGCAGCACCTGCATTCAGTGATTCTACTGAGGCTTCTGCCATGGGAATGGTAATGGCTTTAGTGGCTGCGGCAATGGTTTGTTTACGCAGCCCTGCCCCTTCATTGCCGATAACAAATGCGGTTGGCTGGGTAAAATCCTGCGCATAGAGCGATTCACCCTGCATTGCGGCAGCGTAACTCTTACCCTCAAACTTATGAAGTTCATCAATCAGATCTGCACGTTCTGCAATCGGCAGCACAAACTGGGCACCCTGCCCGCCACGCAACGCTTTAGGTGACCATGCATCAGTGCAGCTGGTGCTCAAATAGGCGACCTCAACACCGGCCGCAGCTGCCGTACGCAGCATGCTGCCAAGGTTACCGGGGTCCTGGATGTCTTCCAGCATCAGTGCAAACTTTGGTGATACGGGTAAAGTTAACTGCGGTATCTTCACCAGCGCCAGTATGCCGGTAGAGCTGGCAACCGGGGTTAGCTCAGAAAACATCAGCGTAGGCAGCATCACGGTAGAAACATCCACTAACTCCTGTATCAGGCCGGTAGCCTCCACCGTACTTTTGCCCTCAGGAATAATGACGACATCCGGCAAACCAAAAGCTGCCATGTATGACTCGATCAGATGCACGCCATCAAGCAGGGTCTTGCCCTCGCTGCGCCGCTCACGTGCATTGTCTGCAAACTTCTTGAGTTGCTTGAAAATTGGATTGTCGCGTGAGGTGATGTGTTTAAAAGACATATAACTGTAATTTACAAAGTAAACGTGAAGTTTACCCGAACTTGGCTTGTGAGCGTAGCAGGATTGCAGTAAATTAGCTTTGCAGCAAACGTTGGCCTTTCACAAAAAATTTTAAAAGTCACGGGGGATATATGTCATTAGCAAAGCGTTCATTAGCAGAATTAATCGGTACATTCTGGCTGGTTTTGGGTGGTTGCGGCAGTGCGGTACTGGCTGCCGGAATCCCAGATTTGGGTCTAGGGTATTTAGGCGTATCTTTCGCATTCGGTTTAACGGTTGTCACCATGGCTTATGCAATCGGCCATATTTCAGGCTGCCATTTGAACCCGGCGGTTTCAATCGGCTTGGTGGCCGGCGGCCGTTTCAGTGCTAAAGACCTGCCTTCCTATATTGCAGCCCAGTTGATTGGTGCGGTTCTGGCAGCTGCAACCATTTATGTGATTGCCAGCGGCCAGGCTGGTTTCACAGTTGGCGGCTTTGCAGCCAATGGCTACGCAGACTTGTCGCCACACAAATACTCGCTGCAGGCAGCTTTTGTAAGTGAGCTGGTACTGACGGCTGTATTTTTATTCATCATCATGGGCGCAACAGACAAACGCGCACCGGCCGGCCTGGCGCCGCTGGCTATTGGCCTCACACTGGCACTCATACACATGATCAGCATCCCGGTTACCAATACCTCGGTCAACCCGGCACGCAGCACCAGCCAGGCACTGTTTGCAGGTGGCGCCTATATTGACCAGCTCTGGCTATTTTGGCTAGCGCCGATTGTTGGCGGCATTATCGGCGCTTGGGTTTATAACCTGGTAGCCACGGATGATTAAGCGCTAAAACGCGTAGCTTTTACGCAAAGCCCGAGTAAAAAACGCCCGCACAATGTGGGCGTTTTGCCTGGTACGGATATAACTGGTACGGATATAATACGGGCATGGCTAAAAAAATATCTATAGAACGTATTCTGCATAATCAGGGCTTTGGCTCACGCAAGCTGTGCCGCATTATGATCATCAACGAAGAAGTCACCGTCAACGGCGAACTGTGCGACGACCCGGACGCAAGCTTTGATACCGAAAACCTGAGCTACACGATTAAAGGCGAAGCATGGATTTATCATGAAAAATCCTACCTGATGCTGCATAAGCCCGCCAATTACGAATGCTCGCACAAGACCCAGCACCACCCTACCATCTACAGCCTGCTGCCGCACCCGCTGGTGGAGCGCGGCGTACAGTGCATAGGCCGTCTGGATGAAGACACCACCGGCTTGATTCTGATTTCGGACGATGGCCAGTTCATCCATAAAATGAGCTCACCAAAATGGAAGGTGCCAAAGATATATGAGGTCACCTGCAAGCACCCGGTCAGTGATGAGCAGATTGCGCATATACTCAAAGGTGTCCAGCTCATTGATGAAGACGCACCGATAGCTGCATTATCCTGTGAAAAAATCAGCGACCACATCATCCACATGACTTTGGCTGAAGGCAAATACCATCAGGTAAAACGTATGGTGGCCGCTATCAGTAACCGGGTTGAAGGCCTGAAACGCATCCAGATCGGCCAACTGAAACTGCCGGATGATTTAAAAGTCGGCGAGTGGCGTTGGCTGAGCGAAACTGATTTGAACAATCTCAAGCCGATTGAGAACCAGGCTAAGTAAATCAAGTCTTACCAAGAACGAAACATAGCCGAAAGAGAGTCACCCTGCGTGCATATCACTAAACCAGCCTCACTCAATCCATTTATCATGCTCTGCATGCTGCTGCTCACATCCTGCATGGGAGTGCCCGACAACATCAAGGTTGTAGACAATATTGATGCCAACCAGTATCTGGGCACCTGGTATGAAATTGCGCGGCTGGACCACAGCTTTGAGCGCGGGCTCATCAATGTCACGGCTACTTACAGCCTGCGTGAAGATGGCGGCATCAAGGTGATTAACCGCGGCTTTAACCCTGAGGCCAAGAAATGGAAAGAAGCTGAGGGCAAGGCGTACTTTATAGATGCCCGCCATACAGACGGCACGTTTAACGGAAAGCTTAAAGTCTCTTTCTTTGGCCCGTTTTATGGCGCCTACAATATTATCGAGCTGGACAAACCCTATTACAACTATGTCATGCTGTGCGGGCCTGATAAATCCTACTTCTGGATACTATCACGCACGCCGCAGCTGCCCTACCCCATCAAACAGCACCTGATTGCCAAAGCCAAAGAGCTGGGCTTTGCCACAGATAAACTCATCTATGTCATGCAATCGGCTGATGCGGCAGATTACGAAGCCGGCCGCCACGTGAGACACTGATTACTTTACAGCGCTCAATTTAAAACCGGCCTGCTTCAGCTTCGCCAGCAGGCCGCCCTTACCCGCTAGATGTGAAGCACCTACGCCCACAAACAGTTTTTTATCGGCAGATGCTGCAATCATGCGCTCTGCCATCAGCACATTGCGCTCATCAAGCAATCTGGCTCGCATGCGCTGCCACAATGCAGGCGGCAGCATGCCGCCGGTAATTTTCTCATCCAGCACGGCCAGGGTTTCAGAGTTGCCTTTCAGGTAGGCCTGCACAAGCTTTTCATAGTCACGCTGCTTGTCTTCCGGGGTGCGCGCCAGTACCGCGCGCAGCATGATGAGCTGCTCATCACGGCTAAACGCGTCCATGGTGCCGAAATGCGCAGCAGCACTCTCGATACCGGCTACCTCTTTGCCAAAATCCTCAGCCTGCGTCATCAAGAGGTTATCCTGCGCGAAGGGGGTCAGCGGCCTGGGGGAATCAAATATCGCAGCCAGCAGCCACGGTTTCATGCGTAGCACCGCGCCGCGGTGCATGACGTGAAAGTCGGCCAGTGCATATACCTTATCAAGCTCCTGCTCCGTGAGCATATCCTTGAGGTTGCCATCCACCATCATCAGAACCGAGTTATCCTGCGGGGCCAGCGTTTCCATCATGAACACGTCAACAGATTTAAGCGCGCCAATCACAGCCGGCGAGAAGTCAGTCACACGGTTATCATCGGTGTGTATGGTGCCAAAGAGATAGATTGTATTGCCGGTAGGGGATTCTGCTTTCCAGAACAAGCCGGGGGCTGCCCAGGCGCTTACGCTGAACACAGTAAAGAAACTGAGCAGTATGCATTTGTTTACTGTGCGTTTTAGATGAAAGAACATGAGAGGCCCCTGAAAGTTGGCAGATTTTTACACAAAAAAAACACTACCCTTTCAAGACCCCTCTGCAAAAAGAAAAGTTTACGAGTATTTGCGTTTTTTTTCTGTGCTGCGCCTTCTAACAGAGCGCTCCAGCTGCTCACCGCGCACTGTCATCACCGGTTTGTTAGAAAGCGGCTGATAGGCTGGAATCAAGCAATGCTTGCCGTGGCCGATTAAATCCGGCCGCCCCATGCGGATTAAAGCCTCGCGCAGCATCGGCCAGTTGTTAGGGTCATGGTAGCGAATAAACGCTTTATGCAGTTTACGCACGTTGCCGGCTTTAGGAATCGGCACATTCTCTGAATCTGCCGTGACTTTACGCAGCGGGTTCTTGCCGGAGTGGTACATGGCGGTTGCCATCGCCATCGGCGTCGGTGTGAAGGTCTGCACCTGGTCCAGCTTGAAGTCATATTTCTTAAGCCACAATGCAAGGTTCAGCATATCTTCATCTGTCGTGCCCGGGTGCGCCGCAATAAAGTATGGAATCAAATACTGTTTTTTGCCTGCTTCGGCACTGAACTTCTCGAACATGGCCTTGAAGTCGTCATAGGCATCCATGCCCGGCTTCATCATCTTGCTTAAGACATTCTCTTCGCTATGCTCAGGGGCGATTTTCAGGTAGCCGCCTACGTGGTGCTGCACCAGCTCTTTTACGTATTCAGGCGATTTCACTGCCAGGTCATAACGCACACCGCTGCCGATAAGGATTTTTTTCACGCCCTTGATTGCACGTGCCTTACGGTACAGCTGAATCAGCGCGCTGTGGTCAGTCTGCAGGTTTTCACAAATGCCCGGATACACGCAGCTCAGTTTGCGGCAGTTCTTTTCAATAGACTCGCTCTTGCAGGCAATGCGGTACATATTGGCAGTGGGGCCGCCCAGGTCTGAGATCACGCCGGTGAAGCCATCCACCTTGTCGCGAATCTCTTCCACTTCTTTGAGGATAGAAGCTTCGCTGCGGCTTTGGATGATGCGACCTTCATGCTCGGTAATGCTGCAGAAGGTACAGCCGCCAAAGCAGCCACGCATGATATTCACGCTGAAACGGATCATCTCCCATGCCGGTATCTTGGCATCTTTATAAACTGGATGCGGCTTGCGTGCATACGGCATGTCGTACACATAGTCCATCTCTTTGGTGGTGAGCGGAATCGGCGGCGGGTTGAGCCAGACTTCGCGGTCAGCATGGCGCTGCACCAGTGCCCGCGCATTGCCGGGGTTGGCTTCGAGATGCAGCACACGTGAAGCATGTGCATACAGCACCGGGTCATTCGCCACTTCTTCAAATGACGGCAGGCGCACTACCTGCCTGCTTCTGTCAGCCTTGGGCTTGCGTACGATTTCTATCGCTTTGGTACCTTCAGGCAAATCTGTTTTTGGCTTGCTGTCATCTGTCGCACAGCTGGCATCGGCTTTACCCATCTTCATTTCATACGGGTCTGCCGGTTTGTCTATCGCTCCCGGGCGGTCCAGCTTGGTGCTTTCAATCTCGCTCCAGCCTTCAGGGACGCGCTTACGCAGAAATGCAGTACCGCGAATATCCTGAATGTCAGCGACTTTTTCACCTTTGGCGATACGATGCGTCAGCTCTACCAGCGCACGTTCTGCATTGCCGTAGAGCAGAATATCGGCTTTAGAATCCACCAGGATGCTGCGGCGCACCTTGTCTGACCAGTAGTCATAATGCGCAATACGGCGCAAGCTGGCCTCAATGCTGCCAACCACCAGCGGCACATCTGAATAAGCCTCGCGGCAGCGCTGGCTGTACACCAGCACAGCACGGTCAGGGCGCTTGTTAGGCGCGGCATCCGGCGTATAGGCATCATCACTGCGGATTTTCCTGTCGGCGGTATAGCGGTTCACCATACTATCCATATTGCCGGCAGTCACGCCAAAATACAGGTTAGGCTTGCCCAGCACCTTGAACGCATTGGCATTTTGCCAGTCCGGCTGGGCGATAATCCCCACGCGGAAACCCTGCGCTTCCAGCAGGCGGCCAATCAATGCCATGCCAAAACTCGGGTGGTCGATATATGCGTCGCCCGTTACCAGAATGATGTCGCAGCTATCCCAGCCCAGCGCATCCATCTCGGCACGGGACATAGGCAGAACCGGCGCAGGCCCAAACCGCTTCGCCCAGTAAGGACGATAGCTTTGAATGGGTTTAGCCAGCATTGTTGTGTATTGTTCCAAGGTGTGTGCTATAAAACTATAAAAGAGCGCGCATTTTACGCACTAATTGACTGATTAAAAAGCTTTTTTACCAAATCTTTACACAAAATAAACCCCATTTAAAACAAGGCTATGCCAAACCTCTTCACAATCAGGGCAAAACCTAAAAAAACCAGCATGGTAAATATCACACACGCCAGCAAAGAAAGGACGAAACCCCATTTAGGCAATAGATAGGGGAAAAGTAAAAACATGGGCAAAGTAGGTAGCACATACCAGAACGTGTAATAGGCATGGTTGGCAATTTTTGCATCAGGCTGTTGTTCAACATAAAGCCATATCAGTGTTAGTACC
>Ga0208508_1000259_pt1 | contig 14626 bp, 16 predicted proteins | sample LakWasMeta1_LOW4_2_FD_183853 | JGI IMG/M metagenome (GOLD analysis project Ga0208508, IMG submission 183853) | Freshwater sediment methanotrophic microbial communities from Lake Washington under simulated oxygen tension - Sediment Metagenome... | ecosystem: Environmental > Aquatic > Freshwater >...
CCGGCAAAGTTGCTTCGGCTTTAACTTGGTCAGCCGTGTTGTTCGGTTTTGTAGGCTTGATGGTGCGCTGGTACGAGTCTTATCTGATAGCGCCGGACGTCGGACATATCCCTATCAGCAACCTGTATGAAGTGTTTGTGCTGTTCTGCTTGATTACAGCGCTGCTATACCTGCACTACGAACAAAAGCTGAATACCAGGCAGCTGGGCGGCTTTGTGCTGCTGGTGATTAATGCTGCTGTAGGGTTTATTCTGTGGTACACCTTTGACCGCCAGGCAAACGGCATTCAGCCGCTGGTGCCTGCACTGCAGAGTTACTGGATGAAAATACACGTTCCAGCTAACTTTATCGGTTACGGTTCATTCTCGCTGGCTGCAATGGTAGCAAGTGCTTACTTGTTATCAAGCAAAGGTGTGCTTACATCACGCCTGCCAAGCCTGGAGGTATTGGATGATTTGATGTACAAGGCCATTGCTGTCGGTTTTGCATTTTTTACCATTGCCACCATTCTCGGTGCCATGTGGGCGGCTGAAGCCTGGGGTGGATACTGGAGCTGGGACCCGAAAGAAACCTGGGCGCTGATTGTCTGGCTTAATTACGCGGCATGGCTGCACCTGCGTATGGTTAAAGGCTTGCGTGGGCCGATGCTGGCATGGTGGGCCCTGATTGGTCTTATCGTTACGACCTTTGCATTTCTGGGTGTGAATATGTTTTTAAGCGGCCTGCATTCATATGGCACGCTGTAATTAACAACCAGAACCAATAAATAAGATTCACCAATAATTAAAGGGCCAATCGGCCCTTTAATTATATCCAGCGCTACTGCAAGCTTTGTTTTCTTATCATTTCCAGCCTGAAACGTACTTCGCCATTCTCGTTGTCGGTCAAGCTCAATTCATACCCGGCCTGCCTGGCCTGGTGTGCTGCGTGATACAGGCCAACACCCAAGCCGTTTTTAGAGCTTACATTTGATTTGAATAATTTTGCCGCGATTTCGGGCGGTATGGCCGAGCCAGTGTCTGTGACTTCAATGCAGAAATGTTTGGATGGCATCAAGGTTACGCAGATGTTAATGTTGCTCTCCTGCTTTGCCTTATTCAAGGCATTTTGCAGCAGGTTATCAATGACGCTGTCCAGTACATCGGTATCAATATCGCTTCTGGGCAGGTTGTCAGGCGCTTCAAATTGAATGTTGTGGTGGGCTTTCAGCTGCTTGAAGTGTTTCCACCAGGTGCTCACTTTTTCCTGATTTTTTCTTTCAACGCTTGGCAGTTCCAGCTTGGTTAATGTGGTGGCCAGCCGCTGGCTGAGTCTCGGCAGCTGTTTTCTGATGAGGTCGATTAATTTTGCGTCATTATCAGCATCACGGTTCTCTTCAACAGCGGCAGATAAGGTGCCAAGCGATTGCAATATATTTTTAATATCGTGGGTCAGGCGTGAGCCTGTTTCATAAAGCGTCTGCATGTAGGTATTTTTGCTAATGGTCTCTTCGCGAAGTTTTGCAACATAAAACTCACCCATGATCTGTGTCAGCAGCTGAACATGCAGATACATGGCTGGCGTAAATTGCCAGCGTGAATAAATGGTTAAATGCAATTGATGGAAGTTATATGTAGATACATACTGCGTAGGCTCGCCATAGTGTTGTGTGAAATTATCATTTTTCCACATCAGCCCGCTTACCCAGTTGAGTTCAAGCAATTCTTTCATGGCAACTACCAGAAAACCATCCGCTGAGGATTCATGTTCAGCGTAAATAGCAATATTCCTGATCCACTGCTCAAATGGCAGACCAATGCTCAGTAGGTAGCGAGACATCAGTAGTTCCAGCCCCGAAAATGTAGCGCTGGGATTCCATAGCCAGCTGATGGCTACCAAGATTGCAGCAAGTCCGAGTACCACAAAAATCAGCAGCTGAATGTAATGGATTTGCCAGATTACGCCAATTGCAAAGCTGCCTAAAATGACGATAACAGAGAGTAGAAAAATCAATAAGGTGTAAAAGAAGTCGATATTTTGCGCTTTTACGGTAGCAGTGTTTTTTGCCGATAAAAATAAAACCGCAAGTGGCAAGGCCGGTAGAAGGTAAATGAAAATAAATTCCGCTGCCGCCAGGTCACTGTTGGCGTTGACCAGCTTGGGAACGATCCACAGCAAGAGAATCGCCAGTAAATAAGAAGCAGTGAGAATGTTAGGCAGCCGCCAGTGTTTTGTTTCGTTTGAAAGTACGCGGCCGCCGATGAGTGCAAACAAACCTGCAACCCAGAATGCAACGAACCATAAGTTCGTAAAAAGCAGATAGCCGCCGGCAGCGATGGCTGTAATGATGAATGTCAGCTGCCATGAAAGGCTGTTGCTTTGCTGCATCAGTGGTTGCCATAGCAGAAAGAAACCGTAATGGCATAAAAGCAGGGCACTGTAGAGCGGACTTGCATTGCCTAAAACCAGAGCGGCATGCAGAGATAAAATCATCAGGGCCATCAGGCGTTCTGAATTATCCAGCAAGAGTCTATATACTTTGTGTAGCGGTTGCATTAAGCGTTAACTTTCAGATAAGCGGTTGGGTGTTATCAGTCTGCGGCACTTAATTATTTGCGAGCCTATGCAAATAATATAATGGCTATGCTGTTAGCATCTGAACATAATTGTTTATTTTCTGACAATAAATTATGCAATATGCATTAATATCTTATAGAATACTTGCCAAATTGAACAAATTTTCATTAAATGTCAGTTGGTATACGACTTGCTTAATAATAACAACATATGCATGCTCATTAGGTTCTAATGGGTTAAATGTTCGGGGATTGGGATGAAAAAAACACAAACAGGCTTTACATTAATCGAATTGGCAATCGTGCTGGTTATTATCGGCCTGTTGCTTGGTGGTGTATTAAAAGGTCAGGAACTGATTAACAGCGCCAAAGTAAAAAACATGGCGAGTGATATTAAAAATATACAAATTTATGTATATTCATATCAAGATAAGTTTAAAGCGCTGCCAGGTGATGATAGGGCTGCGACTACTCACGTAGCGGCAACAAAGAACGGCAACGGGGATGGGGAAATAAACGGTTCTTGGAATGATGGCCTCACAGCAAATAGTGAAGCATTTAATTTCTGGCAGCATGTTCGTCTAGCTGGTTTGGCTTCGGGCCCTACAGATACAGCAGCAGCCACTTATCTACCAACTAATAATGAGGGGGGGGCTGTGGGTATTCAGTCCAAACCAAATAAAACAATTACTGGACTAACTGGTTCCTTTGCTGTTTGTACTGGAGGCATAGTTGGTAAGCTGGCTAAGCAGTTAGATACTCAGTTAGATGATGGCTTGACAGATAAGGGATCGGTCATGGTTGCTGAGGCCGTTGATGGCGTAACTCCGGTGGCGCCAGTGGCGACTACGGTAGCGGATTTTGATTCAACGAAATACGTACTTTGTGTTGCATTCTAAAGGATTAAAGTAATGTTAATAAAGCCCGTGTATGCGGGCTTTATTTTTTTCTGGTATTAATTTTGACTTTAATGCTTATTAAATTTGCTTAGCTTCTAAATTGTTCTAGAATAGCACCTTGCAGCAAAGCTAATAAACACTAATAAATCACAACACTACCAATGACTTCTAATATCGTAGAAATCGACAATCTTTCCTTTGGTTACAAAGGGCGCTTGTTGCATAAAAATATCAACATGGTATTTCCACGTGGCAAAGTTGTAGCCATCATGGGTGGCAGTGGCAGTGGTAAAACCACCTTGCTGCGCCTGATAGGCGGGCAAATAAACCCTGTCAGCGGCCAAGTGCGCGTGGGAGGCAAGGTCGTTCATGAGCAGAACCGTGATGGTATTTACGAGTTGCGCCGCAAGATGGGCATGCTGTTTCAGCATGGTGCATTATTTACCGACCTGAGTGTTTTTGATAATGTTGCTTTCCCCATGCGCGAGCTTACAGACTTGCCTGAATCCATGATTCGCGACCTGGTGCTGATGAAGCTGAACGCAGTTGGCCTGCGTGGCGCGCATACCCTGATGCCAACGGAATTGTCCGGCGGAATGGCAAGGCGCGTAGCTTTGGCGCGTGCAGTTGCACTTGACCCTAACATTATTATGTATGATGAGCCGTTTGCAGGCCTGGACCCTATTTCTATGGGTGTGATCTGTGATTTGATCCGCAGCCTGAATGATGCGCTGGGTGCGACTTCTATTATCGTTTCTCATGATGTTCATGAGACTTTCCTGATCGCAGACTATGTATACTTTGTTGCAAATGGTGAGGTTGCCGCTGAAGGTACTCCGCATGACCTGATGCAGTCTACATTGCCTTTTGTGCATCAGTTCGTGCATGGCGAAAAAGATGGCCCTGTGCCTTTCCATTATCCTGCCGGCAGTTATCAGGCAGAGTTGCTGAAGCAATCAGCACCATGAAAATTTAGATCGACCACACATACAAATGTTTAATTCAATCTTTACGACTATCACCAGATTTCTGAGCAATCTTGGCCGCCGCATGATAGAGCGCATGTGGCGTTTGGGTGCGGGTGCCAGGCTGTTCTTTTTAACACTGGTTTATTCAGGCGAGAGTTTCCGGCGTTTTCATCTCACGCTGCGCGAAGTTTACTTTACTGGCGTAATGTCGCTTTTGATTATCATTGTGTCTGCTTTTTTTGTGGGCATGGTGCTGGCGCTGCAAGGGTATAACACACTGCAGAAATACGGTTCATCTGAAGCAATTGGCGTTCTGGTTGCGCTGTCATTGGTGCGTGAGCTCGGCCCGGTAGTGACGGCTTTACTTTTTGCCGGCCGTGCCGGTACAGCTATTACTGCAGAAATTGGCCTGATGAAGGCTACCGAGCAGCTGTCTGCAATGGAAATGATGGCGGTTAACCCGATAGCGCGCGTGATTGCGCCACGCTTTTGGGCTGGCGTAATCGCCATGCCTATATTGGCTGCATTATTTTCTATGGTAGGCGTTTTAGGCGGTTACCTGGTTGCCGTGCCCTTGATTGGTGTGGACGATGGCGCCTTTTGGTCACAAATGCAGGCTAATGTCGATTTCAGGGACGATGTTGTAAATGGCGTGATCAAGAGTCTGGCATTTGGTGTTGTTTGTACCATGATTGCTTTGTTTGAAGGTTTTGACGCCCCGCCAACTGCGGAAGGCGTCAGTCATGCAACTACGCGTACAGTGGTGATTTCTTCGCTTTCAGTATTGGGTTTGGATTTTGTTTTAACGTCCTTTATGTTGGTTGTTTAAAGTTGGTCAAAACAATCATAAAGGCAAAATGAGGGGTGTTTAAGTGGATAGAACAACGATAGATCTGTGGGTTGGTATTTTTGTGGCGCTGGGCGTTGCGGCTTTGTTAGGTCTTGCTATGAAAGTGGGTAATCTTACTTCGAGCAAAATCGGCGATACCTATGCGGTAACAGCTGCTTTTGAGAATATCGGCGGTTTAAAACCAAACGCACCGGTAAAAAGTGCCGGTGTGGTTGTTGGGCGTGTGGCCGATATTAAATTCGACAGCAAGGCATATGAGGCTGTAGTGACGATTAAAATTGATGAGCGCTATAATTTCCCTAAAGATACATTCGCTAATATCTATACTGCCGGTTTGCTTGGTGAGCAGTACGTTGGCCTTGAAGCTGGCGGCGATGACGCTGTTTTGAAAAATGGTGATAAAATCACGCAAACTCAAGATGCAGTGGTGCTTGAGAAAATGATCAGCCAGTTCTTGTATAACAAAGCATCTGAAACAAAATCAGAAGACGGCGCAGGTAAAACTGCCGCTAAAGAAGATGCTAAAGCAGATTCAGGCAGTGCCAAGTCAACTGAGCTGGGTGATCCGCCGTTTTAAGTCTATGGTTTAGGTACGGTACCTTTTTAAAATAATATATTCCCGTATCAGAACACTATTGAGTAATTTAGAGGGCTCCAATGAAGACGTTTTTAAAATTTTTGGCTAATGCCAGTTTTTGTGCAACCTTGCTAGCAGCTTCAAATGCTGCTATTGCAGAAATTTCTGCGGATGAGCTGGTTAAGCAAACGGCTGAAGATGTACTGGCCACTATCAAGAACGATAAAGATATTCAGGCGGGTAATCAGCAGAAGATATTTGCACTTGCAGAAGAGAAGATTCTGCCTAACTTTGATTTTGACCGCGTATGCCGCATGGTTCTGGGCAAGAACTGGAAGACTGCATCACCTGAGCAGCAGGCTGCTTTCCAGAAAGAGTTCCGTAGCTTGCTACTGCGTACTTATGCCAGTGCTTTGGGTAAATACAGAAATCAGGTAATTGAATACAAACCTATGCGTGCTGAGCCGGGTGCTAAGAACGTGAGTGTTAAAACGCAGATTCTGCAGCCTGGCGGTCAGCCGATTGCTGTGGACTACAGCTTGGTAAAAGCAGATGAAGGCTGGAAAGTTTACGATATCGTGATCGAAAGTGTGAGCCTGGTGACCAATTATCGCAGTCAATTCAGCAACGAGATTCGTACCAACGGATTAGATAGCCTGAATAAAAAACTGGCAGATAAAAACAAAGCAGCCGGTGTATGACAGCCATTACATCACAGAATAATCAATGGTTTATCACCGGTGAGATTCTGGTGGATAACGCCAATTCAGTCTTGGCTGAAAGTAAGGCGTTGGATATGGCTGATGATTTACAGGTTGATTTTTCTGCTGTTACAGATATTGATACTGCGGCATTGAGTTTATTGATTGAATGGCAGCGGCGTGCGATAGCAGCAGACAAGAAGATTAAATTCATTCATCTGCCAGAAACTTTGCTGAGTTTGGCTGCATTGTATGGCGTCACAGACTTTGTTCCGCTAAGCACCAACTGATTCGTTGGATGTGTGATACCTAGTTTGCAACAAGGCCAATGTTTATTGGCCTTGTTGTTTTTTATAGAACCATCGCTATATGGTTGGTGTCTTAAAACTGATGCATGAATTCGTATTTTTTTACAAGTAACCGTTTTATTTCCTATTGAAAGTACCTTTTGAATCAGCCTGCAATAAAGATCAGTGGAGTCCATAAGAATTTTGGTGCATTGCATGCGCTACGGGGTATCGATCTGGTGATTGAGCAGGGTGAGTTCTTTGCTTTGCTCGGACCTAATGGTGCAGGCAAATCAACCTTAATCAATATTCTTGCCGGGTTGATTGCCCCGACTTCCGGCAACGTATCTGTAATGGGTTTTAATGTCGGTGAGCAATATCAGCAAGCTCGGCAGTTGCTAGGCGTGGTGCCGCAGGAGCTGGTATTTGATCCATTCTTCAACGTGCGGGAAATGCTGCGTTTTCAGGCTGGTTATTTTGGCCGCGGCCGTGAGAATGATGCCTGGGTGGATGAGATTCTTGAGGGTTTGGGCTTGACCGACAAGGCGCATACTAATATGCGCAGGCTTTCCGGCGGCATGAAGCGTCGGGCATTGATTGCGCAGGCCCTGGCACACAAGCCGCCTGTAATTGTGCTGGATGAACCGACAGCAGGTGTAGACGTTGAGCTGAGGCAGATGCTGTGGGAGTTCATTAAAAAACTGAACCGTGACGGCCATACCATTATCTTGACCACACACTATCTGGAAGAAGCGGAAGCCTTATGCAGCCGTGTCGGCATGATGAAGCAAGGCCAGATAGTTGCTCTGGATAAAACTTCCGATTTATTGAACAGGTTTTCAGGCAAGCAGTTGCGCTTAACCTTGGGCAATGTAGTGCTGCCGGATGATATTCGCACATTGGTGCGCTATGCCGAGAATGGTATTTTTACATTTGCCCTGGATGATATGGCTCAGATCGAGTTTGTATTATCCAGCCTGCGTACTGCCAATATCAAAGTGCTGGATATGCAGTTGAGTGAAGCTGACCTGGAAGATGTGTTTTTGTCTCTGGTGGGCAATTCGTCCTCGGTTGGTATTTTAAAGGGTGCCACACATGAGTGATTTGAATTCAATCAACCAGATGAATCTTAATGCCGGGCTCAGGGGGCCTTGGACGCTGCTGAAAAAGGAATTGCTGCGTTTCTGGCGTGTATCCTTTCAAACCGTAGCGGCGCCTGTTATTACCGCATTGCTTTACCTGCTGATTTTCTCCCATGTGCTGGAAAGCCATGTTCAGGTTTATGACGGGGTACCTTATACCGCTTTTTTGATTCCTGGCCTTATCATGATGTCTGTTTTGCAGAATGCTTTTGCCAATAGCTCATCCAGCCTGATTCAGTCAAAAGTGATGGGTAATATCGTCTTTATATTACTCACACCGCTAACCCACTTGCAGTTCTTTATGGCATTTCTGATAGCTTCAATCATCCGGGGGCTGGTGGTCGGTCTCTGTATTTATCTGGTCGCCATGTGGTTTGTAGATTTAAGTGTGGCAAATCCATGGCTGATCATTGCGTTTGCCTTGCTGGGCAGCGCTTTGCTGGGTACGTTCGGGATCATCGCCGGGATATGGGCAGACCGTTTTGACCAGATGGCAGCCTTCCAGAACTTTATCATCATGCCGTTAACGTTTTTATCGGGCGTGTTTTATTCCATTCACTCCCTGCCGCCATTCTGGCAGAAGCTGTCCCAGCTGAATCCGTTTTTCTACATGATTGATGGCTTCAGGTATGGTTTCTTTGGCAAAGGCGATGTGTCGCCGCTGATCAGCCTCAGTATCGTTGGCGTCTCATTCTTAGTGTTAGCATTGATTACCCTAAAAATGTTAAAATCCGGTTATAAACTAAGATCTTAAGTAAAATCAAGAGAAACAGAAGGTAATCATCAGTGTTAAGCGCGCAGCAGTTAGAGACATACATCACACAAAATTTAGCCTGTGATTACATTAAGGTTTTGGGTGATGACGGAACGCATTTTGAGGCAGTGATTGTGAGTCCTGAGTTTGTTGGCAAGACCATGGTCAAGCAGCACCAGCTGGTATACGCTGCCTTGGGCGACAGGATGAGGGCTGAGATTCATGCCTTGTCTATGAAGACATTAACGCCAGAAGCATGGCAAAAGATAAACAATAACGGCTAGCTAATTATTAGCCGAATGATTGCGTTTTGCAGATGCAGGGCGCAGTAAAAACTATTTGAAACAGGAACGATAATGGACACACAAGCACTTATTAAGCAGCAAGTCACAAGTAACCCGGTAGTTCTTTACATGAAGGGTACTCCGAAATTCCCGCAATGCGGATTCTCAAATCTGGCGACGCAGATTCTAAAAGCTTGTAATGTAGATTACCTGGCAATCGACGTGCTGGCTGACCAGAATATTCGTGAGGGTATCAAAGCGTATGCAAACTGGCCTACCATTCCTCAGCTTTACATCAATGGCGAATTCGTTGGTGGTTCAGATATTATGCGTGCCATGTATGAAAGTGGCGAGTTACAGACTTTACTGAATGCGACTAACTAATTGGATAAATTATTGATTTCAGGCGGTAACCGCCTGCACGGTGAAGTCACCGTCTCTGGCGCAAAAAATGCGGCATTGCCTATCTTGTGTGCATCATTGCTGGCAGAAACGCCATTACATCTTAGCAGTGTAGCCGCCCTGAAAGATATTGATACTACAATCAAGCTGCTTGACACCATGGGCGTCAAGATTACGCGTGACGCTGACAAGGTGACGCTGGATGCCAGCGAGGTTGCGTCTTTTGAAGCAACCTATGAAATGGTTAAAACCATGCGTGCGTCCATTCTTGTGCTGGGGCCGCTTCTGGCGCGTTTTGGTACAGCTCGTGTATCTTTACCCGGCGGCTGTGCCATAGGCTCGCGTCCGGTAGACCTGCACATCAAAGGATTGCAGGCGATGGGCGCAGCCATCCATATCACGCACGGCTATATTCAGGCGAGTACTTTGCACTTGCCTAACCGGCGCTTGCAAGGCGCGCGTTACTATATGGATATGGTGACGGTCACTGGTACAGAAAACCTGATGATGGCTGCTACTCTGGCAGAAGGTACAACCGTGCTGGAAAATGCGGCCAAGGAACCTGAGGTTGTCGATCTGGCAGAGATGCTGATCAAGATGGGGGCCAATATCACGGGAGCAGGCACAGATGTAATTACAATCGTAGGTGTGGATAAGCTCCATGGTACGACACATAATGTAGTCTGTGACCGCATTGAGGCTGGCACTTATATGGTAGCTGCGGCTATGACCGGCGGTGAGGTCAAGCTCCTTAATGCTCGTGCAGATTTACTGGATGCAGTGATCGAGAAATTGCGCGAAGCTGGCGCAGTTGTTACATCCGAGGGCGACACCATTACCGTGAAAAGCGATGGAAAATTAAAGGCGGTGAATATCCGTACCGCCCCGCACCCGGCCTTTCCAACTGATATGCAGGCGCAGTTCATGGCGCTGAATACCGTAGCAGAAGGCGTATCGAAAGTGACTGAGACAATATTTGAAAATCGTTTCATGCATGTGCAGGAAATGCAGCGCATGGGCGCAGACATCAGCATTGATGGCAATACGGCGCTGGTCAAAGGGGTGCCTTTCCTTGATGGGGCAACGGTGATGGCGACTGATTTGCGAGCCTCTGCCAGCCTGGTTCTGGCTGGGCTAGTAGCAAAAGGCGATACAGTGATTGAGCGCATCTATCACCTTGACCGCGGCTATGAGTATCTGGAAGAAAAATTGAATGCCCTGGGCGCTAACGTCAAGCGCATTGCCTAATTTAGAAAAATGATGAAAAAATGATCACAATAGCACTCTCAAAAGGCCGTATCTTTGAAGAAACAGTTCCTCTGCTGGCAGCAGCGGGTATTCATGCGGCTGAAGATCCTGAATCTTCACGCAAGCTGATTATAGAAACAAACCGTGAAGATGTCCGTTTGATTATCGTGCGCGCGACCGACGTGCCGACTTATGTGCAATACGGTGCTGCAGACCTGGGCATTGCTGGCAAAGATGTGCTGGACGAACACGGCGGCGAGGGCTTGTATCAGCCGATTGACCTGCAAATTGCCAAGTGCAAGATGATGGTGGCTGTGCGCGAAGATTTTGATTACTTTGGTTCAATCCGTAGTGGTGCGCGTTTGAAAGTGGTCACCAAATACGTAAAAACAGCACGTGAGCATTTTGCCGCCAAGGGTATGCATGTCGATTTAATAAAACTGTACGGATCAATGGAACTGGGCCCGCTGGTTGGCCTGGCTGATGTTATCGTAGATTTGGTGAGCACTGGTGGCACCTTACGCGCCAACAAGCTCAAGGCAGTAGAAGAAGTTGGCGAAATCAGCTCACGGCTAGTGGTGAATCAGGCCTCACTCAAACTTAATCGCGCTAAGTTGCAGCCTATTATGGATGCATTCCAGAGCGCAATTGCCAGTAAAAAATAAACCCAGAAATAAACTCAGGATATTAGGTTAATCGTATGGAAATCAGACGTTTTTCTACCACAGATGGCGACTTTGACGCGAATCTGAAACAATTGCTTGCGTTTGAAACGGCGCAGGACGACAGCATTGATGTTGTAGTAGCCAATATCTTAAAAGATGTTAAGGCGCGCGGCGATGCAGCCGTTCTGGAATACACCAACAGGTTTGATAAAACTGATGCGGATGAGTTAAGCAGCCTTGAAATCAGCCAGGCTGAATTGGCTGCGGCTTTGAATGGCCTGCCGACTGACCAGCGTGCAGCCTTGCAGACTGCGGCAGACCGTGTACGCAGCTACCATGAGAAACAATTGATGAGTTCATGGAGCTATACCGAAGCGGATGGTACTTTGCTGGGCCAGCAGGTGACTTCGCTTGATCGTGTAGGTTTGTATGTGCCAGGCGGCAAAGCTGCTTATCCATCTTCAGTGTTAATGAATGCAATCCCGGCTAAAGTTGCCGGTGTGCAGGAGCTGATTATGGTGGTGCCTACGCCAAACGGTGAAAAGAACCAGCTGGTGTTGGCTGCTGCTGCCGTTTGCGGGGTTGACCGCGTATTCTGTATCGGTGGTGCGCAGGCTGTGGGTGCGTTGGCTTATGGTACTGAAACCGTGCCGCAGGTTGATAAAATCGTAGGTCCGGGCAATGCTTATGTTGCTGCTGCCAAGCGCCGCGTATTTGGTGTAGTCGGCATCGATATGGTCGCCGGCCCATCCGAGATTTTGGTGATCTGCGACGGTAAAACCAACCCCGACTGGATTGCGATGGACCTGTTCTCGCAAGCCGAGCATGACGAACTGGCACAGGCAATATTATTAAGCCCTGATGCAGCGTTCCTGGATCAGGTGAGCGCCAGTATCGAAAAATTGGCAGCAGAAATGCCGCGCAAGGAAATTATCACTACCTCACTGACAAACAGAGGCGCATTGATACATGTGCGCGATCTGGATGAAGCTGCCGAGATCAGCAATTATATTGCGCCAGAGCACCTGGAGCTGTCTATAGAAGAGCCTTTGGCGTTCAGTAAAAAAATCAAGCACGCAGGTGCTATCTTTATGGGCCGTGATACTTGTGAGGCGCTGGGCGATTATTGTGCAGGGCCAAACCATGTGCTGCCTACTTCACGCACAGCGCGGTTCTCGTCACCACTTGGTGTGTATGATTTCCAGAAGCGTTCCAGCTTGATTATGGTATCTAAAGAAGGTGCGCAGGTTCTGGGTAAAGTTGCCGCAACACTGGCTTATGGCGAGGGTTTGCAAGCGCACGCACGTTCAGCAGAATACCGTTTAAAAAAATGAGTAAATTCTGGAGTGATATCGTACATAAGCTGACGCCTTATGTGCCGGGTGAGCAGCCAAAGTTAACAAACCTGGTGAAGCTGAATACCAACGAAAATCCTTATGGCCCTAGCCCCAAGGTGATTGAGGCGCTAAAGGCAGAGGCTGCGGATAGTCTGCGCTTGTATCCAGACCCGAATTCAGACGCATTAAAAGCAGCGATTGCGCATACTTATGACCTGAAACCAGAGCAGATATTTGTAGGCAACGGTTCTGATGAAGTGCTGGCACATGTGTTTCATGCATTATTGAAGCATGATAAACCTTTGCTATTCCCTGATATTACATATAGTTTTTATCCGGTTTATTGCGGTCTGTACGGCATTGATTATCAGACTATTCCGCTTGCAGAAGATTTTTCTATCAATATTGATGATTATAATCGCGCTAACGGCGGCATTATATTCCCTAATCCGAATGCACCGACTGGCATGCCTTTGGCGTTGGCGCAGATAGAGAAGTTATTGCAAAAAAATCCGGAATCAGTAGTGGTTATTGATGAAGCGTATGTGGATTTTGGTACAGAATCGGCTGTGGGTTTAATCAATCAATATCCGAACTTGCTGGTGACGCATACACTATCTAAAGCCCGCTCGCTGGCCGGGCTGCGTGTGGGTTATGCGATGGGGTCCCCCGACCTGATTGAAGCCTTGATTCGTGTTAAGGATAGTTTTAACTCATATCCTATAGACCGCTTTGCTTCGGCGGGCGCTATTGCTGCCATGCAGGATACCGCGTATTTTGATAAAACTTGTAAACAGGTTGTTAATACCCGTGAAGTTCTGATTGGTAATCTGGTCAAGCTGGGTTTTGAAGTGCTGCCATCGGGCGCTAACTTTATATTTGCTAAACATCCTGCCTGGCAAGGTGCAGATTTAACAGCTAAGTTACGCGAACGCAGCATCATCGTTCGTCATTTTAAATCTCCAACCCGTATTTCACCTTATTTGCGCATTACGATAGGCACGGACGAGCAATCTGAATTATTAATCAATGCGTTGTCAGATATTTTATAGGAATGAAGCATTGGCAACAGGTTTGCTATGGTGTGCGGTTTGAAAGTTGAAAATAGCAGCCCACAGTAAGCTTTAAAAAAGTGCAAATTTGTAAAAAATTTGTAAAAAATAAGTGTGAAAAGTTTGAATTTTCACCTTAAGTGCGGTTATCATAGCGAAATGTGCGTTTTGTGCACAATATAATAATTATTTTCAATTTCGTATTTTTAACCTAAGTAAATCATGATTTGATTTATTATTAGTTGGAGGATGTATCGTGGCACAAACCCAAATGGCATTAGATTCACTAGATTTTGACGCAACAGTTGCTTTGGCAACTAAAGTTGCTCCACACGTAGATATTTTAGAAATTGGTACACCATGCATTAAGCACAACGGTATTAAACTGCTGCAAACATTGCGTGCTAAATTCCCAAATAACAAAATTCTGGTTGACTTGAAAACAATGGACGCTGGCTTCTACGAAGCTGAGCCATTCTTCAAAGCTGGTGCAGACATCGTTACTGTATTGGGTACATCAGATATCGGTACAATCAAAGGCGTAATCGACGTAGCTAACAAATACGGCAAAAGAGCTCAAGTTGACTTGATCAACGTTGCTGATAAAAAAGCACGTACACAAGAAGTTGCTAAATTAGGTGCGCATATCATTGGCGTTCACACTGGTTTGGATCAACAAGCTGCAGGTCAAACACCATTTGCAGACTTGGCATTGGTTGCTGGTTTGAACTTAGGCGTTGATATCTCAGTTGCTGGCGGCGTTAAAGCTTCTACAGCAGCTCAAGTACGTGACGCTGGCGCAACTATCATTGTTGCCGGTGCTGCTATCTACGGCGCTGCTGACCCAGCTGCTGCTGCTGCAGAAATCACTGCAATCGCTCATGGCGGTTCAACAGGTGGTTTGT
>Ga0208508_1000261_pt1 | contig 14614 bp, 7 predicted proteins | sample LakWasMeta1_LOW4_2_FD_183853 | JGI IMG/M metagenome (GOLD analysis project Ga0208508, IMG submission 183853) | Freshwater sediment methanotrophic microbial communities from Lake Washington under simulated oxygen tension - Sediment Metagenome... | ecosystem: Environmental > Aquatic > Freshwater >...
CGACGTGCTCCAGGGCTTCCGCGCGCACGAGGGCCAGCTCGTGGCCGGCGTCCAGGGGACGGCGTAGCCGCGACCACCGCCGACCGCGGATGCTCCACGACCTCCGGCTGATGGCCCACGCCGACGCGATCACCGTCGGCCTCGCGTGGCTCGTGACCCTGCTCTGGATCGGCGCCCTGGGCATCCCGTGGCTGCTGCGCACGCCGGTCGAGCGCTGGCTGCTCCCTGCGGTGTTCGCGCTCGCGCTGCTGCTGCGCGCAGCGCTCCCCTGGGGGCCCCTCAACTTCGTCGACGGCGAGCGGCTCGAGGGCCTGTGGGGTCTCTCCCGAACGCTCCCGGAGACCTTCCTCTCGGTGCCGCTGCTGCTCTCCGCCCTGCGCTCCGCCGGGGTCGGCGCCGTCGCCCTGCTGCGCTGGGCGGGACCGGTCCTCGGCGCGTGCGCCGTGCTGGCGACCTACCTCGCGGCGCGGGGCCTCGGGCTCCGGCGCGGTGGGGCGCTGCTGGCGGCGGCGGTGGTCTGCGCGTGGCCGGCGCACCTCCACTACTCCTCGGCGCTGAGCTTCTCCGTCGAGGGGATGGTGTTCTGGCTCGGGGCCTTCGCCCTGGCCGCGGAGGGCGGCGCTGGCGCTCCGTGGCGTCCGGCGGCGCTCGCGGCGCTGACGGTGCTCGGGGTCTACGCGCGGCCGGAGTACCGCCTGCTGGTGGTCCCGCTCGCGGCGCTGGTGCTCGGCCCCGGCTGGACCTGGAAGCAACGCGGCGTGCTGGCGGCGCTCCTCGCCGTCGGGCTCGCGCCCTACCTGCGCTACCTCATCCCCGACCAGGGATCGATCCAGCGTTCGGGCCACTCCGCAGGCTTCGTCCCTCACACGCTGACCGACGCCTCGATGACGCCCGTGTGGTGGCTCTACGCCGCCCCCCTGGGCCTCCTCGTGCCCACGCGCGTTCGCTGGAACGCCCGCCTCGCCCTCAGCCTCTCCGTCGCCCTGCTGGGCCTGAGCTACTGGGTGATGGCCTCCGAGGCGAACCCTCGCTGGGGGCAGTGGCGCTACTACGTCGCCCTCGTCCCTGCGATCGCCCTCGCGGCGGCGTGCTTCGGCGAGTGGCTCGTGGGTCTCGCGCCCGAGGGCCGCGCCCGCCAGGGAGCGTCGTGGCTGCTGGTCGCGATCGCCCTCGCGCCGCTGCCCCTCTACCTCCCGATGCTCCGCCGCCCGGAGGATCTCTCCGTCGAGTTCGCCTGGCTCCGCAGCTCCGCGCCCCGGGTGCTCGGCGCTCGGCGCGACGTGCTGATCCTGGCCAACCGCGGGCACCAGGGCCTGTCCAGCATCGCCATCGAGGGCAACCCCGCGATGGCCCTCGCGACCGCCTTCGGCCCCATCGCGTGGCCCTTCGCCTGCGAGCGGACGGGGGGTGGTGCGCTCGCGGTGCGCGACCTCGAGCGCGTCGTCGCGCAGTGCCCCGAGACCATCGACCCCGCGCGCACGCTCGTCTACCTCGGGCTCTCTCGCGAGGAGCCCCGCCTCGCCGGTCTGCGAGCGCGCTTTGACCTCGTCCCGGTCGAGGAGGTCGAGCGCTCTGTGGCGCTGACCAGCACGATGATCAGCCGCCAGTGCCCCGGCGACCCGACGGGCTTCACCCTCGACGGACCGTGGGGTCCGCCCTGCCGGGTGCGCCTGGGCTGGTACCGCCTCGCCCCTCGCTGACGGGTCGCTACAGCCCGAAGGGAGCGAGCAGCCCGAGGCCCGGCGCCCGCCTCGGCAGCCACGCCGCCCGCTCTCCGCCGCGCAGCACCTCGATCGCGGTGTCCGTCACCCGCAGCCCGTCGCCTCGGGAGAGCACCGCGCCCATCGCCCGCTCGAAGCCGTCGCGCACGGCGCGGTCGTCCGTCGGCGACACGCCGCCCACCGCGCGCCCGTAGCGCACCACGTCGCCATCGCGGCGGGCTCCCTCCAGCACCACGAGGCGCGCGTGGTCGACGAAGAGCACCGGCCGGGCGAGCGCCCGACGGATCGTAGCGACCGTCTCCGGCTGCTCCTTCGCGAACAGGTCGAGCACCGCCTCCGCCTGGGCGACCGCGCGAGGGCACCCGTACGAGCAAGGGAACGACGGCAGCACGTACGCGAAGAGGTTGTTGAGCACCGGCGCGAAGGCCAGGCCGAGCTGCCGCGTGCGGGCGAGGGCGGCGTAGCGGATGGCCGTGTTGTTCGAGCGGTCGGGGAGCGCCGCGAAGGCCTCCACGCAGCACGGCGGGTAGCCGAGCATGGCGCCCATCTCGGCGAGGTGCTGGCTGGGCCCGCGCGGGTCTTCGTAGATGGCGCGGGCGCGCTCGACGAGGCCCGCGTCGCGGGAGAGGAAGAGGTCGACGTGGGTGCCCTCTCCGGGCGCGGCGGGGGCGCGGCCGCGCACGTCGGTGACGGCGTCATACGTGAACAGGTAATCGACCCTCGCGGCGTGGTGGCCGGCGAAGCGCGCTGCGATGGCGTCGGCCTCGGCGCGGGGGAGGGTGAGGTAGAGCGCGGGCTTGAGGCCGTGCTCGTAGGCCAGCACCTCCAGCCGCGGGACCTCCACCCGAAGCGGGTCCGGCGGGAGCGCCGGGGGGTCGGCGGGAAGGTCGGCGGGCGCCTCGAAGCCCGCGGCGCGCAGGGCCTCGGCGGGCGTCGTCGCAGCGCGCGCGGACTCGGCCACGCGGCGCCAGGCGTCGCGGTCGTCCGCCGCGGGAGGGCCGAGCCGGGGCGAGGGGTTGGAGTTGGAGTTGGGGTTGGCAGGGCGCGCGGGGCGCTCTCCGGGGGAGCTGTGGCGGATCTGCTGGAAGCGCGACCCGAGCGAGCGCACGACGTCGCGGGCGAGGACGGAGACCGGCTCGGTGACGCGCCCGGGGTGCCGCTCGAGGAAGCGCACGATCTCCCGCAGCATGCGCACCTCGTCGTGCCGGCCCACCACGCGAAACATCGCGTCGTGGATGCCGTACGCCCGGTCCGTGGCGGCGCTCTGGAAGCGCCACGGGACCTCGGCCTCGTAGCCGTAGCGCCGCGCCGAATCCATGGCCTCGTAGGGGAAGCGCTCGGCGAGCAGACCCTCGTGCTTCGCTTTGTAGAAGAGCGCCGTGTCGGGGTAGAGCCGGAGCTTGGCGCGGGTGAGCTGGCCGCGAAACTCCAGCAGCCCGATGCGCTCTGCCGTGTCGAGGTTGAGGGTGATGTCCGTGAGCTCGGTCCACGGGTTGTAGAGGATGAACCCGAAGGCTGCGGGGGTGTCCGAGTAGCTCTTGGGGTAGCGCCGTCGGAGGCGGCGGCACTCGAGCACGGTGCGCTCGTTCTGCTCGACGGTGACGCCCTTGTTGTAGAGGTCGAGCTCCTTCTGCGAGAGGCTCTCCAGGCCCACCAGGAAGAGCAGGATCCGGTGCCCGTGGCGCTCGGCGGTCTGCAGCGCGCGCTCCATGACGGCCATCGACCCGAGGAACCAGTCGGCCCTCGTTTCGATAAGCACTTCCATGGGCTGCGCGGCGCGCTCGCCGAGGCGCTCGATGAACTGCACCAGGTAGGGGAAGGGGTTCTGGTCGTTGAGCTGGATGCGCGCGGTCTCCGGCGCGTGGTCGATGAGGTTGTCGAGCTGCGCGAGCACCGACGCGAGCACCTCGCCCGACGGCCGCCGCGGTACCCCTCCGGTCGCGCAGAAGCTGCAACCGCGGAGCACGACCTTCTCGGAGGGAAACGGAACGCCCTGGAAATGCGGGTTCTCCAGCACGCTCTGGCCGTAGGCGCAGCCCGCGCTGCCGTGCACCACGGCGGGCCGGTCGGGGCGCTGCTCCCGGCCCACGCCGATGCGCACGAGGTTGTCCTGGGCGTGCGCCCGGGTGAGCTCGCTGTGCGGCAGCTGGAACATCTCCGCCGTGACGGGCTCCCCCGCGGCGACCGCGCGGGTGACCGCCGCGAAGGTCTCGACCTGCGTCAACGGGAAGGCGTGGGTGGTGCCGGGGAAGGCCACGCGGGGGTCGCCCAGGTAGATCCAGGTGACGCCCGGGAGCTGCGATCGAAGGCGCTGGAAGACGGCCTCGCTCCAGAGGCGCACGTAGGCGCAGACCGTGTAGCGGCCGCGGAGACGGTCGGCGAGGGCGTCGACGGCGGAGAGGTCGGCCGCGTCGGCGGCGTCGATGGCCGGGAGCGTGGTCTCGAAGAGCTCGTTACGGACGCCGAGCGCCGTGAGCGCGGCGGAGAACGCGGGGACGAGGTCGTCGTGGATGAAGTTCCGGCTCTGCGCGACCTGGAACAACAGGATCGCCGCCGAGGGTTCGTCCATGCCCGTGTCTTAGCCGAACCTGGCCTGCAGCGACACGCCCCCGAAGTCCACGCACCACACCGCCGGCCCCTCCGTCAGGGTCGCCGCCGTCACCTCCCCGTCGGCTCCCACGCGCGCTCCCACGAGGCGCTCCGCCAGCGCGGCGTCCCGGGGGTCGCTCGCCCCGTCGCTCCTCCGCGGCGCCGCCGCCCGCAGCACCTCCCTCCGCGCGTCGTCGAGCTCCAGCAGCGAGCGCGCCCCGCTGGGGGCGACCGCCACCGGGCGGGAGAGCAGCCCCATGAGCGAGGCCGCGGTCTTCGGCTGCCGGGCCGCGATCAGGGCGCGCACGGCCTCGGCGAGCCCCACCGCCTCGGCGCAGTCATACCGGCACGGGTAGAAGGAGATGAGCTGCGCGCGCACCGGCATGAGCAGCGGGTTGACCCGGGCGTCGGCCGCCGGCACCCAGGCGCACCGCGCGGCGACGTAGTCCTCCGCGAGCCCGCCGGGACCACCCTCCTCGAGGCGGTCGACGCCCCGGTGGAGGCGCACGAGGAAGGCCTCCACGCAGCACGACGGGAAGCCCAGCAGCCGCCCGATGGCACGGTGACGCTCGGGCGCATCGGCCGCCCCGCCGCGACCCGGGAGCACCCCCTCCTCGGCCTCGCGCAGGGCCTCGGCGTGATCGGCCGAGCGCGCGGCGTAGAGCACGGCCTGCGCTCTCTCGCCGAGCAGCGCCGTCTCGCGGGCGCGGAGCACCACGGCGCCCCCGGAGCGGAGCTGGGCCTCCACCCGGGGGAGCTCGGCGGGGTCGACGGTGCGGCGGATCGCTGGCTTGAGGCCGGCGGAGAAGGCGATCCACTCGGCGTCCACGGGGGGCACGCTTCCACGGGGAGCCGCACGGTGACAACTATTGCGGTACATAGCAGCGGACCCGGCGCACCACCGCAACGCGCCGACGACGCCACGGAAGGAGCCCGATGAGCACGGCCGAGAGCAAGAGCGACGGAGTCTCCACCCGAACGAAGCGGGTGCCCATCCTGGTCGCGGCGCTCGTGCTGCTGGGCCTCGGTGGCTGGGCGCTGAAATCGCGGGCCTCCCAGTGGGGCCCGAGGGGAGGCGCCCGGAGCGCGACCGAGGGCCCTGTCGCTGCGGTCCCCGCGAGCGAGCCGGTGCTGGCCTTCCTGGCGCCGCTCACCGTGGGAAGCTCCGTCGGGGGCGCCGAGGTGGTCCACATCAGCGGCGTGGAGGAGGGCCTCATCCACGTGGACCTCCGCAAGAACGGACAGATCCTCCACTTCGCCATCGGCCTGCAGCACTCCGGCTACAACGCCCCGCGCGCCGGCCGGTACGCGGTCTACATCTGGGAGCGCACGCCCAACGCCGCATCCTCCCCGCTCGCCGAGGCGCTCGCCGCCAGCCTGCGCCCCCACGCCAGCCGCCCCCCGCCGCCCGGCCTGACCGAGGGCAGCTTCAATGCGCCAGCCCACTAGAGCGCCGACGCGGCCCCCACGGCCTCGACGCCCCTGAGATCACCCATGGAATGGAGCCTCTTCCGAAGGCGTCTGCTCTCGCTCGGTCGATGGATCGACCCGACCCGCGAGCCCCCCGCTCCGACCCCGCACGAGCGCTCCGCGGCCATCGTGTTCCCGCTGCTGACCTGCAACGCCCACTGCCCGTTCTGCTCGTCGCGGACGTACACCCCCGAGGGGATCACCTCGCCGCTCGACTACCGCGACGCGCAGAAGCGCCCCCGCAACCCCCTGCTGCGACTCCTGCGGCCGAAGCCCGCCTTCCGCCCGGTGACCGAGTACACCCAGACCCTCTCCGAGGCGCGAGCCACCTACGAGCGGCTGCGCGCCGACGGGGTCGAGACCCTCTCCATCCAGGGCGGCGAGCCCACGATCTTCGACGGCCTCTGCGAGCTCATCGCCTACGGCCGCGAGCTCGGGTTCCGCGAGCAGATCGTCATCACCAACGGACGCAGGCTGCGCGACCGGGCCTTCGCCGAGCGGCTCCTCGCGTCGGGCGTGACGAGCATCGGCATCAGCATCTTCGGCGCGACGGAGCCCACCCACGACGCCGCCATGGGCGTGCGCCACGCCTTCCGTGACCTCCTGGAGGGCGTGCGCAACCTCGCCGCCCTCGGGGCCTTCGAGCGCACGAGCCCGGTGCACTGCACCGCGCAGTTCACGCTCTACGCGGACAACTGGCACGAGCTCGCGGAGATGTACCGCCTCTGGCGCGAGGAGGGCTTCCGCTCCTTCGCGGTGCAGCTCCTCCGCGAGACCGACAACACCCGCAACGACCCGTCGGCGCGCTGGTTCTTCGACCTGCAGCGGCTCAAGCCCGGGCTGGAGAAGTGCCTCGACCAGGTGCTGCTCGACCCGGAGGTCTTCTTCAGCTTCTCCGAGGTCTTCTACTGCCTGCTCGACCCGAGCTACCTCGCGCTCATCCTGCGGGACATCCCGAGCAACCCGGGGCTCCAGGACGAGAAGATCCAGGTCTCGCAGCACCACCAGACCGTCGGAGGCTTTGCGAGCGGAGACCAGGGGAGCGACCGCGCGGCGGCGGCGCTCTCGGCCTGCCGCACCTGCGACCTGCGGCGCACCTGCACCCGGCTTGAGCCGCAGTACCTCCGGCTCTTCTCGGGCAAGGTGCGCCCGGTGAAGGTGGCCGAGCAGGTGCGGTCGCTGGCGGAGCGCGAGCTCGACGGAGCGCTCCTGGCGCGGCTGCGGGGACTGCCCGCGCTCGGGTCACAGCTCGAGGCCTACGGCGTCGACGGGGGCACGCTCACCCGGCTCAAGGTACGGGCGGCGAGCGAGGGGCTGGACCGCGACTCCCGCGACGTGGACCTGCTGCTCGACGAGGCGCAGCAGCGGCCCGTGCGCGACCAGCTCCAGTTCGGCAGCACCCGCAACACGCCGACGGAGTTCCGCTGGGTCGACCTGCGCGCCCTCGGCGACGGGGCCGCGCTCGCCCCCACCGACGCCCTCAAGCGACGCTGGCGCGACTGCGGCGATCAGGCCCTCGCGGATATGCTCGCGCCCATCGCCGACGCGCCCCCCACGGCCTCGACGCCCCTCTGGACGATGTTCACCCACTGGAACCGCCGCGACCCCTCCGGCCCCATCGTCGGCGACGACCAGATGGTCGTCACCACCGTCTACGACGGCCGCCACGTCGCCCCGCCGGTGCTCTCCCGGCTGTACGACTCGCTCTCCACCCCGCCGCCCCCGCCGGGGTCGTGACGCCCCGCCCCTGGCGCGCACTGACGCTCCTCGTCGCGCTCGCGAGCGCCTGCGAGGGCACCTCGATCGTAGGCCAGCCTTCTCCCTCCGGGCCCGGCGGCACCCCTGCTCCGAGCGTGCGCTCCGGCCTCGAGGAGACCGGCCGCGCGGGCATCGACCTCCGCACCGGCGCCTCGCCCCACCTCGGGCGCCTCGTCGTCCATGGCACGACCGCGTACGTCGCCAACTCCTTCGACGGGATCGCCGCGTTCCAGCTCGGCGCAGGCGGACGCGTCACGCTGGCCAAGGAGGAGCGCATGGCCCCAGGCGTCCCCCGCTGCACGACCATCGCACTGCACCCGGCCTCCTCGACGCTCTTCTGCGCCGCGGCCGACCGCTCCGGACCGGCGCTCGGCGAGACCACCTCCCCGATCGCCGCCTACCGCGTCGGCGGCCCCAACCTGTTCTCGCTCCGCTCTCCCGCCGCGGTACGTCTCGAGGCCTTCGTCGCCGCGCTGCACGTCCACGGCGACAGGCTGCTGCTCGCCACCTTCGACCACGGGCTGCTCCAGGCGCCCATCTCCGCCGACGGCTCCCTCGGGGCCATCACCGCGCTGCCCCGATCGGGTGACGCCGTCGCGCTCGCGAGCGCGGGCGACCTCCTCGCGCAGCTCGACCGCGACGCCGGGCTCCGGCTCTGGCGCGTCACGCCCTCGGCGATCGAGCCTGCGGGCGAGGCCGCGGCGCTCGACGGACCTCCCCTCGCGGTGACCATGGACGGCACGACCATCGGCGTGGCGCTCGGCTCCCGAGGGGCCGCCGTGTACGCCGCCGCGGCAGATCGACCGACGCTCCTGACGACGCTCCACCCGCCCTGCGCGGCCGTGTCCATCGCGCTACGCGGCGACCTCGCGGCCGTGGGCTGCATGGACGGCCTCTACCTCTACGCCTGGCGCGAGGACCCTCGGCGTCTCCGCGGCTTCGTCCCGGCGAGGACCGCCTCGCTCGACCTCGCCTTCGCGGGCGACGCCCTGGTGGCCACCGACTGGACCGAGCTCGCCTCGCTGCGCGCCGACCCTGCGGGCGAGTCCGTCCACGCCCTGCTGCCGCGAGGCCGCTACGTCCGCCGCGGCGAGGACGTGACCGTCCCGCTCTCCAACCCTGGCGCAGTGCCGCTGCACGTCGACCTCACGCTGAGCCGCACCGCATCCGACGCGCTCGCCCCCGTGACCCTGGCGCCTGGCGCGACGACCACGGTGCGCATCCCGTCGGCCCTGCTCGATCAGGGCCGCGAGACGGTGACGCTGCACGCCCGATCGCGCGAGGCGTCGGCGGGCTCCGAGGCCGCGCGGACTCTGATCCAGGTGGCGTCGAGCGACGACCCGGCGCCCCCCATCGGCGCGGCCTTTCCGTCCCTGGAGAGCGAGCGCGGACAGGCGCCGGTGACGCTCCCGCTCACGGGTCGGCGTCAGGTCATCGTGTTCAACAACGACACCTGCGTCGCGCTCTGGCCCGAGCTCCAGGACCTCGCGTGGCTCGCGCGGCACCCGATGGAACCCGGGTCCCCGAGCGTGATGCTGGTCACCAACGACAACCCGGACTTCATCGCCCACTGGCGGCTCCAGGCGCTGGCGACGCTGGTGCGCAGCGACAGCTACACGCTCCACGAGGGCCATTTCCGGGTGGATGGCATCCCCGGGGCCTGGCACACGGAGTACTTCGTCGACGAGCGGGGCGTGGTGCGCGAGGTGGAGCGCGTCTACACGGGGCCGGCGTCGCCTGTCGGGGGGTTCAGCGCGCTGGGGGCTCCGTAGCTCAGCTGCTGAGCCCGCTCCACTCGAGGTTGCGCTCCATGATGGTGCGCTGCGTGGAGGGGCCGGTGACGGTGTAGCCCTCGTTGGTGAAGGGCTTGTAGCGAGGGAGGTTGATGGCCACGAGCTCGGCCATCCGCTCCGCGGTGGCGGGCGCGAGCCGCCCGTCGAGCGCCTGCAGGAAGGGGGTGAGCACCCGGATGAGCTGCGACACCAGCTGCGGGAGGTTGTCGGCGAGGCGGTTGCGGGTCTGCAGCGTGCCCTGCTCGCTGAGGTTCTGCAGCGCGGGGCTGCGCCAGGTGAACGTGTACCGCGGGGAGTTGGCGAAGCCGCGCTCGCCCGAGGAGAGCGGGTGCACGTCGAAGTCGACGGGGATGTTCACCAGGGAGAACTGGTCGGCCTCGTTCACGCGGCCGAGGATGTACGGGATGTTCACGCGGAAGCGGTGACGGGGGACGGTCTCCGCGGAGCCTTCGGAGCTGGTCCCGGCCGACGGGCCCTGGCCCGGGAAGATGGTCTTGGCGGTCTCCAGGTAGAGCCGCGAGATCTCGGCCTTCTGGTCGTGCCCCAGCGCCGAGTAGAGGAACATCAGGAGGTAGAGGTCGATGTTCCCGGCGACGCAGCGGGACTGGCCCTTGGCGCGGGTGATGGTCTTGTAGAAGAGCTGCGTCGACGCGACGATCTGCTTCTTCTTCTCCTCCCAGCGCAGCCCCTCGCTCTCCCAGCGCCCGCCCGGAATCTCGTTGAACGACTGCTCCTCGAGGAACCTCCCCGGGTCGGTGATGCGCTCGATGCCGAACTTCTCGGGGTTCTTCCCCCAGGGGGAGGTGGCGATTAGATAGTAGGACGACACCGAGTAGAAGTCCGTGGTGGGCGCCGTGCGCTCCAGGAACTCCATGATCCGGTCCTGCTTGACCTTGGTCTCATGGGGCATGCCCGCGATGAGCAGCACGTGGTTCCAGATGCCGAGGTCGTGGCTGGCCTTGAGGAGCCGCTCGATGGTCTCGGTGTTGATGCCCTTGTTGATCATCCGCAGCATGGAGTCCTCCGGGGACTCCACGCCGAAGACGAGGCGCATCGCCCCGGCCTTGCGCATCTTCTCGAGCAGGTGCTCGTCGAGCGAGCGCATGTTGCAGCAGTCCGACCAGAGGATGTCGAGCTTCTGGTCGACGAGCGCGTCGCAGAACATCTCGGCGTACTTGTAGACCGAGTTGATCTGCGTATTGAGGAAGTGGAAATGCTTGCAGTCGTAGGTCTCTGAGAGGAAGCGCAGCCCCGCGACGGTCTCCGCGAGGTCCTCCCCTTCGATCTTCGAGTAGGCGTACGAGCAGAACCCGCACGGGGCGTTGCAGCCGCGGATGAAGATGTGCGGCAGCACCACGATCTTGTCGTTCTCGAAGCGCGAGAACTTCAACATCGTCTCCTTGTCGAAGTGGAAGCGCTTCATCAGCTGGCGTCCGGAGTACCGGAAGCGGTCGACCAGCTTCGGGTCGAACACCGGCACCGCCGCGGGGATCGTGTCGTACGCATGCTCCCCGGCCTCCGCCGCGCTGAGGTCTGTGCGCTCGAAGTCCCCCGCCTTCGACCCCTCCGGTGCCGGCGTGTGCTGGAGCCCGTCGATCACGGTCTTGCGCCGCATGAGGGCCTGCGCGGCGATGACCACCGGGGGCAGCGGCTCGACCAGCCCGCCCGCCGCGGCCATGGCGTTGGCGCCGATGTTGGTGTGCTCGGGGACGCCCTTGCGCAGGCCCGACAGCTTCAGCACATCGGACGCGACGCCCGCGTCGTCGCCGCGGCCGAAGTGGATCGCCCCGTCCTCGCCGCGGTAGATCACCCGCGGACCGAGCACGCGGTTGCGCTCGTGGTCGCCGTTGAGGATGTTGCGGAAGACCTGGATGGTGATGGCCTCGACGTGCCCGACGAAGGCGTAGTCGATGGCGGGGCACTCCTCCATGATGCGCTGGTAGATGGCCGGCTGCGTGCTGTCCGGCGAGGCCTGGAGCCCGCCGATGATGATGCTGCACTTCGGGTAGCGCTCTCGCAGCACCAGGGCGATGCACTGCGCCACGGCGGCGAGGGCCATGACGTTCACGATGCGGTCGAGCACCGCGGAGAGGGAGATGCCGAAGATGGCCTTCTCGGTGACGCCCAGCACCGCGATGAGCTTCTCGGTCTGCGCGCGCAGCGTGTCGTCGGTGCCCTTGAGGAAGCCCTCCACCAGGGCCTGGTCGAAGTACTGCCGCAGGTCGAAGGCGGCGGGGTCCTCCGCGCAGGCGTCGCAGATCTGCGCGTCGAAGTCCCAGTGCTCCAGGTCCCGATACCCGAGGCGGTAGAGGTGCCCCATCACCGTGGGCACCCCGAGCTTCACCATCTCGTAGTCGTGCTCCCAGTTCATCTCGAGCACGCGAAACGTCGGACTGATGAAACCGATGTTCATGGAATCGCTCCCTGAAACGAGCAGAGAAGGCTTCGGTGCGGCGCTGGGCTGGGCCGCCGTGAGAAACCGGCGAACCTGGCCCGCCATGGGCTCCCCCGGGTAGCGGGCAAGGCCCTGGTAGAGGAAATCCCGCAGGGCGGCTCCCCCGGCGATCGGGCGCAGCTCCGACTCGCCGTGCAGCGCGACGTAGCGCTGGTCGAGCTTGGTGCACACCGACGCCAGCGCGCAGCCTTCGCACACCGAGGCCGCGCCGCGGCGATGATCCGAGGCGCGCCCGTCGATGAGCACCGCCCCGTCGCGGTTGATGGAGAGGATGTTCTCCTCCACGAGGTCGGTGGTGAAGACCGCCTCGTCGCCCAGCAGGCACAGCGGGAAGTGCGTGAGCGTCACCATGGCCCCGCGCGACCGCGCCACCCGCACGGCCTCGCGCACGTGCACCATGAGGTCGGAGTAGCGGGCCACAAGGGCGATATCGGCTCCCTCGGCGCCTTCGAAGCAGTGCTTGAAGCGCAGCGTGGGGATGCCCTCGTCGACGAGCATTGCGGCGATGGCGGGAAGCCTCGGGGCGTTGCGCGCGGTCACCACGGTGGTGGCGCCCAGCACCGGGTGGTACTTCGCGGAGAGCTCGCGCAGGTGGCTCATCCCCCGGCGAAACGCCTCGAAGGCCCCCGGGCGGGCCATCATGGCGTCGTGCATCTCGGCGTCCTCGCCGTGGATGGAGAAGTCGATGTGCGAGAGGCCCGCCTCGAGGGCCGCCTCGGTCCACGCGCGGCTCTTGAACTGGATGCCGTTGGTGTTGATCGTGATCGACTCGTACCCGAGCTCGCGCCCGCGCCGGCAGAACTCCGCGAAGCGCGGGTGCACCGTGGGCTCGCCGCCGGTGAAGCCGAGGATGGTGCAGCCCTCCGCGCGGGACTCGACCATGCGCTCGATGACCTTGTCGTCGGTCGGGTTGAGCTCCGGCCGATTGAGGATGTCGAGCACGCAGCAGAAGGGGCACGCCGCGTTGCAGAAGGTCGTCAGGCTGATGAGGGCGACGCGGGACGGGGGAGGCGGAGGCGAGGCGTTGATCACCTTCAAACGGGTCATCCGTCAACGACCTCCTGGGGGGTCTTCTACACGGGGATATCAGCGGGCCGACGATCGGGCCCGGAGGGTACCACGCAGTGGGATGATGACAGCCGACGACGGGTTGCGACGCAACCCGAAGCGCCCGGCGGGATGACGCTCAGCGGGTGACGTTGAGCGCGAAGTTGCCGCAGGTGCTCGGCGCCGACGTACGGACGAGCCGCACGTAGACCGTGGCGGGCCAGGCGACGTTGCGGGTGGTGAAGCCCGAGCCCGGCGTGTTGTCGGTGAACGACCAGACCGTGCCCTGCGTGCCGGAGCAGAACGGAGCCGACGCGCAGGACGCGCGGACCTCCATGCGAATCGTCGGGCTGCCCGTCACGCCCGCGCCCGACAGCGAGATCGTCGGGGTGCCGCCCGTGCCCGGGAACGAGACCTGGTACCACATCTCGGCGCCCACGGTGGCCGGCACATAGCCGCCCACCGACGTAGAGCCGCCCGTCGCCACCGAGCCCGAACCCAGGGTCAGCGGCGCGGCGCAGGTGCTCGACGTGCCCTCGTCCACGACGCCCTGGCAGTTGTTGTCGATGCCGTCGCAGACCTCGGTGGTCGGCGCGCGAATCACCGTGTCGGCCGGGCAGAACCCGCCCGAGCCCGTGCAGGCCTCCGCCGGGTCGCAGTACGACACGTTGCTCGACGCGCGGCACACGGTGCCCGCCGCGACGAACAGATCCCCAGGACACGCCGCGCCGCCGCCCGTGCAGGCCTCGGCCACGTCGCAGATGCCCACCGCCGAGCGGCAGATCGTGCCCGCCGCCGTGAAGGCGTTGCCCGGGCAGGCCGCCGAGCCGCCCGTGCAGGCCTCGGACGGATCGCAGGGGCCCGCCGACGCGCGACACACCGTGCCCGCCGCCGTGAAGGTATCGCCCGGGCAGGCCGCGCTGCCGCCGGTGCAGGCCTCGGCCACGTCGCACACGCCCGCCGACCCGCGGCACACCGTGCCCGCCGCCGTGAAGCCGTTACCCGGACACGCCGCGCTCGACCCGTTGCACGCCTCGGCCACGTCGCAGATGCCCGCCGACCCGCGGCACACCGTACCCGCCGCCACGGCGCCGTCCGCCGGGCACGCCGCTGCGCTACCGGTGCAGTTCTCGGCCACGTCGCAGCCGCCGCCGTTGTTCGCGCGGCACACCGTGCTCGACGGCAGGAAGCCATCCGCCGGACACGCCGCGCTGCCGCCGGTGCAGCTCTCCGCCGTGTCGCAGACGCCCGCCGACCCGCGGCACACCGTCGCCGACGGAACGAACACATCCGCCGGGCACGCCGTGCTCACGCCGTTGCAGCTCTCGGCCGTGTCGCAGACACCCGCCGAAGCGCGACACACCGTGCCCGCGACCCGCGCCGTCACATAGGCCCGACCGGCCACCGCGCCCGAAGGCGAGCACCCGGCCGCAAGCGGCGGGTTGAACGAGCCCGAAAGCGAGCACGTCGCTGTCACCGCGTTGATCCGGATGCGGCCCATGCCGCCAGCGCCGCCGTCGATGCCGCAACCCGACGAGCTGCCGCCGACACCGCCCACGGCCTGCACGGTGCCACTCACGGTGAGCGTCGCGGCGTCGAGGAAGACCACGCCGCCCGAGCCGCCACCGCCGCCCGACGCGCCCTGCAGCGAGTTGCCGCCAGCGCCGCCGTTGGCCCGTACCGCGCCGGTGATCGTCAGCGAGGTGCCGGTCGCGATGCGAAGCGCGCCGCCGCCGCCGCCACCGCCGCCGCCGCCCGGCTTGGCGCAGGTGCATGGACCA
>Ga0208508_1000262_pt1 | contig 14558 bp, 22 predicted proteins | sample LakWasMeta1_LOW4_2_FD_183853 | JGI IMG/M metagenome (GOLD analysis project Ga0208508, IMG submission 183853) | Freshwater sediment methanotrophic microbial communities from Lake Washington under simulated oxygen tension - Sediment Metagenome... | ecosystem: Environmental > Aquatic > Freshwater >...
CAAGGGCAAAGGGAGTAATTGCCTGCACCGCGCCAGCATAATCAGTATTAAATTGTTTAAGCCAGTCCAATGTTCGCTCCTCGGATAATTAGTGCCCAACGTAGAGCTAACCGGGCGCGGCACGGAAAGCTGAAAAAATAAAACCGCATTATGGCCGCGCTCCGGTTGAGCGCCATGTTGGGCACGGGTTTCATGGTTACGGCGGCGAAATGCGCTTGAGTTTAAGAATGTCGTTGTACTCTTTACTACCCTTGATCTTGGCGCATAGGGCATCAAGTTTCTCGCGGTCTATGGACTCAAGCTTTCGGGCAAGGTACGCAGTTACAAAAGCTCTTTCGTCACCATACTTGTTTACTGACCACCCGGTTCCGCCGACGTAGGGACAACCATCCCAGAAGGCAATCCACCGCCAATCGGGGTACTCATTTCCATTCATTCGGCGGGTTGCATTGGATAGTCGAACACCAACGACCCCTGATGTGTTCCGAACGGTCATTCGGTTCTTGATGGGTACGGTATCGGGGAGCTCAGCAAGTTTTACCTTGACCCATTTGTGTGCCGCAACTTCGGCTTTCTCCCAAGTGCCGTACTCGGCGAGGCCGAAGTATTGAACATGTGATTCGCGCTGGCGCTTGACCTGCGCCCGCACAGTCTTGTTTGGAATATTGCGAGTTACGTGCATAGGGTCTCCTGCGCCCAACGTAGAAGTAACCGGCCTGCGCGGCTTTTCGCGCAGGTCCGGTTGACTGCCGGGTTAGCCCACACGGCGCAAGACTCCAGCCTGTAGGTCTAGCTCTTTAGGACTAAGGCCGGACATGTGTAGAGCTATCTGCGCTTTGACAAGACTACGAATCTGGATGTCATCTATTGATTCGACCATTTCGCGAGCCCCCTCCACCTGACTATCCTGGCGGAGGCGATCATAAAGAGCAGTGGCCCGCTCTCTGGTTTGTTCGGCCTGTTTGAAAAACAAAAAGGCAACGGCATCGATTACTACTCCAGGAAGGGAGTTAAGTACGATGGCTAACGTGCCATCGTTGGCGCGTGTAGCGGCCACAAGAATGTAAGCAAAGCCGACGGTTGCCGCTACCACGCTAAACCAAAACTGAATTCTTGCCTGAGACAGCGCTTGCTGGTGGTATCCGTTGACAAGTTCACTAACAAAATCCAGACCCTCTTGTGCGTTCTTTGAAAGAATCGCTAGGTTGTCCTGGATAGCTTGGGCGATCTTTCCTTCCAACTGCTCCGCAGAGATGCCAGCAGGCATTTTTTCCGAAATGTCGTCAACAGATTTGGCCCGTTGCTCTTCCAGCTTGCCGTAAATGGTGTCCCGAATCTCTTTGAGCTTTTCAGTCTCTAATTTCTTTACCTTTGTAAATCGATCTGCAAGAACGCTGGCGACGATACCTGCGGCAACCGTAACAACCGCAGACAAGGCAACATTAATGAACTGTTGATATTCGAAATACATGCTCACCGGTGGCCTTTCATATGTGGGCTAACGTAGAAATAACGGGACGCGGTGCAGTGAATGAAGATTAAGCATAGATTGAATCCGCGTTCCCGTTGATTGTTATGTTAGGCCTTTTTTTTACTCTTAAAAAATTGATTCTAATTGATTTTTTCAACAGAGAATCCATTTCACAACTTACCCGACTTACGGCCTTTTACGGCCTTATACCCGAAAATAACGCCCGTTATTGCTCCGATTAATATTAAGATGGCTCGTATTCCTAACGCAACAAAGTAGATCCCCCCCTGTTCATTAATTATTGCTTCTTGCATTCCTGGTTCGTTCCAAAGCGAAAAGTCTTCATCAATGAACAATATCGGGACAGGCGATAACAAAACGACGAGCCACCAACGAAATCGGGCTATAAGAAACAATCCACCGCCAACTATTACACCAGAGATTAAGACCGTCTGAATAGACGGTATCTTATCGGACACTTCCGCAAAAGAGACCGATGGAATCAAACCAGCGGCTGCAATAGCCATGCTCCATATCTTTTGCTTAATGTTCATTTGACGAATACAGGGATTTTACCATCGGGATCATTCATTATGTCATTCAGCAGTTGTTCGGACACCGTATTACCGAACACACCTCCACCAACGTCGATGCAACCGGCCGTTCCTGGAATAGAACCACCATGCAAATTGAAACCAGTCCTACCAAAGGTGTTGGTTCCAGGGTTGGGTGTCATGCGTACTCGCCAATCTCCCCAATCAGCACCGAATCCTGGTGAGTTTCTCGCTACATCTTTATACCAAGGCGGATTAGACATATCCCTGGAATTTATAGTGTAGTTTCCGCTCGGAATTGGGCCTGTGTTGGGGCTTGATGCATCGCAACCACAATTAGGCCGGCCAGAGGTTGCAGGAATGTAGTAAGAAGGTCTTCCTGACTGCTCTGGATAAACCGACATGGTTTGCTCACCTGGATGGTAATACAGTGTTGTCAGCCCCAGCGGATCGACCGCATTAACCGGATTCCCCCCGACATAGGCATAAGTGTTCACTCCTCCTTCAAGTCCGACAGGATCGGACTGGACATAACGAGCAAAAGTGATATTGCAATAACTTACAATTAACAGCGTTAGCAGACTGGTTAGGATTTTATTCAAAAACATAAGTGACACCCCGATTATTTTTGATTGTGAAGTAAATTTGCATCGTGCTGTACTGCTTTCAAATAATTTTCGTCATCTTTCTTGGTTGGCTGTCGCCAGCCCAACGATTCTGCCTTTTCAAACCAGTAACTATTATTGATGGATAAAAATTCATAATAAGGTCGCTCAGGCACAGGAATTAAATTAGGTGTTGGGTATTTTTTGATGTAATTTTTGGCGAGCAGCTGATAAAAAAGCGTACCTTTCATTAACATGACATCAACATCTTTCTTATAGTATTTCAGCACCACATCTGAAATCATCATGGCTTTCTCGTATTCCTGTTTATCATAATGACTCTCAGCCAAAACCGTAGCCATTACAGCCAAGGACTCCTGCTTTGAAAGTTTTTGCAGGTAAACTTGATTAGCCAGCGCCTCATCAGTGACATGCATGGTTTGCTGATACCAGACATCTCTGGACGGGTTAGCCCCGCTGGTTGTTTCCAGATTGTAGGTTTGCCCAGTCCCGCTATCGGTGTATTTCACCAATACATGCTTGGGTGCAGTTGAAGCTGTGACATCAATGCCAAGCCGTTGGCCCAATACGATAAACAACACAGGCATACTGACACAATTACCTTTCTTAGTAACAAGATAGGTAGACAGCAACTTATTTTTGATTTTAGTAGTGCCCGTAGGGTCATCAAAATCATATTGATAAGGCACGTAATTATTCCAAACCCCAGCCTCGTAGAGATACTTTTTAATGGCTAACATTTTATCTGTGCTGGTTGCGTTAGCGGTCAGCATAGATTTAATTTGATTAACGATAGCATCAATCTTTTTGAGGTTTGCTTTAATATCAATGGCTGGGTCAACCATTTTGTCGATGGATAACTTAACCTGTGCGAAATCAATAGAGCTTTCCGGTTGTTCCAGAATGGCTTTAAGCGTTTTGGCTTCAGCGAAGTTTGAAGAGTCAAACACCGTTGCCGGATTGACTGCCCCAGCATGGATGACAGAACTAATGCAAACGCTGCACAGTGCAAAATAAATGTAGATGATATGGCGGACTCGGTTCATATAAACGTAAACGCCTAACGTAGAGCTAACCGGGCGCGGCCCGGAAAGCTGAAAAATAAAACCGCATTATAACCGCGCTCCGGTTGAGCGCCATGTTAGGCATAGTCACCCTGTGGCCACATTCACACTACCACCTTATAGCGGAATAGCTTTATAAAGCGAATAAATTAAAACAAGCCCTACAAAAACTGAAACTGCTGCTGTAATAATTTGGTGTAACAGTACATCGGGGTTTTTCTCTTTGTCTAATTTTGCCCTCTGGTTCTCCCAGAGCACTCCATAACAGATAAAAAAAGTTTGAAACATATTTGCAATCAAAAGACTGCTTATGCTAACTAATGTTAGTCCACCAATATATTTATCAACAAATGCTGTTTGTTCCAATGAATGAATTGCCCCTTTTAATACGATAACGCCTAAAGTATAGTTTCTAACGTTATCAAATATCACTTTAAGGCTTATGATGTTTATATCTATATCGCGCCTTGCTAGTCGCAAGATAGCACTGGATCCTGATCTAAATCTTCTGCCCATTATTGATATGCCTAACGTAGAGCTAAGGGGCGTGCCGCTCACGGACGCTAAACGAAGCCCCAAAGCTTGATAAATTACAAAACTTTAAAACCGCCATGAGGCGGCACGTCCCTTTGAGCGCCATGTTAGGCCAAGAATCACGATGAAAGCCAAACTACCTTGGACAAAAAGCTTAAACAACGCATGGCTGACAATATACGAACTGTTCACAACACAACCTTACCGTAACCACGAGGCTGATGAAAGCAAGCCAAAGCCAACGCATTCATTCCAGAATGCCTAACGCAGAGCTAAGCAGGCGCACTGATGAAAGTAAATAAGCAAAACAAGATTATGGCTGCGCTCTGCTTGAGCGTTGAGTTATAAGGCAACTGGAGAATTGTATGGAATGGGTATGGTTGAAACCACTTTGGATGAAATTTCTTGGGTATAGAAGGGTTAAGATTGTCCATAAAAATAGTAACGGCGTGACAACTTCGAAAGCAATATATTTGAAAAGACCTGAAGATAATGATGCTTTGGATGTAATTGATAAATACAAAGTCTTATAACGTAGAGCTAACCGGGCGCGGCACGGGAAGCAGAAAAAACAAAACCGCATTATAACCGCGCTCCGGTTGAGCGCTAGGTTGGACGATGATTAGATGCGGTTCTTTTCAATAAGCCTCCGATAATGCTCACCTAGAGCAGTAAGTCTGCAAGACTTGCTCTCCATTGCAGCGTTCCACATGTGAGGTGTGTTCACTGGCACGAGTAAATTGAGCCGGTTGTACTTTTGCAGAATTGCGAATGTTCTTGTGTTTTCGGGGTTCGGAGCAGGCATGCCTGAATCTCGCCCCTTCATTTCCGGCTCGTAGGTCGGGTCTAGGGGATAGTCAAACCCTGGAGAAGGGAAAAACTCTGTGATTCTTTGCAGATCCGAAATGGGAATCGGAGGAGCCACCTTTCTTAAAGAAACAAACTGCTTTACGTTCGTTTTAAAGACTGGCCTCTGCTCCCAAGCACCGAGTGATTGGTCTATGTGGGCGTAAACACTGCCGGGCGTTATGTCGCCGGTAAGATTCGCTGCGCTTCCATTGAGCGCATCGACGAAGAGGGTAGTAAATACGCCTCTTCCATTCTCTTCCGTTGCATACTGGTCTTTCGTTGAGGCGGTGAGAACGGTTAGCCCTTCTGCCAATGAGGCTAGCTGTCCAGCGGAAGGTGCGCTCCCAGCAATTCCTGAGTGGCAGCTATCCAGCACGATAACTTTGTTCTTGGCTGGTGAATCATTCGCCAAAGTCAAAATTTCAGACAGAGAAACACCTTCGTCACCGCGCCGTGAATCAGTGGCAAGAAGATAACCGCCGGTCGCCTCAATATGTCCATGTCCAGCGAAATAGAATAAAGCAATTTCAGCTTCAGTCTTGAACAGTTTCTCAATATGATCTTTTAGGTTGCCACGATCTACGCGATCACTTGATCCTGTGCCCGTAAGCAGGACGCAATCAAAATTCACGCCACCTCCATCGTGGCGAGCTAGAACAGCTTTGACCGCATGTGCGTCATCAACGCAACCAAACAGTGGACTGCCATGCTGGTAGTAGTTAATGCCGACAATTAGTGCGATTCGCATAGTATTTATCTCCTCTCAGTTAAAGGTTATCGATGAATTTCTCGATTGCCGGCCATGTCCACACTACTGTATTGACACCGACAAGATTTGTTCGATCGTCTTTGTATGCCCAAATTCCAAGAACCCTTTTCTTTTCTTCTCGTGCACACTCAATCTCCCACTTCTGGCCGCTCGAATTCAGCGAGTTTTTGCTCACAAGTGCGATAACGCCATCTGATCGCCGGATACGAGTACGAACACGATCTTTCCAATTAGAGTCGTAAGGCTCCTTCACGGACATATCTATGTACTCGAATGATGAGTTTGTATGCAGTGACTGGCCTTTTAGAAAGTCTCTCTGCCGCTCATCTTCGATAGCAAATGCTACAAAAATCACTTTTTTATCAGCCATCTTACTTCTCTCCTTTTGGTGGTTAATGATCTTGGGAGTGCAATACGGGACACTTACTGTTTGTCTTCCGTCTGTCGAATGAATTCCCGCCATTCTTTAGAGTATTTCCAAGCACCAGCCACTTTGGACTGGTCTACGGCGTTAATTACCTCGTTGGGCAAGGTTGGGAGTTCGCGATTTGATCCGAGGTGATCGAAGAAATCTTGCTCGAACCAGAGTTGTATTTCTCGGAAGTCATCAAGGGCTGTCGCACGCTCATGATGCGTCGCGTCGGCAGTCGAGGCGATGAACTCCGAATATCGCCAGCTGCGCTCGACATCCCAGCGTCGAAGAAGGGAAAACGCTTCACCAGCGTTGGATGAAAAATATTCTCGATTTAGCCCATTTATCGTTGTTATTTTGTCGTTAGTGAGAAGTGCCTCAAGTTCGACAGTCCTAAATACACTTTCGTTAAATGCGCCCTCAGCAATGATTTCAATGCGTCCAGTCGCAGCGCCTGCGAAACGACTCGAAAGTATGTCCCACAAGTTTCGAACAACCACAAAAAGCGGATCAGTTTCCGGGTAGTTCAATTGCAAGCTGATCAAGAACTCTCCTCCTGTCGTATCTTCCAGGCAACAAGCGATTCCAAGTGCCCGGAATACTTCCGCCTCACGGCAAGAGAGCTTGTCCCACCATTTCGAGCCATCGGGAGCAGTCTCGTCTATAGGGACTCCCGTAAGGATATCTCTCCCCGACCACAATAGAGCCATGTTCTCCGGCGACGAAACGTCGACAGAAGAAACTTCGCTTTGCAGGTTGGCGATCTGCTCACGACTCATTTGCGGGCCATGGGCAGCGACTCGCGCACGCGCCTCGCCAAGACGGGATTTCCAAGTCAGGCCGAAATCGCGCCGAATGTTACTTTTTTGCACATCACTCCCCTAATTTAGGTATCTGTCAGATAGTAGTGTTGACGCCCAACGTAGAAGTGAGCGGCCTGCGCGGCTTTTCGCGCAGGTCCGCTCGACTGCCGGGTTGGGCGGCAAGTAATTACGCTATACAGGGATTGGATAGCCCAGCTTGGATTTAATGAGGTTGTACACCTGCAAATGGGTTGAGTTGTAAATATCACCTTTGTTGCAGGAATCTTTGAGAAACTGTAGTACTTTTTCCTTGTTTATGCCGTAATGGCTAGCTACTTGGTCTAACTCATAACTCTGATTGCAGTTAAACATCAGATCGTCTTTTGCTTTGTCTCTGGCCATTTGCTTACTCCTTGGTAATTGAGGGCGAACATGAAAAGAACGTCAACCTGCCCAGTCTATTGACGCCCAACGTAAAGCTAACCGGGCGCGGCCCGGAAAGCTGAAAAAACAAAACCGCATTGTAACCGCGCTCCGGTTGAGCGCCATGTTAGGGGCCATATGTGCCACGCCTGATTTGCGAAGTGAGCGCTGTCGCCAAGCTAATGTACTCGGCTACTTCATCCGGCTTAAACACAGCATCGCCTACGTGAACAGCTTTGTTTCGCAGATCGCGCAGACGGTGAAATATCTCTAGTTGCGCGCCGTTAATAATTTCTTTTCGATTAAGAGCTTCGCCAAGCCGGAGAGGTGCCATTGCGGTCTTGGAGGAAAAACTGGGATCGCGAGCAAGCAAGACTTCTGCGGCTACTGTCTCCACCTGGAGCCAGGCCTCTAATATGGCTGAACGAGGGGATATCTCAGCCAAAGAATAAAGCCGATCACGAGGGGCTATACCGACAGCTTCCATCTCTATGCCATGCAACGCAGTACGCGACTTCTCGGCCGTCTCCTCCAAAGCCTTTCGAAACTCTACTTCGAAGTCCTTATATTTGAGACGTTCGATGTATGGAAACAAGGCACCAATGTTGCTTCGGAGCATAAAAACTACGGCGAGTAAAGTAACAGGCCAAGCCAAACTAGTAATAAGCGATGCGAAGAATTGCAGCCAATCCATATTATCCCCTTGCTTGTGACCACTAACGTAAAGCTAACCGGGCGCGGCCCGGAAAGCTGAAAAAATAAAACCGCATTATAACCGCGCTCCGGTTGAGCGCCATGTTAGGCCGAGTGCGCAAACCTATAAATTACAAACACATGAATCCTCACAGTGAGGGCAAAAGAGAGTTAATATTTTCTGAAAAAACTACTGCACTACCAATGCCAGTTGCTGCTGCTAGAAGATAAGCCGCCCAACGAAACCTCAACCATAACCCAACTGATAACAAAAAAGAGATTGCTAATGTCAGAAATAACTCAACCCAGGATTGGGTTTGCGCGAAATATATAACCCACAGGGCAGCAACATAAATTGCAGTTATTGCGCCTGCGATGCTTAATAGAAGCCAATACATATCATCATTGCCTAACGTAGAGCTAACCGGGCGCGGCACGGAAAGCTGAAAAATAAAACCGTCGTGTAACCGCGCTCCGGTTGAGCGCAATGTTAGGGCTTCACGGGGCTAACAGTTAAACGAGCCTGAACTTCTGCTTGCTTAGATTCAGACGTGGTTGCGAGCATTAGCCATCCATGAGGTGCACCATCTTTTTGAATGAGAAAACCAAACTGACGGTACTTTCCACCCGCGCCGTCAATGGGTTTATCAATGTGGGGAGTAACCGTAAGCCCTGGCCGAGCCACACCTTTCACTAATGTTTCAAAGTGTTGGTTGACTAAAGCCGAATTGGCCGTCCGTGCCCATGCGGCACAGTGTGTGTCACCAGCCAGAACAACCAAAAATTGTCCAATAGAGTTTGGTGCTCCCCAAACTTCACCGGATTTGCCTTGAAGAACCGCTTTAGAAAACTGTTCATCGGCTCTTACATAGTTTTTCTTCTGTACCCAAGTTGATGCCGCCTTGTTATTCCCAAGATTAGCCGCACAAGAGTCCATAAAGAGTTCCGTAACAAAATTTGCTTGCTGAGATGCTATATCACTTCGAGTGCAAGCTGTTGAAATAAAAAAGAGCAAGACTAGTAGGTGTTTCATTTAGTGGCCCTAACGTAGAGCTAACCGGGCGCGGCACGGATAGCTGAAAAAATAAAACCGCATTGTAACCGCGCTCCGGTTGAGCGCCATGTTAGCCGTCAAGTTGCTTCGCATACACATCGTACTTAACCCCGTGAATCATTGGCGCAGTTGACCACCACTTGAAACCCATGCGTTGGTACATGGGCAAGGCCACCTGCATAAGTTCACTTGTATGCAGGGCAAAGACAGACGCACCATCACGTTTCGCACGACTAAGGCACTCCTGAGCTAGCGTTCGACCGATACCATGGCCTCGGGCTTCTGGTGCAACGACAAGCATCCGCATAATCGGCCACTCAGCTCGGAAAAATTCCGCCTTGGGCTTGCCAGGTCCGATGTATGCGACAGCCCCCACAATCTGACCACTCAGTTCCGCCACAACGATTTCTCCAGCCTCAGCCAGAGAAGACATGTTTGCGATCTTCGATTGAAACACTGGCCAATCGGTGTAAGCGTCTTTGAACTGTTCAAAAGCGAGCACGGCAAGGTTATTGATGCCCAAAGCATCACTCGGTAGGTATTCGCGAATCTGAGTCATGGACATTCTTGACGGCTAACGTAAAAGTAAGGGGCTGCGCGCTTTTGCGCAGTCCCGCTTGACTGCAAGGTTGGGCGTCATTGCTCACGGTGCTGCGGTAGATAGGGAGCAATATTCTTCATTGCGCGGGAAACATACTCCTCCTTTTCGCCGACCGGCGCGACATAGTGAAGTGCATTTCTCGCGGCCTCTTCGCCCTCGGTGCGCGCGATGATCCAAGCAGCAAGATACTGCGACGCAAAGCAGCCACCTGCGGTTGCAACGTTACCTTGAGCGTAGAAAGGCTGATCGAGAACCTCGATGCCAGCCTCCTGTACCCAAGGCTTCGTTGTGAGGTCAGTACACGCAGGAGCGCAACTAAGGAGACCGAGCTTTGCCAGAAGCAGCGTGCCGGAACATTGGGCGCCAATCAGCTGGCGAGCAGGGTCTAGCTGGAGCTTCGCTATTAGCTCTGGGTTGTTTACGATCTCCCGAGTTTGAATGCCGCTTCCGATGATAACCGCATCCGCCGCGCAGGCTTCTGCCAATGTTGACTGTGCATGCACGGTTACGCCGTTCATTGAGGTGACAGACAACGCTGGGCATGAGAGCGTTACTCGCCAGCCAGGTTTCTTGATGCGATTGAGTACGCCCAAGGCGATCAAGGAGTCGAGTTCATTGAACCCTTCGAAGGTGAGGATGGCTATGTGCATGGCAATATTCCGTATGAAGCCCAACGTAAAGCTAAGCCGACCGCGGAAGCGGGTCGGCTTGAGCGACATGTTATACCTTTATTCCAACGCACCATCCGGAATTCCCTTAAAAACTGGTATTCCCGCATAAGGTTCACACCAAGATGCCTTTGACTCTACGTTTGCATGAGCGCTTGGTTTAAATCCAACTGGGGTATCTACAGTGGAAAGCGCTATTGATAAATATACATTCTTATCCGGAGCATAGTTCATCAAACGACTGCCACATTGGGAGCAAAATGCTCTGTAACCGCCCAAAGCATTTTTGTGTTCTTTTAATAGTTCAATTCCTTTCTTAACATTTAATGTATTTCCTTTGGCGAGAGTTAGTGTCGCATAAGCTGAGCCATGGGCCTTACGACAATAAGAGCAATGACAATTAAATGTTTTTTCCGGAATTAGTTCCACTTCATATTCGATCTGCCCGCAGAGGCAACTGCCTTGCACCATTTTTAACTCCTTTGGGTATAACGTTAAGTTGAGGGGCTGACGCGGGCTGCTTCGCGGCAGTCCAGCTCGAACGTAAGGTTAGCCGTCTCAAAAGAATGGCTCATCATCCAGTGCGGATTGAATTACCGGAGCAGAGAGGCCATATCGGCGCGCCACCTTCTCAACAGTCTCCTTAAACCACGTAGGACAGGTCGGGGCAACGTGAATTGCCTCTATCAAAGTCGAAATATTGACGCTTCTTTCAACTCCACCGCTAGGTGGCTCTTTCGTTCGATCAATTCCCTGATCACTCACAGGTAACTCCTGAATGACGGCACGTACTTCACGTTCGTGTGCGAAAGACCGGCGTTTGTGCACGTAGGGATAAAAAGTATTGCCTTCGGGCAGCCAGTCGTGATCGAAGTCTATGTACTCAACCTTTCCTACGTAGGTTTTGTCATCAAGTTCATTGACTAGGCGGAAAAATGAAGTCTTCAAGGCTACTGCTTCATTTGTTTTTGCGTAGAGCTTCCACATCGCAGCAGACTCACCTTCGTTCATATGCCAACAACTTACGAAAGTCCATTTGCGCAGGAAACGAGTAAATTCAGCACCTTCGGAAGCCATGCGAGACAGCGCTTCGGACGGAATATCTTTGTACAGAATAGGGCGAAGGCGTTCATTTCCGCGTGAGTACGAACCTTCGAAAGGATCTCCAAGACAGTCTGCTCTCGCGAAGAAGAGCGAGCTAGACTCAAGCATTGACACGAACTTTGTAAAGTCCATGTAACGCCAGATTGATATGCTGGCATCTTCAGGTTGTTTGAATACTGGATGTTGGCTAGCTGGCATATGTGATGGCTAACGTAGAGCTAACCGGGCGCGGCACGGGAAGCTGAAAAAACAAAACCGCATTGTAACCGCGCTCCGGTTGAGCGCCATGTTAGGTTTCAGCATCATTGTGAGAACCAATATGTCTAGCCCCGACGTTGATGAGGAGCCACACGGAAACGGGTACAGTGACGTACGACAAGAGTGGAAGCCAAAAGAGACCGATACCAAGCCAGGGCAACAAGTTGATTGTGCCAGCATAGCAAGGCGCAAGGTTTTTGAGATTGCCTTGGCAACCAAAAAAATCATATGCCGCAACAGCAAGCTGCCAACCGCCGAGCGTAAGTGCGGCGGGAATCAATGCAAGCACATAGCGGATCGTCCATAGCATACAAGAGACCTAACGTAGAGGTAAGGGGCGCGCCGCTCTGGGAGCTTTAGCGAAGCCGCTGAACCTTGATAAAAAACAGAATTTCAAAACTGCCAACGGGCGGCGCGTCCCTTTGACTGACTTGTTAGGCAAAGTAGCATACTCACCACACAAGCTCTTGCATAGTGGGCAGGACTTGAGGTGAAACAACAAACGTTGTGCCGTTATTGTCTTGTTTGAAAACAAATGCACATACGAAATTCACTTCTGACGGCAACCAAAAAACTCGTGGCTCAATACGAAAATCCCCCTCCCAACCGTTGTCTGTTGCTGCGGCTTTTGCTGATTCCCATTCGCCAATAAATGATTCAACAGCCTCTGTATCTATGTCGTTTTGCTCAGAGAACTCATCGCTTGTTGTTGCGATAGTTGCAAGTGTCTCTTTTACGGTTTTTAGATGATCCCAGCCGTGGTCAATTGGCCCAACCCTATATACAATCCAACTCATATTGACTCCATCATTTAAATAAAAGGTTTAGCACCTAACGTAGAGCTAACCGGGCGCGGCCACGGAAAGCTGAAAAACAAAACCGCATTGTAACCGCGCTCCGGTTGAGCGCCATGTTAGCGAGGTAACCACCTAAAGCCGGAAGGTGTTTAAAAGACGCTCATAAAATATTATTGTAATTCAATTACTTAAAATGAGCGCCTTGAGAGGCTTTTTGCTCAAGAACCAACTCATAATGCTCTACTGTGGGAAACGGACTATAAAAATGATGAAGCAACTTTTTCCACTCCTGATACTGAGGTGATGTACGAAAGCCAATTGTGTGTGCTTCAAGGGTTTGCCAATTAACTAGCAGAATATAACGACTTTCATTTTCTACGCAGTGTTGAAGCTGATGCGAGACATAACCCTCCATGCTGGAAATAATGGCTGACGCAGCACGGAATGCAGACTCAAACTCAGCTTCTTTGCCTGGAATAATATTAAGAACTGCAACTTCAAGCATGTGTTTTTCCGAAAGCCTAACGTTACAGTAAGGGGCGCGCCGCTCACTGAGCTTAAGCGAAGCCGCCGAACCTTGATAAAAAACGAAACTTCAAAACCGCCAACGGGCGGCGCGTCCCTTTGACTGACTTGTTAGGCCAGCCAACACAGCTAATGCCAAACTACCACTCACCAAAATTCTATAAATTGTCATTTATACGATTATTATGCAGGCCTGACCTCTTCAAGCTCAGTAATATCTTCAACTCCGGCAATTTCGGAAAGCATATGTGTGTAGGCAACAAGTTTTTCTTGCAAGTCTATTAAATCACTACGAAAAGCAGCTTTTTCAGCATCATCTAGGCTACCCACTTCGAACTTCCGATGCCATTTTGATGTAAATGGACGAACAACTTGATTAAGTATAACAATTGCAACTTTCGAAAACTGGATACAATCTCTCCCGTGATTTTTCAAGACTTCTCTGGTTGTTTTGAAAATCGAATGAATGCTTGCCAATGCGGCTTCTTCTGTTCCTTCATCAGGCTGTAGTGCTTGGGTGGTAACACGTGTTAATAGCTCAACATAAAGTTCCCATGCGGCATCTTTGTCTGCATCTTTAGGCTTCCATTCCATTTCTAAAAATGAAGCTTTTATCTTTAACCCGGTTAGATTCCAGTTTTCAAATAGATGAGAGAATTTCATTATTTATTCCAATCTAAATAATTGTCGAGCGGATGCTGTGATGCAGAGTGTTCGACTAAGCTTTCTAAGCTGGCGGTTGAATCAAACGATTTTTGCATTTTGCTTGTTATTTTTTTAAGGTACTTATTGAGACTTTCTGTCCCAAGCAACACTTCGCCAATTTCTAAATATGCAGGCAGATCAGCTTCACCCTTTAGTTTTAATGAAGAAACTTCTGCTTTTGACCTTTTGCCATATCCGATTTCATATGGAACCCACCATGAACGGACTGTGTTTTCGCTATACAGACACATTAGATGAGTTGAGTTTTGAAGTCCACGCTCAATGAATTCAGTAATTCCGTGAGGATCATTATTTTTAACAGCTTCTTGTAGCTGACTATCGTATATATCCAAATATATATCAATGTCCCCATTTTTCATTATGTAATCGCCTATTGCGATTACGCTGCTTTTATCCTGCGAGATATGCGACAGAAAAATGCAAGGATTAGTATCTGAATATGAAGCACTTTCAAGTGTAATGCTTTTTGAAAATGATAAAGCTCTATTTACACCAGCCATTCTGTCTCCTAATTATATAGCCTAACGTAGAGCTAACCGGGCGCGGCACGGAAAGCTGAAAAATAAAACCGCATTATAACCGCGCTCCGGTTGAGCGCCATGTTAGGCCAAGAAGCACGATGAAAGC
>Ga0208508_1000264_pt1 | contig 14543 bp, 15 predicted proteins | sample LakWasMeta1_LOW4_2_FD_183853 | JGI IMG/M metagenome (GOLD analysis project Ga0208508, IMG submission 183853) | Freshwater sediment methanotrophic microbial communities from Lake Washington under simulated oxygen tension - Sediment Metagenome... | ecosystem: Environmental > Aquatic > Freshwater >...
CATGTCGTGATCAAAGGCGACACATTATGGGGTATTTCTGCCAAATTTCTTAAAGACCCGTGGCTGTGGCCAAAAGTCTGGAAATTAAACCGCTCGCAAATCAAGAATCCACATCTGATTTACCCCGGTGACGTGGTTGTTCTGGATATGAGCAGCGGCAAGCCTGAGCTGAAACTATTACGAGAAACTGTCACGCTGCAGCCCGGTGCGGTGGTAGAACCGCTCGACAGAGATGCAATCCCCACCATCCCGCTGAATGTGATCGCACCATTCCTCAATCAACCACTGGTGATTGAAAAAGACCAGCTGGCAAAATCACCAAGAATTATCGCCGGCCAGGAAGACCGCGTTGTTCTTAGCCCAGGCACACGAATTTATATTAACAAGATTGAAGAAAGTGACGGCCTTGACTGGTTTGTGTACCGCCAGGGAGAAAACCTGGTTGACCCCGACACCAAAGAAATCCTGGGCATAGAGGCAACCTACCTGGGTAATGCCAGAATCAGTAAATACGGTACGCCGGCTTCTGCCAACATCACAAAAGCAAAAGAAGAAATATTTGTTAAAGACAGATTGGTGCCTAGCGGCGAAGAAGCCATTACCAACTTTGTACCGCATGCGCCTGAAGCAGATATCCATGGCCGCATCATCAAAATACTGGGCGGCCTGGCTGAGACCGGTGCCCAGAGCATTGTCGCCGTCAACCGAGGTACTGCTGATGGCATAGAAGTGGGCCATGTACTCGCAATTAACCGTTTTGGCCGCATCATCAAAGATCCTGAGCCTTCATCTTCATCAGATAGCACTGCTAAAACCAAGCTTAAAGAACTCAACTTTGATGTTTCACGCGACAACGAAGGCAAACCGGTTGTTAACTTTGAAAAAGAAGCTAAGCCGACAAACAGCGAGCCTGAACTTGAACCGGGCATGATCAAACTGCCGGATGAGCGCATTGGCTTACTGATGGTGTTCCGCGTCTTTGACCGCGTATCTTACGGCCTGGTAATGCAAGCTACCCAGCCGGTGCAGTCGCAAGACTCTATACAAACACCTTAGATTTTTGTGCATGGTTAACCGCAGCGAAGAGCAGGACGAGAAATTGCTGTGGGTTAGCCTTGCCGGCATACCGGGCGTAGGCGCCCAAACCTTTTGCCAGCTGCTTAAGGCATTTGGCGGCCCCGGTGACATATACGCAGCCAGTTTCAGGCAATTAAACCAGATAGTCAGCGATAGCATTGCACGCGCTATCACCCAGGGCCCTGATGATGATGCGCTGCTGGCAACAAAGGACTGGCTATCACAAGAGAATAATCACCTGATTACCCTGGCCGATGCCGACTACCCGCAATCATTGCTGGAAATTGCCGACCCGCCGCCGTTTTTATATACAAAAGGCAATACCACCCTGCTGAACCAACCTGGCATTGCTATTGTAGGCAGCCGCAATGCCTCGGTGCAGGGTGAAAAAAACGCCGAGGCTTTTGCCCACGACCTGTGCAGCTATGGCTTATGCATCACCAGCGGGCTTGCATTAGGCATTGATGGTGCAGCACACCGCGGTGCGCTGAGAGCTAAGGGCGCAACCATAGCCGTGGTTGGCACCGGGCTGGATATTGTCTACCCGGCCAAACATCGCGACCTCGCCCACCAGATTGCAGAACGCGGCCTGATTATCTCCGAATTTGCGCTCGGCATTCCTTCAAAACCGCAGAACTTCCCCAAGCGCAACCGCATTATCAGCGGCCTGAGCCTGGGCTGCCTGGTGGTAGAAGCCAACCTGCAAAGCGGCTCACAAATCACAGCTAGGCTGGCAACGGAACAAGGGCGCGAAGTCTTCGCTATCCCCGGCTCTATTCATTCCCCTATGTCCAAAGGCTGCCACCAGCTGATCAAGCAGGGAGCAAAACTGGTAGATTGCATTCAGGATATTGTTGAAGAGCTCAACTTAAATAGAATTTCACTGTCAGACCCACAGGTAGATGAAAAACAAGCAGGTGCAGGTTATGAGGACACAGCAGCCAGCAAGCTTCTTGGTAGTATGGGCTTCGACCCCATCAGCCTGGAAAACCTGGTTGCTTTAAGTCGCTTGACGGTAAGCGAGGTTTCATCCATGCTTATGTTACTGGAACTCGAAGGTAAAGTAGCCAGCCTTACAGGAGGTCAATATCAGAAGATTATGTAGTTTTTAATTCTAGAAGTTTGCATAAACCATCTCACTTAAGTTAAACAAATAATTTAAAGGATAAACATCATGTTTGAAGTACTGGTTTATATGTTCGAAAACTACATCGACACGCAATTCAGGCCCGATGACAATACACTCTCAAGAGAATTGTCTGCCGCAGGGTTTGATGAAGAAGACATCAACGGCGCTTTTGACTGGTTCAACCAGCTGGAAGCATCCACTGAAAGACCGGAGCTGTTTGAAGAAGCCAAGCACGCCAATACCCGCATCTTTACAGATACCGAGCTCAAGAAAATATCGGGCGAAAGCATCGGTTTCATTTTATTTCTTGTGAACGCAAAAATACTCAACTCCGCCCAGCGCGAACTGGTGCTGGATCTCGCCATGAGCTTGCCGCAGGCCGAAATCAGCATAGAAGAAATGCGCTGGATTATTTTGATGACAACATGGGGTGCCAGCAAATCAGGGCCAGATAAAACCAAGGAATATTTATTTATTGAGGATGTATTGCTCAGTAAAGAAAAACCGACACTGCACTAAAGTCTTGATTCAGGACTTCAGTGCAGGCCTGCTTTCTTGAATGCAGGCTTTAAGCCCTTAAAGGCTTAGTCTTTGATGTTATTGATAATGTGACTGATGGTGCCAGCCTGGTTCAGCGTATAGAAATGCAGGCTGGGAGCACCCCAGGCAATCAATGTTTCGCACAGCTCACTCACCACATCTATACCCAGCGCACGCAACGAGGCCATATCATCACCGTACTCCTCAAGGCGCATTTTCAGCCAGCGCGGAATTTCAGCACCGCAGATGCTGGAGAAACGCGCCAGCTGCGTGATGTTATAAATAGGCATGATGCCAGGCACGATAGGTATCGTAATACCCAGCGCATCACACTGCTCCACAAACCTGAAATATGCATCCGCATTATAAAAATACTGGGTGATGGCCGAATTGGCACCCGCATCCATCTTGCGTTTTAGATTCAGCAAGTCTGCCGCCGGCGTTCTGGCTTCAGGGTGAAACTCTGGATACGCCGCCACTTCAATAAAGAAGTGATTGCCTGTTTCAGCACGGATAAACGCTACCAGTTCAGACGCATAGCGAAAATCACCCGCACTTACTTCGCCAGATGGCACATCGCCGCGCAATGTAACCAGACGCTTGATGCCATGCGCCTGATAGGTGTGTAGCAAGTCGCGTATCTCGGCCTTGCTTGATGAGATACAGGAAATATGCGGCGCCGCCTGAAAACCTTCACGTTGGATTTCCAGTACGGTTTCCATGGTGCGGTCACGGGTAGAACCGCCGGCACCGAAAGTCACCGAGAAAAACTCGGGGTTAAACTTTGCCAGCTCTTTGCGTGTTTCACGCAGTTTTTCTATGCCTTCTGCCGTTTTTGGCGGAAAGAACTCAAAACTGACCTCAAAGTCTTGGTGAATAGTTGTCATGTTTAATTCATTTCTTTTATTTGTTATCTATCAGCAATGCAGACAAAATCCAGCTGATCACACTGTACAGCAGCGCACCGATAATGCCGGCCAGCACAGTTTTGACTTCAAAGCCTTGCAGCCAATGGCCTACCCCGTAAAACAGCAAACCGTTTATCACTAAAATAAAAAGGCCTAATGTTAATACCGTAATCGGTAACGTCAGTAGTACCAGAATCGGCCTGATAAGCACATTCACAAAACCGATTACCAGCGCTGCGACCAAGGCGGCCAGAAAACCGGCCACATGAATATCAGGTACTAAATAAGCAACTGCCAGTAAAGCCAGTGCATTTAAAATCCAAATCAATAATAATTTCATGTGGCTAATCCCTTTTATCTGGTTGCCGATCGCTTACTTAATTAATAACGGTAAGTGTCTGGCTTGAACGGGCCTTGTTTCTGCACGCCAATATAAGCTGCCTGTTCATCTGTTAATGTAGAGAGCTGCGCATTCAGTTTCTTCAACTGTAACACAGCCACTTTTTCATCCAGGTGTTTAGGCAGCGTGTAAACGCCTACCGGATACTTCTCAGTTTGCGTAAACAACTCAATCTGCGCAATAGTCTGGTTAGCAAATGATGAGCTCATCACATAGCTTGGATGGCCAGTACCGCAGCCCAGGTTTACCAGGCGGCCTTTTGCCAGCAGAATGATTTTTTTGCCATCCGGGAATATCACGTGGTCCACTTGCGGCTTGATTTCATCCCACTCGTATTTCTCCAGTGATGCCACGTCGATTTCATTGTCAAAATGGCCGATGTTGCAGACGATTGCCTGATCTTTCATTCTGGTCATATGGTCGTGGCTAATCACATGGTAGTTGCCGGTTGCCGTCACGAATATATCGCCATGCTCAGCGGCATATTCCATCGTCACTACGCGGTAGCCTTCCATCGCCGCCTGCAATGCACAGATTGGGTCAATTTCAGTCACCCATACTTGGGCAGACAATGCACGCAAAGCCTGCGCAGAGCCTTTGCCTACATCACCGTAACCCGCTACCACTGCAATCTTGCCTGCAATCATCACATCGGTTGCACGTTTAATCGCATCTACCAAAGACTCGCGGCAGCCGTACAAGTTGTCAAATTTAGACTTGGTCACCGAGTCATTTACATTGATGGCAGGGAAAGCCAGCTTGCCCTCTTTGTGCATTTGGTACAGGCGGTGCACACCGGTGGTAGTTTCTTCAGTCACGCCTTTAATGTGCGCCAGGCGTGTTGAATACCATGTTGGGTCTTGTTGCAGCTTTGCCTTGATCGCTGCAAACAAGCAGGTTTCTTCTTCTGAAGCCGGGTTTGCAATCACTGACAAATCTTTTTCTGCGCGCGTACCTAAATGCAGCAGCAAAGTCGCATCGCCGCCGTCATCCAGAATCATGTTACTGAATACTGGCTGGCCGTCCTGGCCATCAGCCCACTCAAAAATACGGTGGGTATAATCCCAGTACTCAGTGAGGGTTTCACCTTTGATTGCAAACACAGGTGTGCCGCCCGCAGCAATTGCCGCAGCTGCATGGTCTTGCGTTGAGTAGATATTGCATGATGCCCAGCGCACATCTGCGCCCAGGTCTTTTAAAGTTTCAATCAGCACCGCAGTTTGAATCGTCATATGCAGGCTGCCGGTGATGCGGGCGCCTTTCAGCGGCTGCACTTTTGCATATTCCTGGCGGATTGCCATCAAACCCGGCATTTCTGTTTCAGCAATCGCGATTTCTTTGCGGCCAAATGCAGCCAGATTGATGTCAGCAATGACGTAGTCTTTAATGTCAGTCACAGTATTCATATTCATTTCCTTGAATTGTGTGACCGGAGGGAAAGGGTTAAAGCAAGAGATACAACGTTTATCTCACCCATATCCCGTGCCCGGCACGGTTAATATTGGTGAGCGTCGTTAGATCATTTTCTGAGCCTAGGAGACTGTGGTTTAACTACAGCTCTCGCAACGCTCCTCAGAAGTGGTGCGCATTATACGCGATATTTTTTATAGCACCAATATCGCAACTAGATGATATTCAAGGTTTTTTAACCTTGAATATCATTCATGACTACTTCACCTGCATGCCTTAGTTAGAGGCCAGCCGCCGCACGCAATGCAGCAGCCTTGTCTGTGGCTTCCCAGGTGAACTCCGGCTCGTCGCGGCCAAAGTGGCCATAAGCAGCGGTCTTGGCGTAAATCGGGCGCAGCAGGTCCAGCATCTTCACGATGCCTTTTGGGCGCAGGTCGAAATGCTCACGCACCAACTGTGTCAGCACTTCGTTCGACACCTTGCCGGTACCGTAGGTTTCAACCATCACTGAAGTTGGCTGTGCAACGCCGATGGCGTAGCTTACCTGCACCAGGCAGCGTGTTGCCAAACCGGCAGCAACGATATTCTTGGCCACGTAACGGCCGGCATAAGCAGCACTGCGGTCTACTTTTGATGGATCTTTGCCGGAGAACGCGCCGCCGCCATGCGGTGCCGCGCCGCCGTAGGTATCTACAATGATTTTACGGCCAGTTAAGCCGCAATCGCCCTGCGGGCCGCCAATTACAAAACGACCGGTCGGGTTTACCAGGAATTTGATATCGCCTTTAATCAACTCTTTAGGCAATACCGGCTTGATGATTTCTTCAATCGTGGCTTCACGCACTTGTTCCAGCGTCATTTCCGGCGCGTGCTGGGTTGAAAGCACAATGGTATCGATCTTGTATGGTTTACCGTCTACATATTGCACAGTCACCTGCGATTTTGCATCGGGGCGCAGCCATGGCAGGCGGCCATCTTTACGCAATTGCGCCTGGCGCTCCATCAAGCGGTGGCTCAGCCATATCGGCAATGGCATCAGCTGCGGGGTTTCATCTACGGCATAGCCGAACATCAGGCCCTGGTCGCCTGCACCTTGATCCAGCGGATCGTCATTGGCGTTATCAACACCCTGTGCAATATCAGGAGACTGTTTGTCATATGCAACCAGAACCGCGCAGCCTTTGTAGTCGATGCCGTATTCAGTATTGTCGTAGCCGATGCGCTTGATGGCATCACGCGCAACTTTAATATAGTCAACATTGGCTGTTGTGGTAATTTCACCCGCCAGTACAATCAGGCCAGTATTCGCCAGGGTCTCAGCCGCTACACGTGCGGTCGGGTCCTGAGTTAAAATAGCATCTAGAATACTATCTGATACCTGATCTGCTAATTTGTCCGGATGACCTTCAGATACAGATTCTGAAGTAAATAAATATTCGCTCATTGAATGCCTTGAAATTAAAAGTTGAAAAAATACTTACTAAAGGCTGAAGCAAGTATTGGAGAAAACGAATTGTACACGAAGTATCAACCCTGAAAAAATTAAGCTATTAAATTCAAAGCATATGCACTCAGTAACCACAGTTTCTCATACAATAAACACATGACACAGACCATCAGATTTACCAAAATGCAGGGTGCTGGCAATGACTTTATGGTCATTGACGGCATCAATCAAAAGATTCAGCTATCTGCTGACCAGATCAGAACATTGGCGCACCGCCAGTTTGGTATAGGCTTCGACCAGCTGTTACTGGTAGAAAGTTCCGACATCGCGGATTTTAAATACCGCATCTTCAATGCAGACGGCAGCGAAGTTGCCCAGTGCGGCAACGGCGCACGCTGTTTTGTGCGCTTTGTGTCAGACCAGCATTTAACAGACAAGCGTGAAATCAGTGTTGAAACTGCCAGCGGTGTCATCACACCCAAGCTGGAAGACAATGACCTGGTCACCGTCAACATGGGGCCACCCAGGTTCAACCCTGAAAAAATTCCGTTTATTGCCAATGAAATCGCAAACACTTATAAACTTGACGTAGGCGGCCAGCAGCTGGATATCTCTGTGGTTTCCATGGGCAATCCGCATGCGGTGCAAGTGGTAGCCGATGTTGAAACCGCTCCGGTAGTAGCACTCGGCAGCCAGATTGAAGTGCACCCGCGCTTTCCAGAGCGCGTAAATGCCGGCTTCATGCAGATTATCGATGCGCACCATATCAAACTCAGAGTATTTGAACGCGGCAGCGGCGAGACACTGGCCTGCGGTACCGGTGCCTGCGCGGCTGCCGTTGCCGGAATTCAGCGCGGCCTGCTGCAATCACCGGTGAGCGTCAGCGCGCGCGGCGGTGAGCTGCACATTGCATGGCAAGGCGACAATTCTGCCGTCATGATGACAGGCCCGGCAGTGACAGTATTCACAGGCGAAGTAAACTTGATTTGAAGTAGACTTGGTTTGAACTAGACCTGTTGTAAACTAGACTTGGCTTCGTTTAATTAACACCATGTATTAAAAACCAGGCATTAAAAATAAGGCATTCAGAAAATGACAAGCAACCACGAAGACCAGCAAACTACGCATGAAGACATTACCGCAGACCAGGTACAAGCCTACTTGCGCAGCAACCCCAGATTTTTTGAGCAACATGCAAGCCTGCTCGCCGAAATCACCCTACCCAGTCCGCACGGCAATGGTGTAATTTCGCTCGGCGAACGCCAGCAGTTAGCCCAGCGCGACAAGATACGCACGCTGGAATCCATGATGGATAAAATGATCAGCAATGCTGAAGAAAACGAAGCCACCAGCGCAAAAGTACATAAGTTCTGCTTGAATCTGCTAAGCCAGCACACTTTCAGCTCACTGCAGCAAACCATAGCGGCATCGCTGCAATCAGACTTTGCTGTCAGCCAGTCGCTTATCCGCATCTGGATCAAACCCAGCAATAGTTCAATCACCGGCGATGCTGTATTTACGCACGTGGCAGATGCGTTCAACGACTGGGTCATTTCCCTCAAACAACCTTACTGCGGCACTAAACCGGCAATCGCAGGCGAACTATTAGCAAATGAGCTGCAGTCATTTGCATTTATTCCGCTATACAAAAATGCGGCTGATCCGCATGCGTTCGGCGTACTGGTTCTGGGGGCAGAAGATGTGCAGCGTTTCAAAACTGACATGGGTACTTTCTATCTGGAACGCATCGGCGAGTTGGTTGCGGCAGCGCTACTTAATCACCTGTTCGCGTTAAACCTCTAAACCACAGCAGACTCATAAGGTAAATAATGCTTTATCTGGATGACTATATTGGGCATCTTACCTTTGAGCGCGGACTCAGCGCCCTCACCTGCAACAGCTACTCACGCGATATTGCCCTTTTAGAATCGCTGGCTGAAAACGCTGATTTAAAAAACATCAGCTCACAGCAGGTCAGGCGCTTCATTGCAAACCTGCATAGCCGTGGCTTGAGCAGCAAAAGTATCGCACGCGCCCTTTCCGCCTGGCGCGGATTCTACGATTACCTGGTCCAGCACAAGGGCTACACTCAAAACCCGGTGACTGGCATGCGTGCGCCAAAATCTGCAAAAACACTGCCACAGGCATTATCAGTAGATCAGGCTGTAAAATTTGTCGACATTAAAGGCGATGGCCTGCTCGAAGTGCGTGACCACGCCATTCTGGAGCTGTTTTACTCTTCGGGCCTGCGTCTGGCTGAACTGGTTAACCTCGACACAGAGATGCTGGATTTTTCTGAAGGCACCATCACTGTGACCGGCAAGGGTAACAAAACACGCATCGTGCCTTTAGGTAGCCACGCTGCAAATGCGCTACATATATGGCTACGGCAGCGCGCCATGATAAAAATAAATGATAACAACAGAAACGCCGTTTTTGTAACACAGCAAGGGCGCAGAATCACCCCGCGTGCAGTACAGTACCGCGTTAAAACCTGGGCCATCAGACAAGGCATCAATACCGATATGCACCCGCACCTGCTGCGCCACAGCTTTGCCACGCACGTATTGCAATCCAGCCAGGACCTGCGTGCCGTGCAGGAAATGCTGGGCCATGCCAATATCAGCACAACGCAGGTTTACACGCATCTGGATTTTCATCACTTGGCCAAGATTTATGATGCTGCACATCCGAGGGCCAAGAAAAAGTAGCAATCTGGATTTTGGCTGCCGCCGCAGCTTACGCTGCTTAACCTGAAGGTTAGCGTTCGCCGCAACTCGCAAGCTCGTTGTCATCACTTGGCAAAAATTTATGATGCTGCACATCCCAGGGTCAAGAAAAAATAGCTTGATTAGCCATAATACCTGACTAAAATACCCTGTTATAATAACGCCGTTGGCATTCAAAAATTTTCACGATTTAAAGAGGATCATCATGGAACATCAATTACCTGCATTGCCTTATGCAAAAAACGCATTAGCACCACATATTTCTGAAGAAACATTCGAATACCACTACGGTAAACATCACCAGACTTACGTTACCAACCTGAACAACCTGATCAAAGGTACCGAGTTTGAAAACGCGAGCCTGGAAGAAATCGTTAAAAAATCTTCAGGCGGCCTGTACAACAACTCAGCTCAGGTTTGGAACCACACATTCTTCTGGAATTGCATGAAGCCAAACGGCGGCGGCGCACCGGCAGGCGCACTGGCTGATGCAATCAATGCAAAATGGGGTTCATTCGACGAATTCAAAAAAGCATTTCAAGCTTCAGCAGTCGGCAACTTCGGCTCTGGCTGGACATGGCTGGTTAAAAAAGCTGACGGTTCAGTAGATATCGTAAATACTGGCGCGGCCGGCACACCACTGACTACAGGCGATAAAGCATTGTTGACTATCGACGTATGGGAACACGCTTACTACATCGACTACCGCAATGCACGCGCTAAATTCGTTGAAGTATTCCTGGCTTCTTTAGCTAATTGGGATTTTGCTTCTGCTAATTTTGCGTAAGCTGATTTTTCAGCGCATTTCAAGTACTTAGCAAATAAAAATGGCCGCACTAGCGGCCATTTTTATTAGAGCCCTGCCTGTAAAAGTCTGTTAAAATCCGTGCCATGCTGCGCCGTATTTCCGTTCACTTAGCGTTAATTTTCTTATTTGCTTTCGCGCAAATAGGCCTTGCTGCGCATGAAGTGAGCCATCTGGGAAATGCAGACCAGCATAGCCAGCAGGACAAGAACCAAGCCAAGCACACCTCTGGTGAACAATGTTCGCAATGTATCAGTTTTGCCAAAGTGGCGAGCGGGCTGGCAGCAACGGCTTTTGTTATCCCTGCCATTCACTCCGTTCAGGCAACAGTAGCCGTACATACTTTCAGCGTCCATGCTGAATTCACCCCCACTTACGCTGCACGCGCACCTCCTCAAACAATCAATATCTAGCTGCACCACACCGGCACTCTGCTGGTTATCCGCTATTATTTTTTGAGGTTGTTCACATGAATCACATCCTGAATCCGCACATGCTAAACGCATCTACAATCAAGCCTTTATTAGGTGTTATCGCAATTTTATTCAATAGTCAGGCCGTTGCCGCCGATACCAGTACGGCTATCGACCTGCCTTCTGTAGCTGTCACCGAAAGCCCGGCTGGCACCAGTGCAGATGAAATGGTGACGCCGGTTTCAATCCTCAGTGGCCGTGAATTATCGCTCAAACGCGAGAGTACGCTAGGCGAAACGCTGAATGGCATTCCTGGTGTAAGCGCTTCGGGCTTTGGCCCCAACTCTTCACGCCCGGTCATACGCGGGCTGGATGCTGACCGTGTGCGCATCATGCAGAACGGTGTGGGTGTTCTGGATGCATCGAGTTTAAGTTTTGACCATGCCGTCACAATCGACCCATTGGTCATCGAGCAGATAGAAGTCGTGCGCGGCCCTGCTGCCCTGCTTTATGGCGGCAGCGCTGTGGGCGGCGTAGTAAACGCTGTTGACCACCGCATTCCGTCAGAGAAGCTTGAGGGTGTTACCGGACGGGCAGAGGTTAGCCTGGGCGGTGCAGATAGCCAGAGTAATCTGGCAGGCGTTGTCGATACCGGTAATGGAAAAATCGCGATTCATGCTGATGCCTACACCAGAAACAGCAATGACCTGGGCATCCCCGGCTATGCTGTATCTAACCGTAAAAACAGGGCAGACGGCACACCGCAGCAAAACCGCGGCAAGCTTGTTAACAGCAGTGCAAATGGCGAAGGCGGCGCAATTGGCGCGGCACTGACTTTTGATAATGGCTACGCCGGTATTTCATATTCCGGCTTCAGGAATAATTACGGCACGGTGGCAGAGCCCAGCGTGCGTGCCGACATGCAGAGCGACCGCTGGGATTTAGCCAGCGAATTCAAACAACTCGGCAGCGTTGTAGAACGGGTAAAATTCAAGCTGGCGCATACTGACTACCAGCATCAGGAAATCGACAACGGCGAAATCGGCACTACATTCAAAAATCGTGGCCTGGAAGGCAGCCTTGAAGCAGGACACGCCAGCATCGGCAATATGAAGGGTATGTTTGGCGTTCAGTTTCAGAACTCCAATTTTGCAGCACTCGGCGACGAAGCGTTTGTCCCTGAGGTGAACACGCAAAGTAAAGCTTTATATGTGTATGAAGAGCTACCCGTCGGCCAGTTAAAGCTTACCTTTGGCGGGCGTGCCGAGCATGTCACATTAAGCGCTGCTGAATTCGGCGCTGAACCGGCAAAAAACAATCACTTTAACCCTTACAGCTACGCATTGGGCGGCCTGTATAGCTTCAACCCAAACTGGTCACTGGCGTCTAACCTGTCTCACAATGAGCGCGCACCCAGTTATTTCGAGCTGTATGCCAAAGGCCCACACTTGGCGACCGGGCAATACCAAATCGGCAACAGTGATTTTGGCAAGGAACGCTCCAATGGCATCGATGCACAACTACGCTGGAAAGAAGGCAAAAACAGTGTTAACTTTGGTGCTTACTACACCAGATTCAGCAGCTATTTAGGGTTACTGGACACCGGTGATTTCAACGCCGGCTTGCCGGTTGCCCAGTTCACGTCGTTCGCAGCGACATTCAAAGGTCTGGAAGCTGATGGCCGCTTTAATATCGCGGACAATCTCGACCTGACCATACGCGGCGACTATGTGCGTGCAGGCAATCGTGACAATGGCGAGCCGTTGCCACGCATAACGCCATTAAGATTAGGTGCAGGGCTGCAATATCAGAAGAACAGTCTTGGTGCTAGGCTGGATGTGCTGCATGCGTTTAAACAAGACCGCATTGCTGAAAATGAACTGGCGACAGATGGCTACACAAACGTGAGCGCATTAGTTACCTACAAATTGCCAACCAGGCTCAATCTGGAACTGTATGCCAAAGCAAATAACCTGCTTAATCAGGAAATCCGCGAGCATTCTTCATTCCTGAAAGACATGGCGCCGCAGGGCGGGCGCGCTATACTGCTGGGCCTGCGAACAGATTTCTAAGCGCAGGTGATGCGGGGATTGGGGTGGCGCAATGCCGCCCCATACGGCTAGCCTAAAAGCACACAGCCCCAAACTGCGGCCACAATTGCCAGCGCAATAAATACGGCCGCACTGCCAATGTCTTTAGCTTGTTTTGCCAGGGGATGGCGCTCGGTAGACGTATGGTCAACCGCCGCCTCAATCGCAGAATTAAGGAGCTCAACGATTAAAACCAGCAGCACGCTGGCAATCATCAGTGCACGCTCTACCCCGTTCTCACCCAAGTAAACCGCTAGCGGAATCAAAACCACGCTCAGAAACACCTCTTGCCGAAAGGCATCCTCATGTTTGAAAGCGGCTGCAAAACCCTGCAATGAGTAGCCAAAAGCGTTGATCAGCCGGCGGATGCCGGTTTTACCTTTAAATGGGCTAGTTGCCACGTGTTTCAGGTGTTTGGATGGCGGTGCGTTGTCCGGGGTTTGCATCGTATGCTTTCAATTCGTAGGCAATAAAAAATTTAATAATAATACTTAACGCGCAGATTTTAACATGCGCTATCATTACACTTTAAGTAATCAAACGCGAATTTAACAGGGTTCATTATGGCACGCATTGTAAATTGTATTAAGTTAGGTAAAGAAGCTGAAGGCATGGATTTTCCTCCTTACCCTGGTGAACTCGGCAAGCGTATTTATGCAAACGTTTCTAAAGAAGCCTGGGCTGCATGGCTGAAACAGCAAACTATGCTGGTAAATGAAAACCGCCTGAGTCTGGCCGACCCTACAGCGCGTAAATACCTGTCAGACCAGACAGAAAAATATTTCTTTGGCGATGGCGCAGATACTGCCAGCGGTTATGTTCCGCCAAAGGGCTAAGCTTTAACTTAGCTGCAAAGAAACATACCTATAAAAAAAGCGCCGGACTTAGCGGCGCTTTTTTATTTGCCTTGAAGAATAAGGCTCAAGATACTAAGGTTGCAGTGTCTCGCGTTCCATTTCCTGCACTGAGGTATGGCGAACATCTTTGCCTTTCACCATATACACCACGTACTCTGCGATGTTTTTGGCATGGTCACCGATACGTTCAATCGCTTTTGCCACGAACAATACTTCCAGCGACATCGAGATCGTGCGCGGATCTTCCAGCATAAAAGTAATCAGCTGGCGCATTGCTGCACGGAACTGCTCATCAACCTGCTCATCCTGTTTTGCCACTTCAACCGTTTTGCTCACATCCAGGCGCGCAAAGCCGTCCAATGCGGTGCTCAGCATTTCGCGAACCAGGGCCACCATTGCCTTAATTTCATTAAAGCGTGGTTTATACATGCGATCTTCTTGAAAGATTTTTTCAGCAGTACGGGCGATTTTAGTAGCTTCGTCACCGATGCGCTCAAGGTCGGTAATGGTTTTTACAATCATCATAACCATACGCAAGTCACCCGCAGCTGGCTGGCGACGCGCGATAATATGGCTGCAATCCTCGTCAATCTGTACTTCGAGGGCATTTACGCGATGGTCATTCTCCATCACTTCTTTTGCCAGATTAGGGTCCAGCTTCACCAATGCTTCAAGTGCCTGGATGATCTGCTGCTCTACCAAGCCGCCCATCTCAAGCACTTTTCCACGTAGCGCTTC
>Ga0208508_1000267_pt1 | contig 14440 bp, 27 predicted proteins | sample LakWasMeta1_LOW4_2_FD_183853 | JGI IMG/M metagenome (GOLD analysis project Ga0208508, IMG submission 183853) | Freshwater sediment methanotrophic microbial communities from Lake Washington under simulated oxygen tension - Sediment Metagenome... | ecosystem: Environmental > Aquatic > Freshwater >...
ATATACACTTTAAGAATCAAGAAATAGAATTGTTTTAATAACCAATTGCCAAGTATTCTTTATACTTATAGCTAACAAAAATAAGAATTCAATTATATAATACAAGTTTACTTACGAGTATTAACATAAATTTATAGCAAGTAAATTTAATGTTAATGTTGATTATTAGAACTTTTTTAAAATCAGACAAATTGTAGAAGGAAATGAAAATATAAAAAACACTAAATACTCTCACAAAATACAATTTCAATTAGAAAAACAATAAAAAAGCTGCCAATTCTGGCAGCTTTTTATAAATATTAATAAACCCTATAAAGGTTTTATTTTTTGATATTTTCAATAAATTGATCAAATAAATAAGCCGAATCGTGTGGCCCAGGGCTTGCTTCTGGATGGTACTGAACCGAGAAACAGTTTTTGCTCTTCATTCGCATACCTGCAACAGTTCCGTCGTTAAGATGAAGATGCGTGATTTCCATATCAGGATGATTGTCCAATTCTTCTTTATTTACGGCAAAACCGTGGTTTTGAGAAGTGATTTCTCCTTTTCCGGTAATAATGTTTTTTACAGGATGATTGATTCCCCTGTGACCATTGAACATTTTATAAGTCGAAATCCCGTTTGCCAAAGCAATTACCTGGTGTCCTAAACAAATCCCGAATAATGGTTTATTGTTTGCCAGAATTTCTTTTGCGACCTCGATTGCACTAAAAAGAGGATCAGGATCGCCAGGTCCGTTAGACAAGAAATAACCGTCAGGATTGAATGCAGCTAATTCCGAAAATTTTGAATCGTATGGAAATACTTTGATATAACAATCTCTTTTGGCAAGATTGCGAAGGATGTTGGTTTTAATTCCTAAATCCAAAGCAGCAATTTTGTAAGTTGCATTTTCGTCTCCAAAAAAGTAAGGTTCTTTAGTAGAAACTTTGGAAGCTAATTCCAATCCTTTCATATCTGGAACTTTTGACAATGCCGCTTTTAGTTCTTCGATTGGCGTCCCGTCAGTACAAATAACGGAATTCATCGCTCCGTTATCACGAATATAACTTACCAATCCGCGAGTATCAACATCAGAAATACAGATTAGGTTTTGTTTTGTGAAATAATCTTCCAAACTTCCAGAAGCATCTTCACGAGAATAATTGAAACTGAAGTTTTTACAAACCAAACCTGCTATTTTTATGCTTTCGGATTCAATCTCTTTTTCGTTTACTCCGTAGTTTCCAATATGTGCATTGGTGGCCACCATAATTTGTCCGAAGTAGGATGGATCAGTAAATATTTCCTGGTAACCCGTCATTCCGGTATTAAAACATACTTCACCAAAAGTGGTTCCTGAAATTCCGATGGATTTTCCGTGGAATATGGTACCGTCACTTAGTAGCAGTATGGCGCCTTGTCGTGTTGTGTATTTCATTTGTAGTTAATTGTTGTGCAAATTTAATTTTTTACCGTTAAGGGCGCAAAGTTTTCACAAAGTTATTTTGGACAAAAAAAAAGGACAAACTAATAAAAGTTTATCCTTGATTTTTATAGAATGATTATTTTCATAATTATTCAGCAGCCTCAGTAGGAGTTTGCTCCGCCTGTTCGCTAGCGCTCGAGTCAGGTTCAGCAACCGGAGCTTCTGTTTGAGCAACTGGTGCTTCAACAACTTCATCCGCTTTCTTAGCTTTTCCACCACGACGGCTTTTTGCTTTTTTAACTTCTTTTTTACCTCCGTTGTAAAGTTCGTTGAAATCTACTAATTCGATCATTGCCATATCAGCATTATCTCCTAAACGATTTCCAACTTTAATGATACGTGTGTATCCACCTGGACGGTCACCTACTTTAGCAGCTACGTCTCTGAACAAGTCAGTTACGGCATATTTGCTACGTAAGTATCCAAAAACGATACGACGGTTGTGAGTCGTGTCAGCTTTTGATTTTGTTATTAATGGCTCAACAAATTGTTTAAGCGCTTTTGCTTTTGCAACAGTAGTGTTAATACGTTTGTGCTCGATAAGAGAACAAGCCATATTAGCTAACATAGAACTTCTATGCGCAGTCTGTCTGCTTAAGTGATTGAATTTTTTTCCGTGTCTCATTGCTATTTTAAATTTAATCTCGCCAAAGGCGGATTAGATTATTCTTTATCTAGTTTGTATTTTGCTAAATCCATTCCGAAGTTTAAATTTTTAATTGCCACTAGTTCATCTAGTTCAGTTAAAGATTTTTTACCGAAATTACGGAATTTCATTAGGTCATTTTTATTGAAAGATACTAAATCCCCAAGTGTATCAACTTCAGCCGCTTTTAAACAATTTAATGCTCTAACAGAAAGATCCATATCAACAAGTTTGGTTTTAAGCAATTGTCTCATATGCAATGACTCTTCGTCATACGATTCTGTTTGTGCGATTTCGTCAGCCTCAAGTGTAATTCTTTCGTCAGAAAACAACATGAAATGGTGAATTAAAACTTTTGCAGCTTCGGTAAGGGCATCTTTTGGATTGATTGAACCATCAGTTTTTATTTCGAAAACTAATTTTTCGTAATCTGTTTTTTGCTCTACACGGAAGTTTTCAATAGCATACTTAACATTTTTTACCGGAGTAAAAATAGAGTCAGTAAATATAGTTCCAATTGCAGCATTTTGTTTTTTGTTCTCTTCAGCAGGAACATATCCTCTACCTTTTTCGATAGTTAAATCGAAATGTAGTTTGATTTTAGGGTCTAAATTACAGATTACAAGCTCTGGATTCAAAACTTGGAAACCTGAAATAAATTTCTGAAAATCACCAGCTGTCAATTGATCTTTACCGGTTACAGAAATAGTAACTGATTCATTATCTATATCTTCAATCTGACGTTTGAAACGTACTTGTTTAAGATTTAGAATAATTTCGGTAACGTCTTCAACAACTCCTGAGATAGTAGAAAACTCATGATCTACACCTTCGATACGAACCGATGTGATTGCATAACCTTCTAATGCTGAAAGCAAAACTCTTCTAAGTGCGTTACCAACTGTCAATCCGTAACCTGGTTCTAAAGGTCTAAATTCAAATTTACCTTCAAAATCGGTTGAATCGATCATGATAACTTTATCGGGCTTCTGAAAATTAAATATTGCCATAAATTTCGACTAAGTCAATTATTATTTGTTGTACAACTCTACGATTAATTGTTCTTTAATGTTTTCCGGGATTTGAAGTCTAGCGGGTACAGAAACGAAAGTACCTTCTTTTAAATCATTATTCCAGGTAATCCATTCATAAACGTGACTTGAATTAGATAAAGAACGTTCGATAGCTTCTATTGATTTAGATTTTTCACGAACTGCAACTTTATCACCAGGTTTAAGGTGGTAAGAAGGAATATTTACATTTTCACCGTTAACAGTAATGTGTCTGTGAGAAACGATTTGACGAGCACCTCTTCTAGAAGGAGCAATACCCATTCTAAAAACTACGTTGTCTAATCTTGCTTCACACAATTGTAATAAAACTTCACCAGTAACACCTTTAGTAGCTGATGCTTTTTCGAATAAATTTCTGAATTGTTTTTCTAAAATTCCATAAGAATATTTAGCTTTTTGCTTTTCCATTAACTGAACAGCATACTCAGATTTTTTTCCTCTTTTTTTAGCCATCCCGTGTTGTCCAGGAGGATAATTTCTTTTTTCGAAAGCTTTGTCGTCTCCGAAAATTGCTTCGCCGAATTTACGTGCGATTCTTGTACTTGGACCAGTATATCTTGCCATTTTAAATTGTTTAAGATAGAGATTATGAATTCAGGTCTTATCCTTCGATAATCGTTTTTCTATCTAGTTATACTATAAATAAATTTGAGTATTAAACTCTACGTCTTTTAGGAGGACGACATCCGTTGTGAGGCATTGGGGTAACATCGATAATCTCTGTAACTTCAATTCCACCATTATGCAAAGAACGAATTGCAGACTCACGTCCGTTTCCTGGTCCTTTTACATACACTTTTACTTTTTTAAGTCCAGCTTCTAACGCTACTTTACTACAATCTTCTGCTGCCATTTGGGCTGCATACGGAGTGTTCTTTTTAGAACCTCTGAAACCCATTTTACCAGCTGAGGACCAAGAAATAACTTCACCTTTTTTGTTTGTCAAAGAAATGATGATGTTATTGAAGGTAGCAGAAATATGAGCTTCTCCCGTTGATTCAACGATAACTTTACGTTTTTTTGCAGTTGCTTTAGCCATATTACTTATTATTTAGTTGCTTTTTTCTTGTTGGCAACAGTTTTTCTTTTTCCTTTTCTTGTTCTAGAGTTGTTTTTAGTTCTTTGTCCTCTTAATGGAAGACCAGATCTATGACGGATACCTCTATAACATCCAATATCCATTAAACGTTTGATGTTTAAGGAAACTTCTGAACGTAGTTCACCTTCAATTTTAAAGAATGAAACAGCATCACGAATTGCGTGAATCTCATCATCATTCCAATCTTGAACTTTTGTATCTTGGCTAACTTGAGCTTTATCTAAAATCTCAGCTGCTCTGCTTCTACCAATTCCGAAGATGTAGGTTAAAGCGATAACTCCTCTTTTGTTTTTTGGGATATCTACCCCTGCTATTCTTGCCATAACTATCCTTGTCTTTGTTTAAATCTAGGATTCTTTTTGTTGATTACGTATAATCTGCCTTTTCTACGTACAATTTTGCACTCGGCACTTCTTTTTTTAACTGATGCTCTTACTTTCATTTTGAATATCTTTAATATCTATAAGTAATTCTTGCTTTTGACAAATCATAAGGACTCATTTCTAGTTTCACTTTATCACCAGGTAATAATTTGATGTAATGCATACGCATTTTTCCAGATATATGAGCAATTACAATGTGTCCGTTTTCTAACTCAACACGGAACATAGCATTTGATAATGCTTCAATTATTGATCCGTCTTGCTCTATTGCTGATTGTTTTGCCATAAGTTAAGCTACTGCTTTTCTATTTTTACCACTTTTCATTAAACCATCATAATGTTTGTTCAACAAGTATGAATTGATTTGCTGAATAGTATCTATAGCGACACCAACCATAATTATCAATGATGTTCCTCCAAAAAACATTGCCCAAGATTGTTGAACATCCATAAGACTAACTACAATTGCTGGGAACACAGCTATCAAAGCAAGAAATAAAGAGCCTGGAAATGTGATTAAAGACATCACTTTGTCAAGAAAGTCAGATGTTTCATTTCCTGGTCTTACACCCGGAATAAAACCTCCACTTCTTTTTAAATCATCAGACATCTTATTAGTAGGAACGGTGATTGCAGTGTAAAAGAAAGTAAATACAACAATAAGAGTCGCAAAAACTAAATTATACCAAAATCCGAACATATTACTAAAAGCACCAACGATTGATTGTGAAGCATCTGATTTTGACAATCCTGCTACAGCAGCAGGAATAAACATAATTGCCTGAGCAAAAATGATTGGCATAACACCAGAAGCATTTAATTTTAATGGAATCCATTGTCTGTTTCCTCCCATCATATCTTTTTCGAAATCACCAGATGTTGTACGACGTGCATACTGTACAGGGATTTTTCTAATTGCCATTACTAACAATATACAAGAGATGATTACTAATAACCAAACAATAATTTCTACAACCAATAACATTGGACCACCGTTATTATTAGTAACTCTGGCAGCAAATTCCTGGATAAAAGCTTGTGGTAATCTAGCCAAAATACCAACCATAATCAATAGCGATATTCCGTTTCCGATTCCTTTATCAGTAATTTTTTCCCCTAACCACATAGCGAATATTGTACCTGTTGTTAAAATAACAACTGAAGAAAATACAAATTCAACAGAGTTAAATCCTAACAAGAATGCACTACTAGGTAATGTTCTATAAAGATTGTAAATGTAACCTGGTCCTTGAACCAATGTAATACCAATTGTTAACCAACGGGTAATTTGATTGATTTTCTTTCTTCCGCTTTCTCCGTCACTTTGAAGTTTTTGCAAATATGGAATCGCAATTCCCATTAACTGAACCACAATCGAAGCAGAAATATAAGGCATAATTCCTAATGCAAAAACAGAGGCTTTAGAAAAAGCACCACCTGTAAACATGTCAAGGATAGAACCTAAACCTTGTTTAGTTTGCCCAGCCAAACCTGTTAATTGCGTAGCATCAATACCCGGAAGAGTAACGTGAGCTCCAAAACGATAAACCAAAAGGATTCCTAAAGTTATTAGGATTCTATTTTTTAGTTCCTCGATTTTCCAAACATTAATTAGTGATTCAATAAATTTCTTCATCTTAATCGGAAAATTAAATGGTTACAGCTTCTCCACCAGCAGCTTCAATAGCAGCTTTTGCAGTTGCAGTAAATTTGTGAGCGGTTACTGTTAATTTTGCTTTCAATTCTCCTCTTCCTAAAATCTTAACGATTTCATTTTTAGTAGCCAAACGGTTAGCAACATAAACAGTCATATCAACTGCGTTAGTTACGATACCATTATCTACTAATAATTGAAGCGTGTCAAGATTTACACCTTCGTATTCTTTACGATTGATGTTTGTGAAACCAAACTTAGGCACACGTCTTTGAAGTGGCATTTGCCCCCCTTCAAAACCAATCTTTTTAGAATAACCAGAACGAGATTTTGCTCCTTTGTGACCACGTGATGCGGTACCACCTTTTCCAGAACCTTCTCCTCTACCTAATCTTTTATTTTGATTGTGTGTTGACCCTTCAGCAGGTTGTAAGTTACTTAAATTCATAACGTATTTGTTATTTAGCTTCTTCTACAGAAACTAAGTGTTTAACTTTATTTATCATTCCAAGGATAGTTGGATTTGAATCATGTTCTACAACCTGACCCATTTTACGTAGACCTAAAGCTTCCAAACCTCTTTTTTGAGTAAGAGGACAATTGATTTTGCTTCTAACTTGTTTTACTAATAATTTAGCCATAATTTCCTTGAATTAACCTTTAAAAACTTTTTCTAAAGAAACGCCTCTTTGTTTTGCAACAGTATGAGCACTTCTCATTTGTAATAAAGCATCAAAAGTTGCTTTTACCACGTTGTGAGGATTTGATGATCCTTGAGATTTTGACAATACATCGTGTATTCCAACTGACTCAAGTACTGAACGAACAGCTCCACCTGCAATAACTCCAGTACCATGAGAGGCAGGAATTAAAAATACACGTGCTCCACCAAATTTACCTTTTTGTTCGTGAGGAACAGATTGTCCATTCAAAGGAATTTTCACAAGATTTTTCTTTGCATCTTCTACTGCTTTCGCAATTGCTTCAGAAACGTCTTTAGATTTTCCTAATCCGTGACCAACTACACCGTTTTCATCACCTACAACTACAATAGCGGAAAAACCAAATGCTCTACCACCTTTTGTAACTTTAGTAACACGATTTACACTTACCAAACGATCTTTCAATTCAAGACCACTTGGTTTTACTAGCTCTACATTCTTGTATTTACTATTAGACATACTATATTAGAATTTAAGTCCAGCCGCTCTCGCGCCTTCCGCTAATGATTTAATACGACCGTGATATAAATAACCTCCTCTATCGAAAGTTACTGTTTCTATCCCAGCTTTTAACGCTTTTTCTGCAACTAGTTTTCCAACTGCTGTTGCAACTTCTACGTTTGTACCTTTTCCTATTTCTTTTTCTCTTGAAGAAGCAGCTAATAAAGTAACTCCGTTTACGTCATCAATAAGTTGAGCATAAATTTCTTTGTTACTTCTAAATACAGATAGTCTTGGATTAGTGGCAGTACCACTAATTGTTTTTCTAATTCTGAATCTGATTCTCTGTCTTCTTTCAGGTTTTGTTAATGACATAATGTTATTTTTTACGCTGATTTACCTGCTTTTCTTCTTAATACTTCACCTACAAATTTAACACCTTTTCCTTTGTACGGTTCTGGTTTGCGGAAACCTCTGATTTTCGCGGCAACCTGACCTAAAAGTTGTTTATCTAATGATGTTAATTTCACAATTGGGTTTTTACCTTTTTCAGATATAGTTTCCAAAACAACTTCGGGAGCTATTTCTAAAATAATATTGTGAGAATATCCAAGAGCTAAATCTAATCTTTGTCCTTGATTTGAAGCTCTATAACCTACTCCTACTAATTCCAATGATTTTGTAAAACCTTCAGTTACACCGATAATCATGTTATTGATTAAAGATCTGTACAAACCGTGTTTTGCTCTTTGGTCTTTGTGATCAGATGATCTGTCCACTTGAACTTGATCTCCTTCAACTGTTACAGTAACATCTGAATATTCCTGTGTAAGTTGACCATTTTTTCCTTTTACTGTAATGATACCATTTGCAACTTCAACAGTTACTCCGGCAGGGATTACAACGGGATTTTTACCTATTCTTGACATCTCTTATAAGTCTTTTTAATTAGTATACGTAACAAATCACTTCACCACCTACATTTAATTGCTTAGCTTGTTTCCCAGTCATAAGACCTTTTGAAGTTGAAACAATAGCAATTCCTAATCCGTTAAGGATTCTTGGAATGGTAGAAGAACCTGAATACTTACGTAAACCTGGTTTACTAATTCTTTGGATATCTTTGATTACAGACTCTTTAGTATCTTTATCATACTTCAAAGCGATTTTGATTGAACCCTGAACAGAGTTGTCTTCAAATTTGTAACTTAAGATATATCCTTGATCAAATAAGATCTTAGTTATTTCTTTTTTTAGATTAGAAGCCGGAATTTCGACAACTTTGTGGTTTGCAGCCACAGCGTTTCTAACTCTCGTCAAATAATCTGCAATAGGATCTGTATACATATGTATTGATTTGCGGTAACGGTTTTCGACAGAACTATTCTATTGAACCTGAAACCAATTTATAAATGTTTGATTACCAAGAAGCTTTTTTAACTCCAGGAATTAATCCGTTATTAGCCATTTCACGGAATGTTACACGTGAAATACCGAACTGACGAATATATCCTCTTGGTCTACCTGTCAATTTGCAACGATTGTGCAAACGTACTGGTGAAGCATTTTTAGGTAATTTTTGCAAACCTACAGAATCTCCGGCTTCTTTCAAAGCTTTTCTTTTCTCAGCATACTTCGCTACCGTTTTTTCTCTCTTCACCTCGCGGGCTTTCATTGATTCTTTAGCCATATCTTAATTCTTTTTAAAAGGTAAACCTAATTCAGCCAATAACGATTTTGCTTCTTTGTCCGTAGCAGCAGAAGTTACAAAAGTAATGTCCATTCCAGATATTTTATTTACTTTGTCAATATCAATTTCAGGGAAAATGATTTGTTCCAAAATACCAAGATTGTAGTTTCCTCTTCCATCAAAACCAGTAGCTTTAATTCCACTGAAATCTCTAACACGTGGCAAAGAAGAAGTAACTAATCTATCTAAAAACTCGTACATTCTTTCTCCACGCAAAGTAACTTTTGCTCCAATAGGCATCCCTTTTCTCAATTTGAATGACGCAACGTCTTTCTTTGAAATTGTAGATACTGCTTTCTGTCCAGTGATCTTTGTTAACTCATCAACTGCATAGTCAATTAGTTTTTTATCAGATACAGCTGCACCAACTCCTTTACTCAAAACGATTTTTTCCAATTTTGGAACTTGCATTACGTTTGTGTATCCGAATTCCTCTTTAAGAGCAGAGATTACTCTGTTCTTATACTCTTCTTTTAGTCTAGGTATATATGCCATTACTATAGTACTTGATTAGATTTTTTTGAAAATCTCACTTTCTTATCTCCTTCTACTCTAATTCCAACTCTAGTTGTTTCCTTAGTTTTAGGATCAATTAGAGATATGTTAGATATTTGTATAGAAGCTTCTTTTTTTACAATACCACCTTGAGGGCTTTTTGCACTTGGTTTCGTGTGTTTTGAAACCATGTTTACACCTTCAACAATTGCTTTATTTTTCTCACGGTATACACGTAGAACTTTACCTTCAGCACCTTTATGGTCTCCAGCAATTACTCTTACGATGTCACCTGATTTTATTTTTAGCTTTATCATCTTAAAATAATTAAAGCACTTCTGGTGCTAATGATACAATTTTCATGAATTGTTTTTCACGAAGTTCTCTTGCTACCGGACCAAAAACACGAGTTCCTCTCATTTCTCCTGCAGCGTTCAAAAGAACACATGCATTGTCATCGAAACGGATATAAGAACCATCGGCTCTTCTCACTTCTTTTTTGGTACGTACAACAACTGCAGTTGAAACTGATCCTTTTTTAACGTTTCCGTTAGGAGCAGTATCTTTGATAGAAACTACAATCTTGTCACCAACAGAGGCATACCTTCTTTTGGTACCTCCTAAAACACGGATAGTTAAAACTTCTTTTGCTCCCGTATTATCTGCTACTTTTAGTCTTGATTCTTGTTGTACCATAATTATTTAGCTCTTTCTAGGATTTCAACTAACCTCCAACATTTTGTTTTACTTAAAGGACGCGTTTCGCTAATCCTTACAGTATCTCCAATGTTACAGTCGTTATTTTCGTCGTGTGCGTGATACTTTTTAGTTTTCAACACGAACTTACCGTATAGTGGGTGTTTTACTTTTGTTACTTGTGCAACAACAATGGATTTATCCATTTTGTCTGAAGTTACAACACCAACTCTTTCTTTTCTTAAATTTCTTTTTTCTTCCATCTTTAGAATTATTGTAATTCTCTTTTAGTAAGTTCTGTAGCTAGTCTTGCAACTGTTCTTCTTACGCTTCTAATTTGAAGCGGATTCTCAATTGGAGAAATAGCGTGAGCCATTTTTAAGTCAGCATATGCTTTCTTAGTTTGGTTAAGTTTCTCTTGCAACTCTGCTGCAGAAAGATCTTTTATTTCTTTTTGTTTCATAATATATATTAATTATGCTTCGAAATCTCTAGCAACGATGAATTTAGTTTTTACTGGAAGCTTTTGAGCTGCAAGACGTAACGCCTCTTTTGCAACTGACAAAGGTACTCCTCCAACTTCAAACATTATTCTTCCGGGTCTAACAACGGCAGCCCAATACTCGACTGCACCTTTACCTTTACCCATACGCACCTCAAGAGGTTTCTTTGTGATAGGTTTGTCTGGAAATATTTTGATCCATAATTGTCCTTCTCTTTTCATAAAACGAGTTGCAGCAATACGCGCAGCTTCGATTTGACGTGAGGTTAAGAACATTCCATCTTCATGTACAGATTTAATACCAAACATTCCATTAGAAAGTTCGTGCCCTCTTTGAGAGTTCCCTTTCATTTTACCTTTTTGTACCTTACGGTATTTTGTTCTTTTAGGCTGTAACATTTTTCTTTAGTTTAAAAATTTACTTTCTCTTACGAGCGTCTGGTTTTCCACCTTTATTAAAAGGTTTTCTATCTCCTCTCGGAGAATCGCCACCTTTACCACCAGCTCCGGATTGTTTTTTATCCATTCCTGCAAGTGGAGAAAGATCTCTCTTTCCATAAACTTCACCTTTCATGATCCATACTTTGATACCCATTCTACCATAAGTAGTGTGAGCTTCAGCTAGAGCATAATCGATGTCGGCTCTGAAAGTTGATAGAGGAATTCTACCTTCTTTGAAACCTTCTGAACGTGCCATTTCAGCTCCATTCAAACGACCGGAAATCAAAACTTTGATACCTTCTGCGTTCATACGCATAGTAGCAGCAATAGCCATTTTGATTGCACGTCTGTAAGAAATTCTGCTTTCGATTTGACGACAGATACTTGTAGCAACTAAAAAAGCATCAAGTTCAGGTCTTTTGATTTCAAAGATGTTGATTTGAACCTCTTTGTCAGTAACTTTCTTAAGTTCTTCTTTCAACTTGTCTACCTCTTGGCCACCTTTTCCGATAATAATACCAGGTCTGGCAGTAGTGATAGTAACGGTTACAAGTTTCAAAGTTCTCTCGATGATTACTTTTGATACACTAGCTTTTGATAAACGAGCATGGATGTACTTTCTGATTTTGAAATCTTCGGCAAGTTTATCACCGTAATCATTTCCACCATACCAGTTAGAGTCCCATCCTCTGATGATACCAAGTCTATTTCCAATTGGATTTGTCTTTTGTCCCATCTTTATTAAATTGCTTGTGTGTTATTATTAATTGCTCCCAACACGATTGTTACGTGGTTTGAACGTTTTCTTATTCTGTGTGCGCGACCTTGTGGAGCTGGACGAAGTCTTTTCAACATCATTCCACCATCTACTCGTATCTCTTTAACAAATAAACCAGCTTCTTCCATATTAGCGTCAGGGTTTTTTGCTTGCCAGTTGGCAATTACAGATAAAACCAATTTTTCTAATTTTCTTGAAGCTTCTTTAGAACTGAATCTTAATATGTTAAGTGCTCTTTCTACCTTCTGACCTCTTACTAGATCTGCTACTAAGCGCATTTTTCTAGGTGAAGTAGGGCAGTTATTCAATTTTGCAAAAGCCAATGACTTGTTAGCCTCTTTTCTTGCATCTGCTGTTTCTCTTTTACGAACTCCCATTGCTTCTTATTTTTTACCTTTATTTTTTGCTCCAGCATGACCTCTAAAAGATCGAGTTGGTGAAAACTCTCCTAATTTGTGACCTACCATGTTTTCTGTTACGTAAACTGGTACAAATTGACGACCGTTATGAACTGCGATTGTTTGTCCAACAAAGTCTGGAGTAATCATAGAAGCTCTAGACCAAGTCTTTACTACTCCTTTACTACCTTTTTCAATGTTTTCCTGAACTTTCTTGTCTAACTTATAATGAACGAAAGGTCCTTTTTTTAATGAACGTGCCATATCTTATTATTTCTTTCTACGTTCTACAATATACTTGTTACTCGGGTTTTTCTTAGAACGTGTTCTATAACCTTTAGCAGGTATACCGTTTCTAGATCTTGGATGTCCTCCAGAAGAACGTCCTTCACCACCACCCATTGGGTGATCGACAGGGTTCATTGCTACCGGTCTTGTTCTAGGTCTTCTTCCTAACCATCTTGTTCTACCTGCTTTTCCAGATACAACTAATTGGTGGTCTGAATTAGAAACTGCTCCAATTGTAGCCGAACAAGTTAACAAGATTAATCTTGTTTCACCAGAAGGCATTTTGATTGTTGCATATTTTCCGTCTCTTGCCATTAATTGTGCGAATGTTCCAGCAGAACGAGCGATTACAGCTCCTTGTCCTGGTCTCAATTCGATACAAGATATTACAGTTCCTAATGGAATTCTGCTTAATGGTAAAGTATTCCCTATTTCTGGTTGAGATTCTGGACCAGAAACTAATTTCTGACCTACTTTCAATCCGTTTTGAGCAATAATGTATGTTTTCTCACCATCAGCATAAGCTAACAATGCGATAAACGCAGTACGATTTGGATCATATTCACTGTCGCTGGAATCCCTTCTTTTGTACGTTTGAAATCAATGATACGATATCTCTGCTTGTGACCACCACCCGTATAACGCATGGTCATCTTTCCTTGACTATTTCTACCTCCAGAGTTTTTTATCGGCGCTATCAAAGAGCGTTCCGGCTTATCAGTTGTAATGGCGTCATAACCATTCACAACTCTAAATCGCTGACCTGGGGTAATAGGTTTTAATTTTCTTACTGACATTTTTCTATCTTAGATATTGTTGTAAAAATCAATTGTTTCTCCTTCTTGTACTTGTACAATTGCTTTTTTGATTGCATTTGTCTTTCCACTGATAAGTCCACTTTTAGTGTATTTTGTAGTTCTATCCGGTCTTACGTTCATCGTGTTAACACTCAAAATAGTTACTCCGTAAGCAGCTTCAACAGCTTTCTTAATTTGTACTTTGTTTGCTTTTTTGTCAACAACGAATCCGAAGCGGTTTAAAACTTCACTTTCTTTGGTTACTTTTTCTGTTACTATAGGTTTAATTATGATGCTCATATCCTATTATTTGCTTAAATTTTCTTCAATTACCTCTAAAGAACCTTCTAAAAGAACTAAACTATTAGCGTTTAATATATCGTAAGTGCTTAATTCTGAGCTACTTATCACCTTAGAGGCCTTTAAATTGCGTGACGACAAATATACATTTTTATTCGAATCGCCCAACACAAATAAAGATTTTTTATTATCCAACCCTAATGACTTCAAAACATTGATGAAATTCTTAGTGTTTGGTGTTTCAAAATTGAAGTCTTCAAGAACAATTATGTTTGCTTCTTTTGCTTTAATTGAGAAAGCTGATTTTCTTGCCAGACGTTTCAAGCTTTTATTCAATTTGAATGAATAACTTCTTGGTCTTGGTCCGAAAACTGTTCCACCACCTTTAAACAATGGATTCTTTGCACTACCCGCACGAGCAGTACCAGTTCCTTTTTGTTTTTTAATCTTACGTGTACTTCCCGCTACTTCAGCTCTTTCTTTAGCTTTGTGCGTTCCTTGACGTTGG
>Ga0208508_1000269_pt1 | contig 14330 bp, 11 predicted proteins | sample LakWasMeta1_LOW4_2_FD_183853 | JGI IMG/M metagenome (GOLD analysis project Ga0208508, IMG submission 183853) | Freshwater sediment methanotrophic microbial communities from Lake Washington under simulated oxygen tension - Sediment Metagenome... | ecosystem: Environmental > Aquatic > Freshwater >...
GTGCAGTAAGCACGATGCCGCATCGATGCGTGAATTGTGACCAGCGTCAAAATCGCGTGCGACCTGATAGGCGAATGCGCGTGAGCTTTGCAGTGCCGTGTACATGTCGGCGATCTTGCCTTGCATTAGTCCAAAGGTGCCGATGGCAACGTCGAATTGTTTGCGTTCGCGGACATAAGGCAGCGCGATGTCGAGTGCTGCCTGCATGAGTCCCAGCGGGCCGCCGGAAATCACCAGGCGCTCGGTGTTCAAGCCGTTCATCAGGACTTTGACGCCCTGATTGACTTCGCCAAGCACATTTTCTTCCGGAATTTCGCAATCTTCAAATACCAGTTCGCAGGTATTTGATCCGCGCATGCCCAGCTTGTCGAGTTTTTGCGCCGTCGAAAAACCCTTGAAACCCTTTTCGACGATGAAGGCGGTCATGCAGCGGGATCCGGCTTCCTTGCCGGCGGTACGCATATAAACCACCAGAACATCGGCTTCTGGTCCGTTGGTGATCCACATTTTATTGCCGTTGGCGACCCAGACGTTGCCGCGTTTCTCGGCGCGGCAACTCATCGAGCCGACGACATCGGAACCAGCGCCAGGCTCGCTCATCGCGAGCGCACCTTTGTGCTCGCCGGTGCACAGTTTGGGCAGATACTGATGCCGCTGAGCTTCACTGCCGTTGTGATAAAGGTTCTGTACACACAAATTGGAATGCGCGACGTAACTCAAACCCACCGAACCGGAAGCCCGGGAGATTTCTTCCATCGCCACCAGATGTGCCAGAAACGACATTTCCGAACCGCCGTATTCCGATGGAATGGCGATGCCAAGCAAACCCATTTCCCCCAGTTTCGGCCATAAGTCCTGCGGGAACAGATTGTCGTGGTCGATAGCGGCAGCACGCGGTGAAATTTCGCTTTCCGCGAACTTGCGAACAGTGTCGCGCAGTGCATCGATGTCTTCACCGAGTGAGAAGGGGCGCATAAGGCTTCTTATAAATAGCGTGAACGGAAAGCTGTGATAAGCGAGCGGATCAGTTCCGCTCGCTTATCGCCAGTGACGGCAATCAATTGCCGCGGCGGCCCTGGAAGCGGGGAGCGGACAGACCCAGGTGCGGCAGACGCAATTTGCCGATCGAGCTGATGCGTTCTTCCGCCATGCGGTCAGCCGCTTTATAGGTCGGGATATTGTCGCGTGCGCTGATTTCGAAAATGCGTCCCAGATTGAAGTAAATGGTGCGCAGCATGCGCATGGCGCGTTCACGGTTATAGCCATCGATTTCGAGCGAGACATTCATCAGGCCACCGGCGTTTACGGCATAGTCGGGCGCGTAAAGAATGCCTTTGCGCATGACTTCGTCGCCGATTTCATCGGTTGCCAATTGGTTGTTGGCTGCGCCGCAGATGATTTTGCATTTCAGGCGCGGCAAAGTGTTGGCATTGACGGTGCCTCCCAGCGCGCAAGGCGAATAAACATCGGCGTCCACGTCGTAAATTTGATCCGGTGCCACTGCTTCGGCGCCGTGATCGTCAACCGCGCGCTGCACCAATTCCTTGTTGATGTCGGTTACGAAGACTTTGGCGCCGCGTTCACGCAGCAACTTCACGAATTCCATGCCGACATGGCCAACGCCCTGAACGGCGAAGCTGTATTTGCCGACATCTTCGTTGCCGTGTTTGACTTGAAGTGCAGCCAACAGGCCCTGCAGAGTGCCGTAAGCGGTGAAAGGCGAGGGGTCGCCCGAGCCACCGTGTACTTGATGCACGCCGGTGACGAATTCGGTTTCACGGAATACGTATTCCATATCATTGACATCGATGCCGACGTCTTCTGCCGTGATGTAACGACCATTCAATGAATTGACGAAGCGACCAAAGGCGCGGAACAGTGCTTCGGATTTATCTTTACTTGGGTCACCTATGATGACTGCCTTGCCGCCGCCAAGATTCAAGCCCGACACCGCTGCCTTGTAGGTCATGCCGCGACTTAGGCGCAGTACGTCATTCAATGCATCCTGTTCGGTGGCGTATGGCCACATCCGCAAGCCGCCCAGTGCAGGGCCGAGTACCGAGTTGTGAATGGCGATGATGGCCTTCAGACCGGCGTCTTTGTTGTGGCAAAAAACCACTTCTTCGTGACCGGTTTGGGCGAGGGTTTCAAAAATCATGGCAAGCTCCGGGCGGATTGGGGTCAGATTTGCGCAAGAAACAAGGTCGCTGCGAAATCGAAAGCCTGTCCGCAAGTGTTTGTAAGTAAAGGGTTTGATGGATTTATGTCAGCTAGCCACCCGGCTGCTGCGCGGGTAGTGTAAAGCAAAGCCGCTGCCTGGGCAGTCTTGTCTTGTCGGGCTTTTTGTCATCGGAAAATATTTCCCGATGTCCGATGTCCTCCTTTTCGGCTTTGCTGCGTTCATATAAGTGCCTGATGGTTTATCTCTCCCCGGGAAACCATCGGCTCCAACCCCTAGAGCAGGGACAGTTAGGCGGCCCTCACCGGCCGCCTTTTTTTTGCTCGGCTTGATGCGCTATCTTAGTTGTCATGCATGCCCAGCCAGCCAGTGATTTTGAAAGTACCACCAAGCATGAGTGCGAGCTGGTGTATCGCGTGGCAAAACGGGAAAAACAGGCGCTGGCCGAATTGTATGAACTCACGGTTTCCAGGGTCTATGCCGTTGCGATGAGGGTGTTGAGGCATTCGGCCGATGCCGAAGAAGTGATCGGCGATGTGTATTTGCAAGTGTGGGACAAGGCCGGCAGTTTCCAGTCTGATCGCGGCTCGGTAGTCGCGTGGATGAATACCCTGGCCTGGAGTCGCGCCGTCGACAGGTTGCGTAAAACGCGACGTGAATCATTTCAGCCCTTGCTGCATCCGGACGATGATGGAGCCGCGTACACAGACTGTGAAGCATTGAGCACGGAGCAGGTTGCCGAATCCTGGTCAAGCAGCCGGGCGGTTCAGCAGGCGATGCTTGAACTCAGTGATATACAGCAGCAGGTTTTGCGTTTGGCATATACCAACGATTTAAGTCATCAGGATATAGCCAATGCCTTGAATCTGCCTTTGGGCACGGTCAAGTCCCATTGCAGGCGGGGCTTGGCGGCATTGCGGGAAGTTCTGGTGGCGAAGGAAATAAGATGAGTGCCAAAGAAAACAATCACCTGGATATTTTGCTGGCCGCCAATGCCGGCTTGATTCCCGAGCTTGCGCCGCCGGACGATATGCGTCGTCGCATGCTGTCGGGCATCATGAATAACATCGAGCCAAAAAGCATGCAGGTCGTCCGTCAAGGTGATGGCCAGTGGCATGACATATTGCCAGGCGTGAGCATCAAGATTCTGCGGGAAGACCGCAGTGATAACAGCCAGACCACACTCTGGCGTTTGCAGCCCGGCGCTTCCGTGCCAAGGCATCATCATTCCCGGGATGAAGAATGCCTGGTGCTGGAAGGATCGATCCTTGATGCCGGGACGGAGTATTTTCCCGGTGATTATTTGTTGTCACCAGCCGGGGTGCCGCACGAGCATTTCACGGCGCCGAACGGGGCCCTGTTTTTGATACGCGGCGAAATACTCGACAAGTCGATGATGATTTAATTACCGGTCGCCCGTCACGCAGGTTTCACAACTTCGATAAAAAAACTGCATCCGATACCGATGCTGCCTGCGTATGTTCCAGTGACGCGAATGTTCGCGTGCAAGCCACTGGAATCGTGATGTCAAAATTTTTCATCCTATGTATTTCTTTTTTTCTGTCTGCCAATACAGCTGGCGCGGCCACTTTCAGCAAGGAAGATCCGCCCTTCAGGCAGCGGGGCGATATTCTCGTCGAAATTAAAGGTCGTGGTGTCTATACCTACGACGGTGACAAGGTCGCCAACCAAAGCGATTGTTTTGCCCAGTGTCGGCTGCTCTGGCCGCCGATCTATGCCGATGATGAAGCCAAAGCAAAAGGCGCGTTCACCATACTGGTGCGCAAAGACGATGGCCGCCGCCAATGGGCGTTCAAAGGCAAACCGCTTTATCGCTGGGTATCGGATATCAAACGCGGCGATGCCGGTGGTGACGGCGTGGCGGGAGTATGGCGACTGATAAAAATCACGCCTAAAAAACAAGATGCCGCCGTAACCGACAAGTCAGCGTCCAATTAATCCTGATACGGCGACTCATTAAATTTGGTAAATCCACGGGAATCAAGATGTTCAATAAACACGCAAGACGAAACACGCTATCCCTGATGCTGGCACTCGTTGGCATGAATGCCTATGCCGTCGAAGAAGACAAGGATTTTGATGCTGGCGGCAAATTGCTGCTGACCGGTGGCGTCAGCCAGCTGGAAGGTTCGGCAGGCGGCGGCTTGACGCCTTGGGCCGTGATCGGCGGTTACGGAACGGCCGATGAAATCGGTGCCAATGCTTTTTACACGCGCGTCAACACGGGTTCCTATCATCTCGATGATGCCGGCGTCATGGTCGGTTTCTACAACCGCGTCGAACTCAGTTTCGCGCAGCAGCGTTTCAATACCGAACAAGTCGGTGGCTTGCTCGGGCTGGGTGACGGATTCACCTTCAAGCAAAATGTCATCGGCCTGAAAGTACGTGTAGCGGGTGATCTGGTTGTCGATTCCGACAGTCTGATGCCGCAAATTTCGGTCGGTTTGCAGCACAAGAAAAATAACCAGGCCGGGGTGTTGGCCTTCATCGGTGCCAAAGACGATTCCGGAACCGATTTTTACCTGACGGCGACTAAATTGTTTCTTGCCGATGGTCTTTTGCTGAACGGAACCGTGCGTTTTACCAAAGCCAATCAAATCGGCATTCTGGGTTTCGGCGGCGACAAAAATGACAGTTACAAGCCGCAACTGGAATTGTCGGCCGCTTATTTATTAAGCCCCCAATGGGCCGTCGGTGCCGAGTACCGGATGAAGCCGAACAATCTCGGTATTGCCAAAGAGGACGATTGGTTCGATGTATTTGTAGCTTACGCACCGAACAAGCACGTCTCTTTTACCGTCGCATATGCCGACCTGGGCAATGTCGTCATCAAAGACAATCAGCGCGGCGTCTATGCCAGCGTTCAAGTCGGTTTTTAAGGAAGAATCATGAAGAAATTAATCCAATACGCCAGCCTTGTTTCCCTGCTATTGCTGGCATTCCAGTCGCCGGTTTCGTATGCACAAGTCGCTACCGGCCAGCAGGACGAAATTCCTGCAGAAGAGGACATTCAGGCCGATGACGTTGACGCCGCCGATACCGAAGAACCGGCAACACCCAACACTGCAAGCGCTTCCGCCAATCCGGCACCCGCCTATCCTGAATTGCTGCCGGTCTATCGACAGTTTGGCGAAGAGGCCGGTTTGGTGAAGTTGATGGATGTTTTCATGGAAAAACTGCTTCTCGATCCACGCATGCGTCCATTTTTTGAAAACGCCGATCAAGCCAAAGTCAAAAAACATCTGGTGGAACAGTTTTGCGTGATTTTAGGCGGACCTTGCCAATACTCCGGCCGGGACATGAAGTCATCGCATGCCATGCTGGGAATTGATCGCGCCAACTTCAACGCTCTGGTGGAAGATCTGCAATGGGCAATGAACAAGCAGGGTATTCCGTTTCGCGCCCAGAATAAACTGTTGGCAAAACTTGCGCCGATGCACCGCGAAATCGAAACAAAATAAGGCGGGGCGCAGCAAGCAGCTTACTGGCGAAAAACGCCTTGATGTATCCACAGGGTGGCAATCCATTTGCTGCCACGCGAAACAGGCAAGCCTGCATGCAGGGTTCGTGCGTCTGGCGTACCATCGGGATATAAATTTTTGAATGCGAGAATTCGCCCCGTTTTCGGGGCGACTTTTTTATCGAGATCGCAAAATTCGGTTTCGCCACCCTTATCAACGTCGTTCAAATACGCGATGACGGTGCAGTCACGCTGGCCAGGTCCGCCCTCGGCCAGCGATGTCACCATGCCGGGCGGCAAATAATCCCGATGCGGCCGGTATTCCTGACCGTTTTGGTAACGCAATAATTGCAGGTGTTCGGAATAGGCTGGCGTGGTGTCGACCGCCATTGCCATGCGGCGTTGAATCACCAATAGACTGACGTCTTCCAGCATGTCTTCAAACAACATGTCGAAACTGCTGCGTAATTGCATTTGAGCGCGCTGGCCATCGGGTGTTGCCGTAACGGAGGGTTGTAAATGCGGACTGCCGAGATAGCAAACCAGGCGGCACTCTTCCGGTGTCAGTACATCGTCGGCGAATGCAATCCAGGGGCTGTCACACACTATTTTCATGTCCGCCAGCCACAGGTCGTTTTGCAAAGCGGGCTCGGGCAGGTTCGACAGGTCAGCCAATTGCATCGCTCTTGCGTATTGCATGTCCGTCATCGATTCGGGTGGTTCGATATCCAGCGGTGTTTGCAGCAGCAGGGTGTTGATTGCCGATGCACGCAAAGCGTTTTTTTCGCATCCAATACCATCGTATAAACGATGCATGAGCAGTACCAGGCTGGTCATGTCTCCGAGTTCCGCAGCATGTTCAAGACACAATGTGCCCAATGACAGAAGTGCCTCGTCACGGCCGTGGGACCAATGGATTGCCAAGGAACGCAATGCCGGTGGATGACCTCGTTCAGCGCTTTTCAGCAAACATTCGTTTGCGTATTGCCAATCGGGCTGCTTGTCCGGTTTGCCAAGTTCCATGATGGCGAGCCGATACAAAGCACCGGCATGCCCCTGTTTGGCCGCCTCTTGAATCAGGCTCAGGGCACGATTCCTGTCAGCTGTTTCGATGAGTTGAAACAAATGCAGGCAGCCAAGATTGAAGCAGGCGGCGGGGTGCAGCGCGGCAGCGGCCGTTTCGAGAAACGGAACCGACTCCGGTGCTTTTCCTGCCCCCAGTAACTCGCGCGCCTGGAGCCAGTGCTGTTCGATGTTCGATGATGACGGATTCATAACCGGATTGTCGCCTCGAAACGGTCGATAACGCCAGCGGCTCCGGTTTGTGGGAAAATACCGGATCGTTCCTGCAGGCCACTGTCGTATGAGTACTCCCGCCAACTCCTTGCCCTCCGCTGATGCCCAGACTGAACGCGGTCCACTCCGTTTCGTGACGGCAGCCAGCCTGTTCGACGGCCACGATGCCGCGATCAATATCATGCGCCGCCTGATTCAATCGCAGGGTGCCGAAGTGATCCATCTCGGTCACAACCGAAGCGTCGAGGACGTCGTTCGCGCCGCCTTGCAGGAAGACGCCGATGGCATCGCACTGAGTTCCTACCAGGGTGGTCACGTCGAGTACTTCAAATACATGGTCGACATGCTGAAAGAACGCGGCGCTTCGCACATCCGCGTGTTCGGCGGTGGTGGCGGCACGATTACACCGGAAGAAATTCGCGAATTGCAGGATTATGGCGTCGAGCGCATCTATCACCCGAATGACGGCATGCAGATGGGCTTGGTCGCGATGATCGAAGACTTGGTCAATCGCACGCGCACGCATCGCCTGTCGGTCGGTGGCGTGAATAAGATCGATATCGATGATGAAATCTCGATCGGCAAAATGCTGTCTGCGATCGAAGAGGGCGTGATCGGCGAAACCGAATTGGCCAGCCTGCGCAAGCAATGGACGCTCGCCAGCGGCAAAACCCCTGTGGTTGGTTTAACGGGTACCGGCGGTGCCGGTAAATCCTCGGTCACCGACGAATTGATGAACCGCTTTCTGCAAAGTTTTCCGGAAATGCGCATTGCCGTGATTTCGGTCGACCCGACCCGCCGCAGAACCGGCGGTGCCTTGCTGGGTGATCGCATCCGCATGAACTCGCTGCGTTCGACGCGCATCTTCATGCGTTCGATGGCAACCCGTCGCCAGCATGTCGCGACCAATATCGTGTTGAAAGATTGCGTGTTGTTCCTGCGCAGTCTGGGTTTTGATCTGGTGATGGTGGAAACCGCCGGTATCGGCCAGTCCGATTCGGAAATTGTCGATCTGGTGGATTTCCCGGTCTATGTGATGACTTCGGATTTCGGTGCGCCCTCGCAACTCGAAAAAATCGACATGCTCGACTACGCCGAATTGGTCGTGCTGAACAAATTCGACAAGCGCGGCGCCGAAGATGCGCTGCGCGATGTCCGCAAACAATGGAAACGCAATCGCGTTGCGTTCACCGTGAAAGATGAAGACGTGCCGGCGTATCCGACGATTGCCAGCCAGTTCAATGATCCGGGCGTGACCTGGATGTTCGTGAACCTCTGCCGTTTGATGCGCGAAAAATTATCGCTGGAGGGTTTGCGTTGTGATTTCAATCCGCAACTCGACACCTCGCTCAAAGAGCCACGTGCCACCGTGCTGATTCCCGGAGCTCGCGCGCGCTATCTCGCCGAGATTGCCGAGCAGGGACGCGGCATCAATACCTCGATCGAGAAACAGGCCGAAGCGGCGGATCGTGCCCAATCCTATTGGCAGAGCCTGCAGGATATCGGTGACGAAAAATTGCCGAAGATGCTCGATCTTTACGACAATTCCCAAGTGCAAGGGGCAGTCAAATCTGAACAGCCTCATGTCGGTGATGAACGCCGCACCGGCATTGATCGTCGCAAGGCGATGTTCCAGTGGGAGAAAAAGCGTTTGGGCGATCTCGAAGCCAAAGACGCACCGGTCATGGACCGCACGCTTTTGGTGCTTCGCCAGCGCTACAACGATGCCGTTAAAGCATTGAGTGCCGAAGCGATCCATTTGCTGCGCGAGTGGCCCGAACGACTGAAATCGATTACCGACGAATTCACTGAATACCAGGTACGCGGAAAATCGATCAAGGTCGAAAATTATCGCGAATCGCTTTCGCATCAGAAGATTCCGAAAATCGCGGCGCCCACCTACAAAAGCTGGGGCGAGTTGCTCACTTTTCTGATGAAGGAAAATCTGCCAGGGGCCTATCCCTATACCGGTGGCGTGTATCCGTATCGTCGCGTCGGTGAAGATCCGATTCGCATGTTTGCCGGTGAAGGTACGCCGGAACGCACCAATCGCCGCTTCCATTATTTGAGCGTTGGCCAACCCGCTGCACGTTTGTCGACCGCGTTCGACTCGGTGACTTTGTATGGCGAAGATCCGGCGATTCGTCCGGATATTTTCGGCAAGATCGGTAACTCCGGTGTCAGCATTGCCACGCTCGACGATATGAAGAAGCTGTATTCCGGTTTCGATTTGTGCGCGCCGACCACATCGGTATCGATGACGATCAATGGCCCGGCGCCGATGATTCTCGCGATGTTCATGAACACTGCCGTCGACCAGCAAATCGAAAAATATCTGCGTTCCGATCCGTCGCGCTGGTCAAAAGCACAGGACGAAATCAAGAAATTCTTCAAGGGTAAGAAGCGCCCGCAATACTTCGGCGAACTGCCGCCTACCAATGATGGTCTGGGGTTGGCCCTGCTCGGTATTTCCGGCGATCAACTGGTCGATGCGGAAACCTATGCCCGTATTCGCGCCGAAACCCTTTCGACCGTTCGCGGTACCGTGCAAGCCGATATCCTGAAAGAAGACCAGGCACAAAACACCTGCATCTTCAGTACCGAATTCGCGCTGCGCATGATGGGTGACATCCAGCAATTCTTTGTCGATAACAATGTCCGCAATTTCTATTCGGTCTCGATTTCCGGTTATCACATCGCCGAAGCCGGTGCGAACCCGATTTCGCAATTGGCATTTACGCTAAGCAACGGTTTCACCATCGTCGAATATTATTTGGCGCGCGGCATGAAGGTGGATGATTTTGCGCCAAACCTGAGTTTCTTCTTCAGCAACGGCATGGATCCGGAATACACCGTGATCGGTCGCGTTGCACGCCGCATCTGGGCGCGCGCCATGCGTGAGCGCTATGGCGCCGATGCCCGAAGCCAGATGATGAAATATCACATCCAGACTTCCGGTCGCTCCTTGCACGCACAGGAAATCCAGTTCAACGATATCCGCACCACGCTGCAAGCGCTGTATGCCTTGTTCGACAACTGCAACAGCCTGCACACGAATGCCTACGATGAAGCGATCACCACGCCGACCGAAGAATCGGTACGTCGCGCCGTCGCGATCCAGATGATCATCACCAAGGAATTGGGCCTTAATTTCTGCGAAAACCCCTGGCAGGGCAGCTTCATCGTCGACGAGCTCACCGATATCGTCGAAGAAGCTGTCTACAAGGAATTCGAAGCCTTATCCGAGCGCGGCGGCGTGCTCGGCGCGATGGATACCATGTACCAGCGTGGCAAGATCCAGGAAGAGTCGATGTACTACGAACACAAGAAGCACGATGGCAGTCTGCCCCTGATCGGCGTGAATACTTTCCTGCCGAAAGAGCACAGCGGCGAAATTACCACCACCATCGAATTGATTCGCAGTACCGAACCGGAAAAAGCCCAGCAAATCGAAAACGTGCGCACTTATCAATTGGCCAGAAATGCATTGGCGCCGACGAAAGACAATAAGGGCCTCGAGTATCTCCAAGCGACGGCTCGTGAACGCAAGAATATCTACTCCGCCCTGATGGAAGCCGTTAAAACCCATTCGCTCGGCCAGATCAGCCACGCCTTGTACGATGTGGGTGGCGAATACCGACGCAATATGTAATCGCGTGATAGCGCCAAACATTGGCGGTTTGTCACGGCAGTATCGAAAAACACGACTCCATGTCGTGTTTTTTGTGCCTCTGAAACTCGATTGCCCAATCCGTCCGATTTCCGGCACACTCGGGCCTGTCGACCGTTTCGCCAGGAGTTGCCCCATGCCTTTGACCCGTCAGGAAGCGCAACAACACGCCGACGTCATCCATCATTTCGAGCAGGAACTGGGGCGCTTGCAGAAAGAGCAGGTGCTGACACTCAACGATGAGCAACAGCTCAAGGTCAAAAACCATCATGCCGCCTTGTTGCAATCGTATGCGCAGCAATTCGATATCGACAGCGTGCAAAAATCCAAGCAACTCAGTCTGGGCATGCGTGTCGCTTCGTTTCTGGGGGCGGTGGCGCTGGCCTGCAGCGTGTTCTTCCTGTTCTATCAATTCTGGGGTTTGCTCACTACCACCGTGCAGGTAACGGTTTTGATTGCCGCGTCGCTGGGTAGTTTTTTATTCACCATGTTTTTGCATCACAAGGACAGTGCCGGCTATTTCACCAAACTGGCGGCCTTGGTCAGCTTTGTCTGCTTCGTCATCAACATCAGCATGCTGGGGCAGATATTCAATATCACGCCTTCCGACAAGGCATTGCTGGTCTGGGGCGCATTTGCGTTTCTGCTCGCCTATTTTTGCGATCTTCGTTTGTTGCTGGCTGTCGGCATTTTATGCGTGATTGCCTTTATCTCCGCACGTACCGGCACCTGGAGCGGCATGTACTGGCTGGATTTCGGCGAGCGTCCGGAAAACTTCTTTCCCGCCGCATTGATCATTTTCATGATCCCGCAATGGATTTCGCATGTTCGCTTCACCGGTTTTGAAAGCATCTATCGGGTATTCGGTGCATTGACCGCCTTCCTGCCGATTCTGGTGCTGGCCAATTGGGGGCAGGGCAGCTATATCGATGCCGATCCAAACATCATCGAAGGGACCTATCAAATACTCGGCTTTGCATTGAGCGCCGCCGCCATCTGGATCGGCGCGCGCAAGCAGTGGAATGAAACCGTCAACACCGGCACCACCTTTTTCGTGATTTTTCTTTACACCAAACTATTCGACTGGTGGTGGGAAATCATGCCGAAGTATCTGTTCTTTTTCGTGCTGGCTCTCGCCGCCATTCTGGCCATTCTGGTGTTACGTCGCCTGCGCAATGTCATTGAAAAATCACACCGCCAGGAGGGATCCGCATGAGCTTCTTCAAACGACAAAAAGCCCTCGTTATCGGTGCAAGCATTATTGTGCTGACCAATGCCGTAGCGCTGGCTGGCGTTGCCTATAATCGCAGCGGCACGGTGGACAGCCAGCTGCAGTTAAGCGAACGCGAGTTGAGCTACAACATTTATCAACGCGACGACAATAGCGGCATCGCGGTCAACCTGTTATGGAAAGTCTTGTCGAAAGACATTCTGGGTGCGCCTCGCAAAGACAGTTCCTACGACTGGTACAACTATTCGCATGAAGCCCATTGGTTAACCGATGCCAAAATAGCGGAACTCGGTTTCGATATCAAAGCCCCCGTTTATCGCGAAGCCGGTGTTTATCGCTATAAACAACTAAAAGACCGCGAAGTGTTTCTTGTGCTCGAGTTCAATGGTCCGGCCTATGCCACTTATGTCAGGCAGTCACTCTTGCATGCCAAGGTGCAGGCCTCGAAAGAAGAAGCGGTACGCCAGATCAAGGAAGCGCAGCACGAAGCCAGTAGGCTGTTTGTTGTCGATGCGGGTATCGATGCCGATAGCCTTCGCCGGCGATATCCGAATCGCGCGATGTATGTCATCGCCAAAGGCGTTATCGGCGCAAGCTGGAAAGGGGTAGGCGACAAAACCGAATTGAATGCTTACATAAGCCGTTTGAGTGTGAACAGTTTGCATGTTCCCAAGCCGCTTGACGCCGTGTTTAGCGGCTACAACGCCGGTAACCCGGCGAAGTTGCAGTATCTGGTAGATGTCGATTACGGAAAGCGCCACGAACCCTGGATCACTTCGGCAAGAAAAACAGCGCCCTAGTATCGCTCGGGCGTTTGCCCGTGCGCCTTCATTCATCACATTTTCACGTGACTTTGTTCACGTGTGCCTTCTGACCGCACTGGCTATGCTCGACCCTGGTTTTCGTCCATCGGGAAGAAGCTTGACCATGCCCATTGTCATCGTGAATGTTGCCGTTCGCAAAAGCGTCTTGCCATGACAGCCAAAACCCGGGCCAAGCCAGGCAAATTAGGCGCTGCAGGTTTTTTCGTCATCCTGATGCTGGTGTCGGCATTTGCCGGCTATGGCATTTCCTCTTTCTTCATGAAGATGCCGGGCGTCAAAGCCTCTTTGCCCGTGTTCAATGGCTTCGATGCCATCGCGATGCTGGTGCTGATACTGGTCGTGCTGGCCATCCACGAGCTGGGTCATTTGATGGGCGGCTTCAGTCGCGGCATGAAGTTTCTGTTATTCGTCGTCGGGCCTTTTCAATGGACAAAAACACCCGGCGGCATTCGTTTCAGTCTGGTGTTCAATCTGGGAAGCTTTGGCGGTTTGGCCGCCGCCATGCCAGACCCCAACCGCGAATTTTCACCACAAATGAAACGCCTCGTCATTGGCGGACCATTGGCAAGTCTCACGCTGGCCATCGTGTGTGTGCTGACAGGGCTTTTGTTCACGGGCAAGCCGGGCTTCTATTTTTATTTTGTCGGCGGTTTCTCTTTTCTGATTTTTCTCGTCACTGCCATTCCCTTTCGTGCCGGCGGTTTCATGAGCGACGGTATGCAGCTGCTCGAATTGATGCGTGGCGGCATCGGCGTGGAAGAACGTCAAACTATCATCAACCTGATGATGCAAAGTATGGCCGGCACGCGCCCGCGCGATCTCGATCAGAACGTCATCGAACGCATGCTGCGCTTTGAAAGCCTGGACCCGATGCGGCGGGTCATCGCCCGCTTCTATGCCTACGTATCGCATATCGATCGGGGCGAACACGAACTTGCCAGCCAGCACATCGAGTGGCTGGAACAACACATCGACCAATATCCGCAAGGCTTCCGCCAATCGCTTACGCTGGAAATCTGTCTGCACTACATCTTGCAAGGCAAACTTGATGACGCCGCTCACTGGATGAAAAAGAGTGCCGGCGGCATCGTCGATGAATCCCGTCGTGCGCTGGTCGAAGCCGAAATAGCCTTGCTGGAGAACGACAAGCCGCGAGCCGGCAAGGCGCTGGCAAAAGCCCGCAAAGTCATCGGTCGCAGCTATGACAATGGCATGCGGATCATGACCGAGGATCAGCTCCGTCAAACCGAAGCAAAGCTCTCTGCTTAGGCCGTCGGAAGGACATCCGACGGGATTTTTACTTGTCCATCATCAAAGGCCAGTAGGTGCGCACCCAACCATACATCGACGCATAGGGTGCCGCCCCTGGCGCACCAATGCGTCGGTGCTGGATTCATGTCGATAGGTTAATTAACGGCAATCTGACGCTTATGCTCGCTTCGTGACAGGCATCCGGCAAGGTGCGCTTGAGCGCACCCTATAAATTTTTGTTTGTCTAAGAGTCAAAATTGTTGACCGGCCGCTTCTGGCCGATTGTGTAGGTCCGTTAAGGCTACGATGCAGCCGGTAACTTCAACTTCAAGTCGGACTTTAGCCAGGCCAGCGGCACGCCTTACAAACTGGCTAGTGGCGGCTTGGGCGGCGGCGTT
>Ga0208508_1000271_pt1 | contig 14295 bp, 11 predicted proteins | sample LakWasMeta1_LOW4_2_FD_183853 | JGI IMG/M metagenome (GOLD analysis project Ga0208508, IMG submission 183853) | Freshwater sediment methanotrophic microbial communities from Lake Washington under simulated oxygen tension - Sediment Metagenome... | ecosystem: Environmental > Aquatic > Freshwater >...
GATATTAAAGGCGAACTGCTGATGATCTGGGGCAAACAAGACCCGCACATCCCGGCACCGGGCCGCGCAGAAGTTTACAAAAAACTGAGCGATGCCAACATGGTATTCACCTGGCACGAGTTCAACGCGCAGCACGCGTTCATGCGTGACGAAGGCGAACGCTACGACCCGCAGACCGCTATGATTGGCTACCAGCTGGCGTTGAATTTGTTTAGCAGAACTTTACATCAGTAATTTTTAAATCCCCCTCAATCCCCCTTTTAAAAAGGGGGAAGCTGACTCAGCTCCCCTCTGGCGTGCATTTGCACGCCAGCTTCACAAAATGCCATTATCAAGTTTCAGTTTGATACGTAGGCAACAAATTGCCTGACTTCCAATCACGAAGAGTTTCGCAACTTGATTTCTGTGCAATAAAGGTATATTTTATATACCATGATTACATTTGAATTTGACGAAACTAAAAGTCAGATAAATCTTCAAAAGCATGGCATTGATTTCATAGATGCTCAAGGGTTGTGGAACGATCCACGATTACTAGAAATCCCCGCCAAAACTGAAGATGAACCAAGGTTCCTTGTGATAGGACTAATCAATAGAAAACATTGGTCCGCAGTTATTACTTACAGAGAAACGAATATCAGGCTTATTTCTGTTCGTCGCTCACGCACCGAGGAGGTAGCACTATATGAAAGCTAAAGACTTTGAACAAAAATTTGATGCCGATATTGATATTACGGCTTCACTTGACTTATCAAAAGCAAAACGCGTATTGCAAGCACATAAACGTGTGAATGTTGATTTTCCAACCTGGATGATTGAATCACTAGACCGTGAAGCCGGGAAACTTGGCGTAACTAGACAGTCCGTCATAAAAGTATGGCTTGCTGAGCGCCTTGAAAAAGCGGCGCTCGCATCTTCATCAAACGGAACAAGGTAAACGCCAGAAAATACTAGATGGCGCAAGTCAGTAGCTTCTTACCTATTGAAGGAGAATCAGCCCGCGTGCTCATACTCGGCAGCATGCCCGGCGTTACCTCGCTCAACGCAAACCAATACTACGCCCACCCGCAAAACGCTTTCTGGAAAATCATCTGCGCCATTACCAACCGCCCTGCAACCGCAAGTTACGATGAAAGAGTGGCGGCATTAAAACAATCTGGCATTGCACTGTGGGACGTGCTGGAAAGCTGCATACGTCCCGGCAGTTCGGATGCTGATATCGACATGAACACGGCAAAAGCCAACGATATTCCAGCGTTACTGCAAAGGCAGCCGGGCATTAAAACCATTTGCTTTAACGGCGCTACAGCAGAAAAGATATTCAACAAGCGCATACTGCCAGTGCTGGAATATACTCACATCAAATACGTTCGGCTGCCTTCCACTAGCCCTGCGCATGCAAGGATGTCGCTGGAAAATAAAACCGCCATGTGGTGCTCAGCAATTCGCAGTTAACCCTTTTTATAGCGCTTCAAACGTTAATTGAATTCTTCTGATAAATCTGAACAATACAATTCATTATGAGCAATCCAGATACCAGCAACACTGGGAACAAGCCACAACAAGACGAAATTCCATCAATTTCATCAACTAGCAAAGAAACTCAATCCTCACCTAGCGTTATAAACTCAATTATTTGGCTCGAAAATCTGTTTGCAAAATCACTGGTTTCAACCCTACCAAGCCATGATGAATTGAAAAAAATGTTCGAGCACCCAGGACAATTCATACTTCATGAGCTTGAATCAAATTTGCAAACTGCCAAAACACTGTTGTCAGACCCGGCATCTCGTCGTGCACTAGCTGCAAATGCTATAAGTGAAATCAATAACGCTTTCAGCAGTGAGGATGCAATGGCATCATCCGCCGGATTTGTTTTTGGATCCATCCTTACACCCGGAGGATCACGAAAATTTATAGGCAGAATGTCCGTGCCAGAATTTAAAGGCGAGAAATATGTTGAAGAAATGATCAGCCGTATTCCAGATGATGCCGAAGTTCTGTCTTATATGAAGAAACAAGACATTGCAGAAAAACTGCGATATGTCAGGCCTGCAGACTCCGGTAACCCCATGATGGACTGGATGATAGATCATATCCCGCCAACCATTACGTCTAACAGCCCATTTATTACACGGGCTTATGTAGAGCGGGATTTAGGGTTAATCACTGACCATGAATTTTCACAACGCGCATTAACCTCTTTTGCCATGAAATGGTCTTCAAGAGGCGGAATAATAGGCGGGGCTTACCAACTATTTTCTGATAATAAAAGTACAGAACAAGCAACAACACCGACACCCGAAGAACTTAAAAATCTACAAACTGAATGCTTTAGCCTGCTAAAAATAGCCAATAATTATAATGACTTACTTAAACATCTACATGGTGAAAAAAAAGAACTTACTACTGACGACAAAAAGATTCTTGAATGCATCAGCCTGAAGTTGATTGATGATTTCGAGAACGCACGCGCACCAACTACAGGAAACTTGGCTCCAACACCCGCAGAAACCAACAGCGCTTACGAAACAAACATGTAAATTCTGTGGGGTGGGTATATGTCTACGCAAAAAGTTGCGGTTAAATCCCCCTCACTCTCCCTTTTACAAAGGGGGAAGTTGTTTTATGGAGTACCAGCCAAGAGGATGAATCGCACAAGATGATTTCACCTTTCACCCACTAACCCCACTTTGAAAAAGGGGGGGGTGGTGCGAAGCATGGGGGGATTTAAAAGCCACACCAAAAAGCAAAAAGGGCAGAAATTTCTGCCCTTTTTGTACTTCTTACAACCGGTTATTCAAGCGCTTAACTTAAACTTCCAATTGTGGACGGCCAGCTTCTGGCCAATCCAGGTGGTAGAACTGACCACGTGGCTGGTCAACGCGCTCGTAAGTGTGCGCACCAAAGTAGTCACGTTGACCTTGCAACAGGTTTGCAGGTAAACGCGCACTGCGGTAGCCATCGTAGTAAGCCAATGCAGCTGCAAAACCTTGTGCAGGAATACCGTTAGTCACCGCCAGGGCAATCACTTTACGCCAGCCTGCTTGACCTTCGTTCATCGCATTGGTGAAGTATGGGTCTAACATCAGGTTTTTCAAACGTGAGTTCAATGCATAAGCATCAGTGATTTTTTGCAGGAAGCGGGCACGGATGATACAACCACCACGCCAGATCTGAGCGATTTCACCGAAGTTCAGTTTCCAGTTGTAAGCCACTTGTGCTTTATCGATTAATTGGAAGCCTTGTGCGTATGCGCAGATTTTTGAGCAGTACAATGCGTTTTTAATCGCTTCAATCACTGCTTTTTTGTCTGTTTCTTGCTTGATTGCTGGGCCTTTAAGGATTTTGCTGGCTTCTACACGTTCTTCTTTCAGGCTTGAAAGTGCACGTGCGTAAACTGCTGCTGCAATCGCGTTAGCTGGGGCACCCAACTCAAGTGCATTCGCTGCTGTCCATTGGCCTGTACCTTTTTGACCGGCTGTATCGAGGATTTTGTCCACGAGGAAGCCAGGGCCTACTGGGTCTTTTTGTTGCAGGATGTCTGCTGTGATCTCGATCAGGAAGCTTGAAAGCTCGCCCTTGTTCCACTCGGCAAATACTTTACCGATTTCGTCTGCTTCCATGCCCAGCAGATTTTTCATCAGCCAGTACGCTTCACAGATCAGTTGCATATCGATGTATTCGATACCGTTGTGTACCATTTTTACATAGTGACCAGCGCCGTCAGGACCAATGTACTCTGCACATGAGAAACCGCCTTCAACTGGCTTGCCTGGCTTGCCGCCTTCTAAAGGTGCGCCGGTAACCGGGTCTACTTTAGCTGCGATATCGCGCCAGATTGGCTCTAAACTTGCCCATGCTTTGCGTGTGCCAGATGGCATCAGGCTTGGGCCGAAACGGGCACCTGTTTCACCGCCAGATACGCCTGAACCGATGAATTCGATACCTTTAGCTGCTAATTCTTTTTCACGGCGGATGGTGTCTGTCCACAATGCGTTGCCGCCGTCGATGATGATGTCGCCTTGCTCCAGGAATGGCAATAAAGCGTTAATCGTAACGTCTGTTGCGCTACCTGCTTTTACCAACAAGATGATTTTGCGTGGGCGTTTGATGCTTAGTACAAATGAGGCTAAATCTGCGTGGCCAACTACATTCTCGTGTGATGGCTCATTTTTTTTACATTCTTCAATGAAGTTCACCATTTTTTTCGGGTCACGGTTGTAAACCGCAATGGTGTAGCCGTGATCGGCAATATTCAGAGCCAGGTTTTGGCCCATAACAGCTAGGCCTACCAGGCCAATATCAGCATTTTTCGTAGTCATTTATCTTCTCTTTTGGAGTTGTTTAATGGAAAGGGGTTTTTTTGTACGCAAGATTATAGAACTTTTTAACGCACTAATCTGCTAAATATTGATTAGGAAGCAAATTTATTTTGTTTTACATTAAAAATTGGGCGTAGCTTACGAAATGACGTTGTTTTTTTGATAAAAAAACAACAATGCTGGGCTCAGGATGAGTCTTTGGTTAACAGCTGGCGGTGCAAATAACGTTCAATCAATAATCACTGCTTCTGCCGCTGGAGTAGCCCGCCGGCACATCATTCTGCCACTGGCCGCAGTCAGCACATGAGTGGTCATGCATAGTAGGGCTTAACACAAGGTGCGTACTGCCGCAGAACCTGCAATTCAAGGGGTGGCTGGCCGCCACTGTTTTATGGTGTAGATGATGATGCTCTGTAGCGACCTTAACGCCGCCTAATCCATACTTATTGTCCATTGCCTGCTCCACGTGAATACAAGCTTAGTAATGGCTAAATTACGCTCTTTTTTAACCATGGGCAAGCGCTAAATACAAGCTGTGGATTATTGCGCCTGAGCCCAGCTGGCATTGGGTTGGTATGCCTTGACCCATGCCGTCACGTCGCTTGCCGGCATGGGCCGCGCAATGCCGTAACCCTGTGCAATAGTGCAGCCCATACGCAGCAGTTCCAGCCCATGCTCCGGGGTTTCCACGCCCTCCGCCACCACCTTGCACCTGAAATCGCGCCCCAGGCTAATGACACATGCCACCATTGCCAGGTCATCCACATCGTGCAGCATATCGCGCACAAATGACTGGTCGACTTTGATAGTCGCCACCGGCAAGCGCCGCAAATACGTGAGCGATGAATACCCCACGCCAAAATCATCCAGAGCGAAACTCACGCCTAGCGCCTTGCAACTGTTGATGGTGCTAACTACACAGCCTATATCTTCAATTGCGGCAGTCTCGGTGATTTCAAACTCAAGCCGGCTTGGCTCTACATCAGGAAACTCCGCCAGAAGCAGTGTTAAGCGCTCTGTAAAATCATGCTGGATGATATGTTTTGCCGAGATATTAATGCTCACCGGCAGATCAAACCCGGCGCTCTGCCAACTGCTGACTTGCCCCAGCGCTTCACGAATCACCCACTCGCCAAGTGTGATTGAGAAATCCGTATCTTCTATGATAGGCAGAAATGCTGCGGGCGGGCGCAGGCCAAGCTCCGGATGCTGCCAGCGGATGAGCGCCTCCATGCCCACCACCACACCGCGCTGCATATCGACTTTAGGCTGGTAATAAAGGCAGAACTCATTGTTTGGCAGCGCCGCTTCTATCCTTTCTCTGTCCTGGCGCAACCCGCGGAATTGACGGTCATAATCAGCATCGAACTGATGTATACGGCTGCCGCCGTTCAGCTTGGCCTGATACATGGCATGGTCGGCATGCCGCAGCAATGTATCCGGTTCGCTATCATCAGCCGGGTATACCGTATAACCGATACTTGAAGAAACCGATACCGTTTCACCATCAAGGTTATAAGGCGTTTTAATCGTTTCAAGCAACCGCTCCAGCGCAACTTTGCACTCATCGAGATTACGCAGACCGCACAGCAGCACAGCGAACTCATCTCCGCCAAGGCGGCCTACGGTGTCGCTTTCCCGCAGGCAGTCTGTCATACGTGCGGCCAGCTGCACCAACAGCTGGTCACCTGCATCATGCCCCAGTGTATCGTTCACAGGCTTGAATCCATCCAGGTCCAGGCAGCAGACCGCCAGCAGCTCACCGCTGCGCTGCGCACGCGCCAGTGCCTGCTGCAAACGGTCAGACAGCAGCACCCGGTTTGGTAGCTGAGTGAGCGGGTCATGATAGGCCATACGCTCAAGATTCTGCTGCTGTGCCTTGGCATCTGTGATGTCAGAAAACAAACCTACATAATTGATGATCTGCCGCTCATGATTGCGCACGGTGAATATATCAAGCCACGCCGCATAGACATCGCCATTTGCGTGCTTGTTCCAGGTTTCACCGCGCCACTCACCTGCGTCATCATGATCTGTCTCTTGCAGCAACTGCTCAAAAAATCGGCTGTCATAAATGGCAAAACCCAGCGCCTGCGGTGTACGCCCCAGCGCAGCCTCACGCACATAGCCTGTCACCTTGGTAAATGCTGGGTTTATCTCGATGATGCGCGCCTTGGCATCAGTAATGAAGATACCGTCATGCGCATGATTAAACACGCTGGCCGACAGGCTCATGCGCTCGGCATTGCTGCGCAATGTCTCCATGGTATCCCGCAGTTTCTGTCGCATTTCCAGCACGTTGGACATCAGCGTATCCGGCTTGGCTTCAAGCCCGTCATTATTCAGGTCGCCGGCGGCGATACGCTGCACAACATCAATCGCCAGGGCCGGGTCTGCCCCCAGCGGCGTAAGAATCAGGCGCTGCAATTGCCACAAAATAGTGACAATCAGCAGCGCTGCCAACATTGCACCGGCGACGATGATAATCCATGAGCTGACAAGGCCGGCTGCACGCGCTTCGCTAACCGAATAAGCAACAATCAGCTTGAATCCCCAGTCAGGGATATCTTCCTGGACAAACCGCCAGGTAAGGGGTTTAGAGTTCAACAGTTTTTCCGCTTCACTGCGGGTGATGTGTGAAGACAGAAAACGAATCTTATTATTGGCATCAAGCACTACTGCAAAGCCGGTTTCAAGCTGGCGGATACCTTCGATACTGTCACGCACCACCTTCATATCCACTTTAAAGCCTACATAATAGGCACCTATCACATAGCCGACTGAATCAAATATCGGCTCATAACGGGTGATATAAGGCTCGCCCAGAATATCTACCACACCGCTGAAATTTCGGCCTTCCAACAAGGCGCCAATGACTTTTCCGCGGGGGTCGAGCATCGTGCCTATCGCACGCAAATCGTTTTCCTGCTTGACGTTGGTAGCTACGCGAATAAATTTGCCATGCGCTTTTACAAACAGCGTAGCGGTTCCGCCCATCATGGCACTCACGTAATCAACCGGCTCGCTGTTGTTGGCAATCTGAACATTGCCCATTTTAAGGTTGGGCAGCTCCACACCGTTTACATCAACAGTCCCGTCAACAACAGGCGCCCCCATAAGATGGCACCTCTCTATCAACAGCTGCATGGCGTTATCGGCCCGCTCGCCCACCAGCTCATCTGTGGCACGTAACAAATGCACCAATGCCAGCGCCTGCTCTCTGGCCAGCGCCTGTGTATTAGCTAATTGCTGTTTGGTTTGCTGCCCGGTGAGGACAAAAGGTACCGCTACCAATAGAATCAGTACCGGTAAGATGAAACGCCTGATGGTGGAAATCTTTTTTTGCATGCGGGTTAACCATCTGTTGTTGGATTAATCCTAACATAGTTCAGCAAAATGCGTCTTAAATCAAAATGCTGGCGCTGCCCCGCGGCAAAACAGGCACGTAATCTGCGTAGTATTATTTCTCAGATTTTACTTGTGGCTTGCAAGCCGTATAGGCTATTTTTTCACCGTCATTCAAAGTGGTTTCAGCGCCATTGATGGCCAGTGTAATTGCGCCGCTGGTATAGCGATTGCCGCCATCCGCAGCCTTGGACAGATTCACCTCATGGTCAGGGTAAATCAGCCATGCATCACTGCCATTGTTCAGAATGCGCACATAAAATATCTTGTTACCCTCGCAAACATACTCGGTTGAGTTCTGCGGGGTCAATGACAGCTCCTTTGCGCTGGAGCCGAACGGGTTCAGGTTGATTGAACTGCAGCCAACCAGGGCTGTTAAAACCGGAATAAGAAATAATGAACGTAATTTGGTGGGCATATTTAAACCTGTGTGTGTTAAAACAATCTTGTTTTATCAGTGTATTACTGCATTTTGCCATGTGCAGCCAGCAGCTAGCAATGAAAAACCGCTCAAAAACAAACAATTACTGGTGACCGGCACGGCTCAGCCTATCCAGCACAGCTGCCCATTCAGGCGTATTTGGGGGCAGTTCTACCAGCAAACGGCCTAACTTCATTGCATCAAGCCGGTGCAATGAATCATACAGCTGCTCTGCAACCTTTTCTGGCTCGGCGGGCAAGACTACCACCTGGCAAGGCGGTATCTCATTATCGCCTATCAGCAGTGCCGCACAGCTTACATCCGCCTTAAGCAAGGCTGCACACGCAGCCACCAGTGATTTTCTATCTTTAAACAGAGAAAGCGGCGTACGCGGCGAGTAATGCAGGGCATGCTGCCCCGGTGCCTTAGGTGTTGCAGCAGCATCGTTCTTTACATCGACATCCTGCTTCACCCGCTGTGGAGTGCCGGCCACTGCGGCTATTTCAGCCTCGCTGATCATGCCCGGACGCAACAACTGCCACGAGCCATCTTCCGCCACGCTTACGATAGTGGATTCAATCCCCACTGTGCAGGCACCGCCATCCAGCACCGGAATCGCATCGCCCAGCCCCGCCTCAACATGCGAGGCCGTAGTAGGACTAAGCTGGGTAAATAAATTGGCCGAAGGTGCCGCAACACTTAAGCCGCTTTGCTTAAGCAATTGCAATGCTACCGGGTGGTTAGGCACACGCAAGGCTACCGTTGGCTCACCGCCGCGCACCACACGCGACACATGCTCTTTAGCCGGCAGCACCAGAGTTAACGCCCCCGGCCAGAAAGCCCTGGCCAATTTAACCGCAAGCTCCGGAAACACAGCAACCCAGTTCTGCACCTGGCCAATGTCGCTGATATGCACAATCAACGGATGGTCAGCCGGCCGCTGCTTAATGCTGAATATCTTTTTCAGCGCCGCGTCATTCGTGGCATCTGCCGCCAAACCATAGACAGTCTCGGTGGGGATGGCCACCACTTCACCTTTCTTAAGCTCTGCTATTGCCTGCTCTAAACTTACGCGCATGTTGTTTTGACTATTACTGAAAACCGTATTTTACTACTTTAAGCCCATTAGCACTTATAACCATTTTGCTAAATTACTCCTCATTCCCGCATACGACTTTGCAAGCGCTTTAGCGCTTAGCAAATCGGAGTGCCTGTGGTGCGAAGGCGCACTACTGTCCGGAATAAATTTTAACGTTACTGGTCAAGGCTTGTGTTGATTGAAGTTATAGAGAAATGAGCAAATATAGACTCTGATTTTGTGTTTGCTAGTCTAAACACTAACCATACTGATTCATTTCTGAAAAGATAAAAAACCTCGTCATACCAGCGTAGGCTGGTATCCAGTCCAGGTGGAGTGGCAGTGAGTATGTTTGATGCGCTAACATTAAATTTTTTAACTTTAACAATATGTTGTTCATTACAAATTAAGAAAGTAATGTTTCTCTTTTATGAATAATAGGAACATTCCTGGTTACGACACTCGTCTGGATACCAGCCTGCGCTGGTATGACGAATAAGGGAATCAACTACGTCATCGGATTATCTAATATAACAACTACAACCAGAATTTGCAGCAACATTTCAGCTTTGCAATGCCATGAGCTAAAATGCATTTTTAAAGAGGAATACACATGTCACAAATCACCGTAGAAAAAAACCCCAGCCAACAACGCCTGGAAGCACTTGATGTAAGCAAATGGCCTACATGGCAAAAAGAAGTTTCCGTATTTCCATGGACATTCCCGGAAGAAGAAATCGCCTACATCCTTGAAGGCGAATGCATCATCACCCCAACTGGCGGCACCCCTGTCACTTTCGGTAAAGGTGATTTAGTCACATTTCCGGCCGGCATGACCGCAAGCTGGGAAGTAAAACAACCGCTGCACAAACACTACCATCTTGATGGCTCTAAACTCTGCCAGATCTGGCGCAGGGTTAAACTGGCTTTAAAACTCAAGTAATTACTACGTACCCTGCTTTGCGCACAGCTAAAGCAGGGTGACAAATATCAGCATTTAATGCTCAATATTCACTTAACACCCTGCTACTGATATTTTTTAAATTCATTACTATCTTTAATTAATAGCTGCATGAGTTTAGGGTGAATAAATAACTTTTCTTTGGTAACAGGCCCCTCAACCAGCACCCCAATATCAACCAGTTGCTTTAAATATATTGAAGCTGACTGACGCTTGGCAATGCCCGCCTCCACCAAACTGCTAATGCGGCAATATGGCAATTCAAAAATCAAACGCACCAGTTCATGACTGTAGATTTTAGGTAATTTCTGGCGTACAAATTCTGCAGTATGCTCATTTAAAGCTTTCATTGCCGCAATTTTCGCAGTAGTCCATATCGCAGTTTCTTCCACCCCCTTCAATATATACAGTATCCAGGCCTCCCAATTCTGTTCGCGAGTTACCTGCAATAACAAACTGTAATAATCAGCTTTATTCCGAATGATGTAACGACTTAAATACAAAATAGGTAGCGTCAATAACCCTTCTTGAATTAAAAATAGGCTATTTACGATACGGCCAGTTCTACCATTACCATCGGTAAATGGGTGTATCGCCTCAAACTGATAATGCGCCACCGCCATGCGTATTAATGGATCAACATCTACCGCATTGTGTAAAAATCGCTCCCAATCTGCCAGCATGGTTCTCAAGACACCCTCACCTACCGGAGGTGTATAAATGACCTCGCCTGTCTTATTGTTGCTTAAAGCCGTACCGGGTACACGGCGCACGCTCATCTGCACCCCTTTAATCTGCGAGCAGATATTCTCTATAGTGCGGGTATTGAGTGGGTGCTGATTCAGCGCCTCAAAGCCTTCAAACAAAGCCCGACCATAGCGTAACGCCTCTTTAGTCGCCGGGTCAGCCTGATCTTCATTACGTAAATGTTGAAACAGCTTATCAGTAGTGGTAACAATATTCTCAATTTCAGAACTGGCACCAGCCTCAAGCAAAGGTAATGTATTAATCAAAACCGATTGGTTGGGTATCAGCTCAGCAGCCTGCTTTAATTCAGCTAAAGCTACTCGCGCAGCAATACATTGTTTAAGTATCACCCTACTTTCAATATCTGCCTGCGGCGGCAAAACAGGCAAGGACAAATAAGGCTGATCAGGCTGCCAGAATTGTGGTCTCATATTTTTATCTCCCGTTTAGCCAGCTTGTGTTTACGTTTTTAAATTTTATCGACACAAGCTCGAGTGTATGTCGACACAATCGACACGTCAACTACACGCGTCGATATTTTTAAATTTAATCGACACATCCAATTAATTTATAGACATTGAAATCAACAGGGTCACCCATTGGCTTATCTGATCTTTCCAGCCAGCATGGCCGCAAACTGGGAAATTAAACAACCGCTGCACCACCACCTGAATGGCTCTAAAATCTGTCAGATCTGGCGCAGGGTTAAACTGGCTTTAAAACTGCAAAAATCAAACAAACACCCGGCTTTACGCAACACCTTCTTTAAAGCAGAGCTCACTCCTCTAGATTAAATCACACCATACAACCGCAAACATCACCAATATTGGTGATGTGCCGCTACTTACTACCCAGTAAACTGCATCTCATATAGCTGATTATTGAATCGGCATATTTTTGTCACTTTTACATAGCTGCACCTAATCAATCTGCACAGCTGGGTTTGGTAGCACATGATTTGAATACCGCCGCCAAAGTGAAAAACCATCAGAAATAGAAATCATAAAACTGAGAAATTTAGACAAAGTTCAGCCTGACAGCTTAAATCAACATCAAGTATTCAGGTTGCAATAAAATTGCATACATGGGAATATATCCCATGTAAATACAAGAATATGGTTTCAATGGGGTCAGCCCCTTTGAAACCATTTTTAAAATTCAAAAGGTAATAATAATGAAAACTAAACATTGGTACGTTTCTTTCGTAGTTCTCACAGGGATGTTAAGTGGGTGTGCCTCTATCACAAAAGACGCAAATCAGCCTATTCAAATTGAAACTTATTCAAAAAACAACCAGCTTGTAAGTGGAGCTAAATGTGTCGCAAAAAATGAGCGTGGAGAATGGTTCACAACGTCAACGGGGATAGTGAATGTTCATAGGTCGGGGCAGAACTTGTTGGTAACTTGCGACAAAGCAGGTGAGGGTACCGGAAATGCAACGGTGATTTCTCGTGCTAATGGAGGTATGTTTGGGAATATCTTACTAGGCGGTGGAATTGGGGCAATTATCGACCACAATAAGGGCACTGCATACAGTTATCCCGATTGGATTCGAATTATATTGGGTGAAAGCTTGGTATTTGATAGAAAAAATAATAAGGATAATGAATTAATGTTAGGGCAAAAGGCATCCCCTGAAGATTTAAAAAAGATTGAGACTGCAAAATTAGCAGAAGAAAAGGCCGAGCAAGAGAAAGCCCTTGCTGAGGCAGGTAACGTAACTCCTTAAATGGCGATATCAATGGGGTCACGATATCAATGGGGTCACCCATTGATATCGTGACCCCATTGATTTTGCAGCAGTCAAATTAGAAATCAGGACACCACATGAAAAAATCACTTTTATCTCAAATGAAATTTATTGAATTTAAATTCAGAAGTGCTGCATCTTTTATAGTATTAGCAGTTGTTTTTTCTATCACGGCATGCGCCACAGACAAACCAGAGACTGCAAATTGCCCTGACAATCATCGGTACGAGGGCCAAGCTTTTAGTTTTAGTATGCTAGAAAGTCCCGATATAGAAATACTTGATTATTTTTACGGTATTCCGAATTGCCCATCTATTAGCAACCCTGAACAATACAAAAAACGTGGCAAGTCCATGCAGGGAGAAAGTTCTATTGGCCCCATGCGCCGTGCGCATAAGCTTTACGTCAAATGGCGCATTAAAAGCACTGGTCAGGAATATGAGGACACCATAGATTTGCGCCAACGACTGCCTAAAGACATGACAAAACACGAAGTGCATTTCACTATTCAAGGCTCTCAACTTAATGTTTACTTGATTACCCGAATGGAACAATATGATGCAGGTAAAGATACGTTGGTCTTGGGCACGGGCGTTACATTGGATAATATTGATATAGAAGCATCCGGTGTAGATGTCGTGATTGGCCTGCGACAACCGGGAGTCGCTTCAGCACTCACTTCGCTAAGCGACCGGGTGACCCTTAAAGATTGGAGCAACACGTTAAGCCGCGTTGAAACTATCGAACTGGCTGATGGCAGCCGCTATACCATTGCTGACTGGAAAGTTGGTACCGCAGGCAACGATACCCTGACCGGCGATGCTAACAATAATCGCATGTATGGAGGCGGCGGAAATGATGTATTAAATGGAGGTGCGGGTGCAGATGTCATGCTTGGCGGCATTGGCGATGACAGCTATACAGTGGACAACATGCTGGACAGTATCGTTGAGTATAGCAATGGCGGCAATGATACTGTTAACAGCAGCATTACATTTAGCCTTGGTGATGATTTAGAAAATCTCACCCTGACCGGCACCGCTGTTATTAACGGTACAGGTAATGCTTTTAACAACACAATAACTGGCAACACCGCTGCAAACACTTTGAACGGTGCAGCAGGCAATGATGCGCTCAATGGCGGCGCAGGCAGTGACACGATGATTGGCGGCATTGGTGATGATACTTATACCATTGATGTGCTGACGGATGTGATTACCGAAAATGCCAGTGAAGGTACGGATTTTGTAAAGGTAGCCATTGTCACAGCAGGTGGCACTTACACGCTTGCAGCTAATGTTGAAAACGCTACATTAAGCAGCACTGTTACTTACAACCTTACAGGTAATGCATTAAACAATGTACTCACAGGTAATGCAGCATCTAATACCTTGAATGGCGGCCTAGGTGCTGACACATTGATTGGCGGTGCGGGTAATGACATTTACATTGTAGATGATGTCGGTGATGCGGCAGTCGAAAGTAGCACGATTGCCACTGAAATTGACCTGGTGCAATCAAGTGTGAATTTTACCCTTGGCAATAATCTTGAGAACTTAACACTTACTGGCACAGCCGCAACTAACGGCACTGGGAATACTCTTAATA
>Ga0208508_1000273_pt1 | contig 14277 bp, 13 predicted proteins | sample LakWasMeta1_LOW4_2_FD_183853 | JGI IMG/M metagenome (GOLD analysis project Ga0208508, IMG submission 183853) | Freshwater sediment methanotrophic microbial communities from Lake Washington under simulated oxygen tension - Sediment Metagenome... | ecosystem: Environmental > Aquatic > Freshwater >...
ACCGCAGGTGTGCAAAGGCATAGCGCAGCCTTAGAATCAGTAGTAGAAATCGACAACGGCGTCATTGAGCAGGCTTTTGAGGCCAAGAAGAGTGATGTACAGGTGGGCGGCAGAGGCCGTGTGGTCAAGCTCCTGAAAGATGACAGCAGAGGCCCGCGCCACCAGAAATTTCTGGTTAAAATCAACGATCGGCAAACGCTGCTGTTTGCGCACAATATAGACTTGGCACCCAGGGTACCATTACAGGTCGGCGACGAGATCAGTTTTTATGGCGAATATGTATACAACCCCAAAGGTGGCATTGTGCACTGGACACATAGCGCACCGCGCGGCGACCACGTGGCAGGCTGGATCATGCTCAATGGCAAAAAATACCAGTAGCGCTTAATAACTTAAATACTTCTAAATAGTGAATCATCGACATGTCAGACATACTCAATAAAATCATTGCAACAAAAGTCATTGAAGTTGCGGCAGCAAAAGCACAGAAACCGCTGGCTACCGTTCAAGCTGAAGCAGCGGCAGCAGTAGCGGTGCGTGACTTTGCCGGCAGCATTCGCAGCAAGATCGCCAATAACAGGCCTGCGGTGATTGCCGAGATTAAAAAAGCCAGCCCGTCCAAAGGCATTATCCGCGAAGACTTCAGGCCAGCTGACATTGCCAGAAGCTATGAGCAAGGCGGCGCTGCCTGTTTGTCAGTACTCACTGACGCTGAGTATTTTCAGGGTTCGCCTGAATACCTGAAACAGGCACGTGCTGCATGCAGCCTGCCGGTGCTGCGTAAAGATTTCATGATAGACCCATACCAGGTGTACGAAGCACGTGCGATGGGCGCGGACTGTATTTTACTGATTGCGGCAGCGCTGGACTTAGCCACCATGCGCGAACTGGAAAAAATCGCGCACAACCTGGGCATGGCAGTACTGGTAGAAGTACATAACGGTGAAGAGCTGAACCTTGCCCTGCAGCTTGAAACGCCGCTGCTGGGCATCAACAACCGCAACCTGCGCACGTTTGAAGTGACGCTGGACACCACGCTTGGCCTGCTGCAACGCATTCCGGCAAACAAGATCATCGTGACCGAATCCGGTATCTTCACCGCAGAAGACGTAGCACTGATGCGTAAAAACAACGTGCATACATTCCTGGTAGGCGAGGCCTTTATGCGCCAGCCGGAGCCCGGCGCTGAACTGGCAAAAGTGTTTGCATAAATTAAATCACTTTGCTGTGAGCGCTAAAGTGCCCTGCGGCTTAATCAGTTTTTAAGCTAAACGTAATTTAAGGATTAAAACATGAGCTACCCATATGCCCGCCCACGCCGCATGCGTAAAGACGAATTTTCACGCCGTTTGATGCGCGAAAACGTACTCACCAGCAACGACCTGATTTACCCGGTATTTGTGCTCGAAGGCGAAAACCGCACCGAAGAAGTAGCCTCCATGCCCGGTGTCAAACGCCAGAGCATTGACATACTGCTGAAAACAGCTGCCGAGTGCGTAGCGCTGGGAATCCCGGCAATCGCTTTATTTCCGGTGGTCGACAGCCAATTCAAGAGCCTGGATGCTGCAGAAGCTTACAACCCGAATGGCCTCGTACAACGCACCGTGGCTGCACTTAAAGCAGCGTTCCCGGAGCTGGGCGTGATTACCGATGTGGCACTGGACCCTTACACCACGCACGGCCAGGATGGCCTGATTGATGATTCCGGCTATGTGCTGAACGATGAAACCATAGAAGTGCTGGTGAAGCAGGCAATCTCGCATGCCAATGCTGGTGCCGACATTGTCGCGCCCAGCGACATGATGGATGGCCGCGTAGGCCAGATTCGCGAGGCGCTGGAAAGTACCCGCAACATCCACACCAGGATTCTGGCTTATTCGGCCAAATATGCATCAGCATTCTACGGGCCTTTTCGTGACGCTGTAGGTTCTGCGGGCAACTTAGGCAAAGGCAATAAATACACCTACCAGATGGACCCTGCAAACAGCGATGAAGCCATGCAGGAAGTAGCGCTTGATATTTCCGAAGGTGCAGACATGGTCATGGTGAAACCCGGCATGCCCTACCTGGACATCGTGCGCCGCGTAAAAGATGAGTTCGGCGTGCCGACTTACGCCTACCAGGTCAGCGGTGAATACGCCATGCTGAAAGCCGCCGCACAGAACGGCTGGCTGGATGAAAAATCATGCGTGATGGAAAGCCTGCTCGCGTTCAAACGCGCCGGTGCAGATGGCATTCTGACTTACTTTGCAATGGACGTAGCGCGCTGGCTAAAAGCAGCTTAGTTCATTCAGATACATTACCCTATAAAAAGCAGCTGTCCACGAAACTCACAAACATACACGAACAAAATAAAACGGTTACTCATATTTAAGCCAACATCCAATAGATGCGTGTGGAAATTTACTTATCTCTCTGTTTTATTTCGTGATTTTTGTGTTTTTCGTGGATAAAAAGCAGTTTTTAGGATTATTCTTGCCGGCGCCCAGCCAGTGCGCCGGGCAATTGTTGATTCAGGCCTGCGCCAGCAGCGTTTTAACGCCTTCAATATTCAATCTTTCCGCACTGCTGCCATCGGCTGCGCGCTTTGTCGCAACCCTGATATCATCCACCTCAAACACGCTGAGCTTGATTAAACCTTTATCGGTTTCCAAGGTGAATACGGGCACCGTCTTGCGGCTATCGCCTTTTTTATCGCGCTTGCCGTCATTCATGATGCGGTAAGATTTTTCATTCACATTAAAGGGAATCTGCTGATTAAGCAGAAACATCTCGACTTCTTTAATGCTGTCTGCAAACAGGTGGATATGCGTTTCAGCAAGCAAACCGGCGGTGCCATCCAGCACGGTGCCGGTCAGGTGCGGATTGAACCGTTCCAGCAGCTGCATGGTAAAAAGCGCATTAATACGCAAGTCACGCAGGTTCTGCGGCTGCTCTTCGCTTAAATACAGGGCATTGTAAAGCTTGAGCTCTTCTTCAATCTCGGTATTTGAGGGCAGCATGCTGTTATCCATGGCGCCCAGCTGCCGCCCGGCTTTCTTCTTGGCATAGGCAAAATCGGAAATGCCGTCTTCAGCCATCATACGGGCTGCCTGCTGCGCAATGAGCTGTCTCAAATGCTGTGGGTTTTCTCTGCTCATATTTCTGGAGATTCTATCTATTTGCGTAAGCGATACTCACTGAACTATCGGGGCCGGGGCCTTTATCAAGAATGCCGTCAAATAAGCTGGCAGCATACAGGCATCACTAGAATTAACCTTTGATTTTAATATCCAGCTGTTTCAGTTTTCTGTACAGGTGCGTACGTTCCAAGCCGGCAATCTCGGCCAGCTTGCTCATATTTCCGGCAACACTTTTCATGTGGTGCGCAAAGTAATGGCGTTCAAACTCATCGCGTGCTTCACGTAACGGCTGATCAAGGTTGGTCAAAAAAGCCAGAGCTGAATCCGCATCATTTTCTGCATTTTCGGATTTCTCTGCAGCAGGCGCAACCTCGCCAAACTGGTTCAGTACCCGGTTCACATCATCCAGGGTGACTTTTTCGCCGAGGCTGGTCTGGATCAGGTTACGAATCACTGCATCCAGCTGTGCAATATCCCCAGGCCAACTGGCATTGCGCAAAGCATTCAAGGCCGCAATATCAAACTCGCAATAAGGGATACCGGCAAGCTCAAACTGCATGTTGGCAATTGCGATTGCCAAGTCCGGAATATCTTCCTTATGTTCTTCCAAAGCCGGCACGCGTAGCGAAACCGCTGACAGAATCTGCAGCAGGTTAAGGTCAAACAAACCTTCTGCCTGCATTTTCGGCAGGTTCTCAGACGTGCCGCAGACGACGCGCACATTATATTTATCGGCCTTTGTAATCAGCAGCAGCAACCCTTTTTGCTCGGTCTTGCCAAGCTCTGCAATCTCCGGGATATAAAGCACGCCATCACGTATACCCTCAAGGATATCGAGCGGCGCACTGACGAGCTGGTCGGGTTCTGTGAGCTGTAGCCAGGGCGTATTGGCATTCTGTAAAAAACGTGCGCAAAGCTCGGCACCACAGCCTTTAGGGCCAATCAGCAATACCGGGCTGGGGCCATGGTTAGGACTTGCTGCAATCTTGTCCAGGCGTTCTTTCAGTGCAACGATGATCTGGCTCTTGCCCAGTGTGGCAAGGCTCATGTTGGTTTTTGGCAGCTGCTCGCTATGCTTGAGTGCCGTTGCTACTGTCTTTAACAGCTTTTGCAATGCGATGGGTTTTTCCAGAAAGTCAAAGGCGCCGATGCGTGTCGCCTCGACTGCGGTATCAATGGTGCCATGCCCCGACATCATGACCACAGGCATAGTCAGCAGGCCGCCATTCGCCCACTCCTTAAGCAAGGTGATGCCATCGCAATCCGGCATCCAGATATCGAGCAGAACGACATCGGGGCGCTCGTGCAGGCGCATGGTGCGCGCTGTCGCTGCATTTTCAGCGAGATCAACCTGGTAGCCTTCGTCCTGCAAAATATCACGCAACAGCTCCCGGATGCCGATTTCGTCGTCCACTACTAATATATGTTTTGATGCCATACTTGATTATCTACGATTATTATTTAATTGGATTATTGTTTAATTTAAGTTGAACTAAATTTATTTTCTGTAGCTTCATTAAAAAGCGGAATGCTGATGACGACCATTGCCCCCACTGTCTTATCATCACCGCTGCTTACGTTCTCGATTCTAATACTGCCTTTATGCTCTTCGATGATTTTCTTTACAATCGCCAGCCCCAGGCCTGTACCGTGCGCTTTGGTAGTCACATAAGGCTCAAAAATTTGCGGCATCATTTCTGCCGCAAAGCCGCCGCCGTTATCCTGCACACTTAACAACAGCGTGTTATCTGCAACATCGGTTTTTACAGAAATCACCGGGGATTTATTGTTTACCAGTGCGTCTTGCGCATTTTGCAGCAGGTTATGCAGTACCTGGCGCAACATCGTGCTGTCACCTTTAATAATACACGCCTTGGATGTCAATTCCTGCTGCATCCTGATTTTAGGCAGGTCATACAGCGACATCACTTCACGTATCAGCATGTTCAGATCCAGCTTATCCATACGCGGCGCCGGTGAGCGTGCATATTCGCTGAACTCGTTCACCATTTTCTTGAGCGCATCGACCTGGTTCACAATGGTTTCAGTTGAACGCTCCAGTATCTTCGCATCGGCAGCATCCAGTTTATCGTGCAGCTTGTGCGCCATGCGCTCCGCCGACAGCTGGATTGGCGTCAGCGGGTTCTTGATTTCATGCGCCAACCGGCGTGCTACTTCCCCCCATGCCGCATCACGCTGCGCCTGCACCATGGCAGTGGCATCATCGAACACCGCCACATAACCGCCATCCGGCAAACGCGTGCCGCGTAGTGTGATAATTTGCTTGCCCTGTGCAGTAGCAAGCTCCACCTGCGTCTGTGCATCTTCTTTTTGCCCATTTTTCTGGCCCGGCTCCTGCTGACTGTTCAAGGCAATCGCCTGAAAGAAATTAGCCAGCTGCGCCTGTTTGGCAATGATTTTATCCGGGGTAAACCCGACATAGCCTTCAAGCGATACACCCAGGATATTCACCGTCGCTTCATTAAAAGTGCGCAATTCACCACGCTCATTAAGCGCGAGCACTCCGGATGACAAGTGTGCCAGAATGGTTTCCAGATAGCCGCGTGCAGCCTCGACACGGGCCCGGTTCCTGTCAGCTGCTTTTCTGGCATCGCCCAGCTGCTGCGTCATGCTGTTGAACGACTGCACCAGAACCCCCAGCTCATCCTTGCCGTGCGCAGGCAGGATAATGCTGTAATCACCGCTGGCAATCGCCCGTGTGCCTTCGGTGAGCACCGTCAGCGGGGCAGAGAGCCTGCGGCTTAACACAAATGCAGCGGCAACTGCCGTGAACATTGCCAGCATCATCACCAGGGTCAAGGTCAGCGCAAACACCTCGCGCAATGCGGTACGGCTGTATGATAGCTGCTGGTAATCCTGATACACATCCTGCACCGCTTCAGCCGTCGTTGCCAGCGGCTTGGGCACAGGCTGCAGCAATTGCAGAATTCGCGTTTCACCTGCAATATCCTGCACGCTGACCGGAACCAGCACCCGCAAATACAGGCCTTTGCCGCTAATCGGCTCGATATTGCCATAGATATGCTGGCGCGCCTGCCTAAGCTGCGACACCGTAGGCAACTCAGGCAGGAAGCTGCTTGAATCGCTGCTTGATACCGCAAGTATCCTGCCCTGCGGAGTCAGCAGGGTTGCATCCTGAATACCGGTTTTCTCACGCAGGTCATTGAGCATCGTAAAATGCGTATTCGCCGGCTGAAAAGCAAGGCTGGTGGCCATGCTCTCGCCTTTTTCCTTCACATCCACCAGCATGATATCCAGCGCGGTACGCCCCAGATTCAAGCCGCCTTCGAGCGCAGATTCCACCTTAACGTTAAACCACGACTCGATAGAACGCGTGAGAAAATTCACAGACACCACATACACAATGAGCCCCGGAATGACGGCCATCAGTGCAAATGACCCCAAGAGGCGCAAAGTAAAACGGCTGCCCATCACGCGTTCGCGGATATTGCGGTACAGGCTGAAAAGCTGAACACCGATCAGCACTACCAGCATCACTGCCAGCGCAATGTTCAGGGTGACCAGCAAAGTATAATACTCGCCCGATGCTGCCGTATTCGCACTTGCATTCGAGAGCAAGTACAGCAATATCGTGCCTAACAGCGCGCTAATGTAGACGATGTATTTCATTTGAATATATTGGGCAGCCACTCATAACGCTGCGACGTGAGCTTCCAGTCATTGGATGTCCAGCCTTCAACCTGCAACGCTTTCGGCAGCTTTTTATGGTCCAGCCGCATCAATAAAACCGCCTGATACGTCTCACCTTTTTCCACATCTGATTTGCGGAATACTTTCATATCCTGAATCACCGAGAGATCTTCCACCGCCTCATCCAGCGTGGCATATGCCCGCTGCTGATCATTACGGGAAACAATAAACTGGCGCGTCAGCGCATGGTAGCTCAGGCTCACCTGTTGCACGGTAGTTGCCACCTCATCATCAAACCAATATTGGCGGGGCGATACCAGCTGAAACTCAATCAGGAAATTAAAGGTAAATCCTTTATAAATCGCCTTCTCCAGCTCGGCGCTAAAATTGATTTCAGCGTCAGCGTTCAGCAGCACGTCATCCTCAAAAGTGATCAGGTTCGCACTTCTGATATGCAGGCTATTGCCGCCGGCCAATGCCGGGCCAACTGCCAGCAGCAAACATAAGGCATAGAACAGCTGTTTAAATTTTTTGCAGAAGCGCATAAAAGAAGCCGTCATGTGCGGTTGATGGAACAAGCTGCCCATGCAGCTCGGTGATGCTTTGCGGTAATAAATCGGGGGGCAATGGCAATTGCTTTGCGTCAGGATGTTGTAATAGGAATTTATCCACTTGCGCCTGGTTCTCTTCACTAAAAACGGAACATGTCACATAAAGTAATTTACCGTCTTTTGCCAGCAATTGCCACAGGTTCGGCAGAATTTTAGCCTGCTGTGCCGCAAACGATGCAATATCAGACTCGCGCCGCAGCCATTTGATATCCACATGCCTGCGCACGATGCCTGAAGCGGTGCATGGCACATCAGCGAGAATTCTATCAAACGGCGCTCCATCATACCAATCGGCAGATGCAGCATCACCCGCAATCAACCTGGCATCCAGCTTTAACCGGCTCAGGTTTTCCTGCACGCGCTGCAGGCGCGCCGCATCACTATCCATTGCCGTGAGCTTGACTTCTGCCAGCTCCAGGATATGGCCTGTTTTACCGCCGGGAGCACAGCACGCATCAAGTACCCGCATGCCAGGCTGAACATCCAGCAAAGGTGCCGCCAATTGCGCACCAAAGTCCTGCACGGAAACCACGCCATCGCTGAATCCAGGTACTTTTTCTACTGCAACCGGCCTGGCAAGCACTACCGCCTGGCCGCCGATATGGCTGGCTTCAATCTCCTGGCGTGCCAGCAGCTGCAGATAATCATCGACACTGATTTTTTGTGTGTTGACGCGTAGCGTCATTGGCGGATGCTGGTTGCCGGTATTGAGCATGGATTGCCAGTGCTCCGGGTATTGCGTTTTGAGTTTGCTGATCCACCACTGCGGATATGAATAGCTCGCCACTTCACTCGCAGCCAGACTGGCTGCAATCTGGTCTTTTTGTCGCAGAAAGTTACGCAAGATTGCGTTCACCAGGCCCTTGGCCCAGGGCTTGGGTGCGGGCTTTTTTAACTGGCTGACGGCATGCACCGCCTGGTTCACCACGGTAAATGTATCGGCTTTATCATGCATCAACTGGTAAATGGCCACCAGCAGCAATGTATAGATGCGGTCATCCGGCAGCGGCTTCTCCAGCAGGCTGGTCAGGTAAGCATTGGCTTCACCGTAAAATCGCAAAGTACCATAACTCAGGTCAGCTGCAGCACCGCGCTGCTGGGGCGTTGCTGCAGGGAACAGGGCTAGTGCAAAAGGTAATGCCGAAGTCAGGTTACGCCCTGACAGCACCTGATTCACCGCATTGGCTGCGATTTGTTGGGAAATATACAAAATGGTATCTAACTATGAATTCACAAAGCCTGATTTTACTTGATAACTGGCACAATAGGGGTAAGCTGCAATCTGATTGTCATCGCATATAAACTTTGAAACGTTGTGCAAGTGTTTTCAACAAAGGAGTTCTTTATGAATACCATGCGTTTACTAAAACGTTTTCTGATTTCAGGCTTTTTACTCAGCGCTGCAAGCTCAGCCCTAGCGGCTGATGTCGGCGTTTCAATCAGTGTCGGCCAACCTGGATTTTATGGCCGCATTGATATCGGCGACTACCCTTACCCGCGTCCCCGCCTGATTTATGACAGGCCAATTATCATACATCGCCATGCTGATTTCTATGAGCCGCTTTACCTGCGCGTACCACCTGGCCATGCCAAGAACTGGGGGCGCTTCTGCGGTCGCTATGATGCATGCGATCGCCCGGTGTATTTTGTACAGGATGGCTGGTATGAGCGTGAGTATGCGCCGATGTACCGTGAACGCCACAGAGATGGCTACCATAACGACTACTATGAGCGCCGTGGCGATGATGGCCGCAATGACAGGGATGACCGGCACCATGACAATGACCGCAGGGATGACCGCGGCAGAGGCAACGACCATGGCAATGGTAACGGCCACGGCAGAGGTCACGGCAGGGATTAACAGCCGTAGCGCATGACCTTAAAAAAGGCCCCCTGAAGCGATTCAGGGGGCCTTTAATTTTCACGGCACTAAACTATGCTGCCAAAACCGCAATTAATATGAGGCAGATAACGCAATTAATCTGGCAATACGCTCTTCAGTTCTTGGGTGTGTGCTGAACAGGCTATCAAACGAGCCTCCGGACAAAGGATTAATAATCATCATCTGCCCGGTTTCAGGGTGTGCCTCCGCAGTCTCGTTAGGAATCTGATGTGCATAATTATGGATTTTCTCTAAAGCGCTTGCCAGGGCTTTAGGGTCACGGCTGATTTCGGCACCGCCACGGTCCGCATCAAACTCGCGTGAGCGTGAAATCGCCATCTGAATCAATGATGCCGCCAATGGTGCCAGCAGCATTACCAGTATACCGATGACTGGATTTACATTCCGCTCGCCGTTTTCATTATGGCCAGCGCCAAACAGCATGCCAAATTGTGCAATAGAGGCAATTGCACCGGCGACAGTTGCTGAAATAGTTGAAATCAAGGTATCCCGGTTTTTAACATGCGCCAGCTCGTGCGCCATCACACCACGCAATTCACGCTCACTCAAAATCTGCATAATGCCCAATGTTGCAGCCACAGCTGCATTTTCAGGGTTACGCCCGGTGGCAAACGCGTTGGGTTGTGACTCATTAATCACATAAACCTTGGGCATCGGCAGCTGGGCATTTTCTGCCAGGGATTTAACCATCTGGTAATAACTGCGAAAGCGCACATTGTCTGCCGTGACTTCCTCAGCACCGTACATCTTGAGTACGGCTTTATCCGAGAACCAGTAAGCATAAACATTCATCGCGGCCGCTATCAGCAACGCAATCAGCATACCGCCGGCACCACCAAGTGCAGCACCCACCACGCCAAACAAAGCGACTATCGCCGCCATTAAAATAGTCGTTTTAAGCCAATTTCCAAACATATTCATGACCTCATCTGTAATGCATCTACAAGCTTTAACATGGAGGTTTGCCGTTAAAATTCAAGCCGGCAAAAATCAGTCGGCGGTAAAAATATCACCCGCTTTTAAGTGATGCCCCTGCACAAAAGCCGCTGCATTCAGGCGCTTACCGCCCGGAGCCTGTAGCTCTGTAATGTTAATGTAGCCATTGCCGCAAGCCACGGTGATGCCGTCATGCACATCCAGCACCGTGCCCGGCGCAGCATCAGCCAGACTTGAATCGCCGGCCTGCTCGGTAGCCATCCAGATTCGGCAGACTTCACCCTTGAGCTTGCTTTGCGCCACCGGAAACGGATTAAATGCACGTATCTGGCGTGAAATCTCTGCCGCACTCTTACGCCAGTCGATTGCTGCCTCTGCTTTTTCAAGCTTGTGCGCATAGGTCACCAGGCCTTCATCCTGCGGCGTACTTGGCAGCACACCATTCCTGGCCAGCTCTGCCATCGCCTGCACCATCAAATCGGCACCGGTGCGCGATAACTCATCATGCAAACTCTGCGTAGTGTCAGAGCCTGTGATGGGCACTGTGCCCTTACTCACCATCGCTCCGGCATCCAGCGCCGGCACCACTTCCATAATGGTGACGCCGGTTTCAGTATCGCCTGCCAGTATCGAGCGGTGGATAGGTGCTGCTCCGCGCCAGCGCGGCAGCAAAGAAGCATGGATGTTATAACAGCCGTGTACCGGCATATTGAGTACAGCAGTAGGAATAATTAATCCATAAGCCGCAACAATCATGACATCAGCACCCACTGCGGCTATCTGCGCCTGCACCTCTGCCGGCTTCAGGCTTTCCGGCTGGAACACCGGCACACCATACTGCTCTGCCAGCACTTTCACCGGACTTGCTTTCAGTTTCATGCCGCGCCCTGCGGGGCGGTCCGGCTGTGTTAACACCATGACAATTTCATGTCCGGCCTGAATCAGTGCGGCCAGGGCAGGCACCGCAAACTCAGGCGTACCTGCAAAAATGATTTTCAATTTTTTTCCTTAACGAAGTGCTTCTTTGCTTACATTGGGCGATTGCGGCTCAGCTTCAGCATTTTATTTTTGATGCGATTGCGCTTGAGCGGAGACAAATACTCAACAAAGACTTTGCCCAGCAGATGATCCATCTCATGCTGTATGCACACGCTTAACAAGCCATGCGCTTCAAGCCTGAATGTTTCACCCTTCTCATTCAGCGCCTCAACCACGATTTTTTCCGCGCGCGTGACGCTTTCATAAACACCGGGCACAGACAGGCAGCCTTCTTCATACACCTGCTCACCATCTTTTTCAACGATTCTGGGGTTGATGAAGACCTGCAGCTGGTCTTTGGTTTCGCTGGTGTCGATAATCAGCAGCTGTATGTGCTGATTGACCTGTGTTGCCGCCAGGCCTATACCGGGCGCATGGTACATGGTTTCAGCCATATCGTTGATCAGGCGGCGCAGCGCTACATCCACTTCTTTAACGGGCTTCGCTACAGTGTGTAAACGGGGGTCTGGATAATTAAGAATATCTAAAATTGCCATATAAACTCTTTTAATTATATTTAAAAACTCAAATTGCCTGAAAATGCGTGGCTTTTTCCATAAAAGCTTGATTGCTGAATGAATTACGTGATAGATTTAACGTAATTTCACGGCATACAAGTGTATTTTTCAGCACTAAACCGCATACCTTCTAACGCACTTTGACTGAGGTCATCAATATATGTTTCGCAATATTATAACGCTGCTCATGTTTTGTTGCTTAAGCTTCCACCTCAGTGCGCAAGAAGCAGAACTCAAAAAGAATCACCCGGAACGCCACGTCGTGGTTAAAGGCGACACATTATGGGGTATTTCTGCCAAATTTCTTAAAGACCCATGGCTGTGGCCAAAAGTCTGGAAATTAAACCGTTCGCAAATCAAGAATCCACATTTGATCTACCCTGGCGATGTAGTCGTACTGGATATGAGCAGTGGCAAACCTGAGCTGAAACTATTACGCGAAACTGTCACGCTGCAGCCCGGTGCAGTGGTAGAACCGCTCGAAAAAGACGCAATACCCACCATCCCGCTGAATGTAATCGCACCATTCCTCAATCAACCGCTGGTGATTGAAAAAGACCAGTTGGCAAAATCACCAAGAATCATCGCAGGCCAGGAAGATCGTGTTGTTCTTAGCCCGGGTACACGCATTTACATTAACCAGATTGAAGAAAGTGACGGCCTTGACTGGTTTGTGTACCGCCAGGGGGAAAACCTGGTTGACCCCGATACCAAAGAAATCCTGGGCATAGAGGCAACCTACCTGGGCAATGCCAGAATCAGCAAATACGGTGCGCCGGCTTCTGCCAACATCACAAAAGCAAAAGAAGAGATATTTGTTAAAGACAGGTTGGTTCCTAGTGGTGAAGAAGCCATCACTAACTTTGTACCGCACGCACCGGAAGCAGATATCCGTGGCCGCATCATCAAAATACTGGGTGGCCTGGCAGAAACCGGTGCGCAAAGCATTGTCGCCATCAACCGCGGCACCAATGATGGCATAGAAGTAGGCCATGTACTCGCAATCAACCGTTATGGCCGCATCATCAAAGACCCTGAGCCTGCATCTTCATCAGACAGCACTGCTAAAACCAAGCTCAAAGAACTCAACTTTGATGTTTCACGCGATACCGAAGGCAAGCCGGTTGTTAACTTCGAAAAAGAAGCTAAACCGGCAAACAGCGAGCCTGAACTTGAGCCGGGCATGATTAAACTGCCGGATGAGCGTATCGGCTTACTGATGGTGTTCCGCGTATTTGACCGCGTGTCTTACGGCCTGGTAATGCAAGCCACGCAGCCAGTGCAGGCACAAGACTCTATACAGACACCTTGATTTTTGCGCATGGTTAACCGCAGCGAAGAACTCGACGAGAAATTGCTGTGGGTTAGCCTTGCCGGTATACCGGGCATAGGCTCCCAAACCTTCTGCCAGTTGCTTAAGGCATTTGGCGGCCCCGGCGACATATACGCAGCCAGTTTCAGACAATTAAGCCAGATTGTCAGCGACAGCATTGCACGTGCAATCACACAGGGCCCAGACGATGAGGCGCTGCAAGAAACTAAGCTCTGGTTGTCACAAGAGAATAATCACCTAGTTACCCTTGCCGATGCCGACTACCCAAAATCATTGCTAGAAATTACCGACCCTCCGCCTTTTTTATATGCAAAAGGCAATACCGCCCTGCTGAACCAGCCTGGCATTGCCATTGTGGGCAGCCGCAATGCCTCGGTACAGGGTGAAAAAAACGCCGAGGCCTTTGCCCACGACTTGTGCGGCTACGGCTTATGCATCACCAGCGGGCTTGCATTGGGCATTGATGGCGCCGCCCACCGCGGTGCACTCAGGGCAAACGGCGCAACCATAGCTGTGGTTGGCACCGGGCTTGATATCGTCTACCCGGCAAAACATCGCGACCTCGCCCACCAGATTGCAGAACACGGCCTGATTATCTCGGAATTCGCGCTCGGCATTCCTTCAAAACCGCAGAATTTCCCCAAGCGCAACCGTATTATCAGCGGCCTGAGCCTGGGCTGCCTGGTGGTAGAAGCCAACCTGCAAAGCGGCTCACAAATCACAGCCAGGCTGGCAACAGAACAAGGGCGCGAAGTATTCGCCATCCCCGGCTCCATTCATTCTCCCATGTCCAAAGGCTGCCACCAGCTAATCAAGCAGGGTGCAAAGCTGGTAGATTGCATTCAGGATATTGTTGAAGAACTCAACTTAAATAGAATTCCACTGTCGGATATACAAGTAGATGAAAAAGGGGCTGGCGCAGACGATGGGGACACCTCTGCCGTCAGGCTTCTTGGCAGCATGGGCTTCGACCCCATCAGCCTGGAAAATCTAGTTGCTTTAAGTCGCTTGACGGTAGCGGAGGTTTCATCCATGCTTATGTTACTGGAACTCGAAGGTAAAGTAGCCAGCCTTACAGGAGGTCAATATCAGAAGATTATGTAGTTTTTAATTCTAGAAGTTTGCATAAACCATCTCACTTAAG
>Ga0208508_1000274_pt1 | contig 14242 bp, 8 predicted proteins | sample LakWasMeta1_LOW4_2_FD_183853 | JGI IMG/M metagenome (GOLD analysis project Ga0208508, IMG submission 183853) | Freshwater sediment methanotrophic microbial communities from Lake Washington under simulated oxygen tension - Sediment Metagenome... | ecosystem: Environmental > Aquatic > Freshwater >...
CCAAATTCACCATGGTGGTGGCCACGATCGGATGTTTGTCGCCGAGCGTCTTTTCGAACAGATCGAGTGATTTTTGGTAGAGCCGCCTGGCTTGTGAATAATCACCTTTGTCGTAATAGAGCAGGGCGAGATTATTATTGAACATCGCCACGTTGGGATGGTCGCCACCATACGCCATTTCAAGAATGCGGATAGCACGTTGATACGTCGCTTCGGCCTGAGTGAATTTTCCCTGTTTGCGATAGACCTCGGCCAGGTTGTTCAATGGCAGCGCAAGCTTGGGATTCTTGAGGCCGTCTTTTTTTTCATGAGCGGCAATCACGCGTTCGAAATAGGGAATGGCCTTGTCGTACTTGCCTAGATAACTGTAAGTCAGGCCCATATTGCTGGTGTTGGCGAGAAAATCATCGTGCTCGGTTCCCAGTGTTTTTTCCTGGATAACGAGCGCCTGCAGATTCAGGGATTCAGCTTCAAGGTAGCGTCCTTGCGAACGATACAGCCCGGCGAGATTGCCTAGACTTTCCCCGTAGTCCTTATCATTCTTGCCAAGCACTTTCTCGCGTATTTCCATCGATTGCCGATACAGCACCTCGGCCTTGTCCAGCTGGCCCAGTGTCAGCATCAAGTGGCCAAGCATGCTCATGCTCGTTGCGGCTTCGCGCGACTGAGTGCCATAGGTTTTGTCTGCAACCGCAAATGCTTGTTTGGCCTTTTCGATGGAATCGGCATATTTGCCTGCAAAGAAATTTTTTTCGGCTTCGGCATTGAGCTTCTGCCACTCGCTGTCTTCTTTGGCGCGGCTACTTTCGAATGGAACGATCAGAAAAACAAAACCCAGCAACACGCCAGCCAATGACTTCATGCAACTCTCCCCCGAGATTTGAAACAGTCTGGATAATTCGTGCCATGACTTAGTCTCCGGCCAGCACCTTGAGACGTTGATCGTCCTGACGTTCTGCCGCTATCAATTTCCATTGCTTGCGGGCTTCATCGCGCAGTCCGTTTTGTTCAAGCCAGGTCGCAAATACCACGCGCTCGGAAAGGGCGGCATCGGCAGCGGGCTGCAATGCCGCGACTTCAGCGCGAAGTGTTTCCGTGGCGATGCTGAAATCCGCCGCATTGCTGCTTTGCTTGCCGTCGGGCAACTTCGTGGAAATCACCCAGGTGTAGGTAATGCCTTCCTGCAAATTCACGTTGTCGGGCAATAACAATTGCGCATTGCCGGTCGAGGTACTCAGGAGCGGATTACCGCCATCGTCAAGCAACTCGAACTGGTAGTTCAAACCGACTTGCGGTGCCTGCCATTCAAACACCGGCTTTGCCTGCAAAGACTTGCTGCCATTGGGGCTCAGTAACTTAATTTTCATACCTGGATTGACCGAGCGCATCACGATGGCGGCCTGCGTTACCACGACGGGTTTGATACGAATATCCTTGCCCGATTTGGCAAGCGCCACACCGCGCTTCGCCGGCTTGTTGCCACTGATGCCCTCGGGCTGTTGCGCTCCGAAAACGATCACGGCAGGACCTTTCAGATCAAACTCCTGACCCGATTGCAGATACACCACGACTGCACGCGCATTGCCATGCAGCTGCACGCGGGTATTGCTTTTGATTTCGGAAAGAATGGCGAGCTCCGCTTTTCGTGCTTCGTCCACAAGCGTGGCCTTGCCTTGCAGGTCCGTCACCATGGCAACGGCATCGGCAGCGATGGCAGGCGTTGTGACGGCGAGGAAGCCGGCAATCAGAAAAAGAGTCGCGATACGTGAAAAAAATACTGTTGCACCAGACTGCATGACGAAATTCTCCAGAAGCAAATAATCGACGCCGGATTTCTACATCAAAACAAATAATGCTGCATTGCGGTCAAAAGACACGGGCTACTTGAGGTCCCGAGTCGGTTATGACGATACTATAGTCAAGCAGGATTTTATGCGTGTGAAGACTGCACAATAGGCTACATCCTATCCATCCTTTCCGGGACCATGGAGATGGCAGACACCAAACCCAGCGTCCTCAAGATCAGCCCGACCCAGTATCGAGAGCGCGTCAGCCGCTTGCGCTGCCCGTCGCTCCTGCAGGCGCACGCCTTCGCCGAGCATGTTGCCGCGGCACATAGTTGGTACAAACATCTACCTGTTAAATCTGGTTACGGCGGCTTTGGTTTCTATCTGGATCCAAATGCGGGCAAGGATATCTGGCAGGATGTGGACGGAAAGATTCGCATTGTTACCCGCCTCCCCGAAGATACGCCCTTCCATTATTCGTGGATGACAACGGCAGCGACCATCGAAAATTTCGCTTATGTGAATTACTGTCGCTATCGTCCCGGGCAATCAGCGTTACCGTGGATAGTTGACGGCACTGAATTGATGTCAGTCCCCGATGAATTACTGCAACTGACCTATGCCGAATGTTCCGCCTTGATTCATCCGCATAGCCAGAGTCTGCGACACATGTTGTCGCTGCAAAACTTTCGACAACTCATTGACATCGACGTTGCTGAAGGTTTGCAGGCGCCGGAAGAAAAAAGACTGGCTGAAATCCTTCGTATCGCCGATGACGATGACGCGCGGGTCGATGATTTGAAAAACGAATTCGCCGGGATCGTGGCCGCTGCACGCAACCAGCAAATAGCAGGGATGGTGAAAGCCATCTGCCAATTGGAGAAATTCATGTCAGGGGAGAATCGCTATGCTTAAAAAATTCTTGTTGGGCTTGGTTGGGATATTCGTGGCATATGTTGCAGTCGTGTGGTCGGGGGTGCTGCCACGAAACACCGAAGCGCAGGAGCAGGCACTGGCCGTACTGAATCAGCCTTACCAGTACGCCCATGGAAAACAGAATGCGTTCAAGCATGTCTGGCTGGCACCGTATGACATCCCTGCGGCGGAAATCGATGCCGCCTATGCATTGGAACTGCAAAACTATAACGCGGCGGCGAAAGCCGGGACGTCGGCCACTTACCAGTCGCATCTAAACAAAACATATGCCCGGCAGGAACTGCCTGGCAAACGACTATGTCCACGCGGACCTAATTCCTGTCTTGCTTTCGTGCGTGAAAATCCTGATGAATCGCGAAAAACTGCGGCTGAATTTTCAGCCTATCGTTTAAGGACGGAAAAACTTCGTGACGCCGACCATCTCGCCAATGCGCTGGACTTCAGTTTTGCCACGCCGCTACCGCCGCTGGCGGGCATCAGCGGATTACAGACACTTTCCGCTGCCGTCGACTTCAACGATGGCAAAACCGATCAGGCGCTGGATGCAGTCTGCCGAAACTATAAAGTCTGGCGTCAGCTTCGTTCGCATAACGACATACTGGTGGTGGATATGGTCGGCGTATCCTTTGGCAACGACCAGCTGAACTTGCTTGCCGACATGCTGGCGGAACTTCCTGCCGACCATCCCCTGCCGGCGAGTTGCAGCACTGCGCTGGCCCCCCTTGCAGCGAATGAAATCGACCAATGCGATATCGCGCGCGGCGAGATGAAAACGATGTCGGGGGCATTCGCATACGCCAGGGAAGCGGGCATCGCCTCGGTCGAATTCGGACAATCCGGATTTTTTGACAGCCTGGTTTCTTCCTTGATCAACGTACGCGCATCCGCAGCCCGGCTGGCGCCGCATATTGCCATTTTATGCTCCGGACAACCCGCGGCGCCTGCGGATTTCGAGATTGGCCTTGCGGAAAGGCTTTTTGATCCGGTAGGTAGCTACTATACGGAATTGGCAATGCCAAATTATTCCGAATATCGCAAGCGCGCCATGGATTTCGCGGGTGTATTGCAAATGATGCGAACGCTGGTTTGGTTGCGAACACAAACCGACTTGGAGACTGCAGGTGACCTTCAACCCGATGACCTGAAAATGAGCGATCACAAACTGGTCATCGACAAAACTGCGAAAACCTTGTCCATCGAATTACTGGCACCACGCCACGATGACCCGAGCAAATGGACTCTGCCAATGGCGGGTAGCCGACTAAAACCCGTTACGGCAAATCAGTAAGCGACAGCCATTTTTTTCAGGATCAATCACCCACCACCGAAAATGCCGCCCAGTAAAACGGGTGGGCATAGTCGGTGCTGGCGGCCATTTCGGCACTGGCTTGTTTCAGCGCATCCGATTTTCGAATGCCAGGTGATGCCGCATACAAACTGATCGTGCGCGTGATCAAATCGCGTGTCGCCGTCGATGATACCGGCCAGTTGGATACCAGCAACGAACGACTACCGGCGTAGAAAAACGCTTTCGCCAGACCCGACAAGCCTTCGGCATTATTGCTGCCATCGCTGGCTGCCGTATTGCAGGCAGACAACAGCACCCAATCGGCGTTGAGTTTGAGTTGGGCGATTTCACCGGAGGCCAGATAGCCATCATCTATCTCGGTTCCAGTACTTGGCGGTGTCAGGATCAGGCCCGGTTCTGCCAAACCGGGCATCTCACCGGCCACCACGCCGTGAGTGGCAAAGGCAATAAAACGATAGGGCAGCAGATCCAGCTTTCTGACCTGTGTTTCAGTTGCACGCTCCCGTAAATACACGTCTTCATCCGCACCTTGGAGTACCGTGGAAATAGCACGTAGCTCAGCGGCAGTTTGCGGTAGCGAAATCGCCTTGCGAATAGCCTCGACATCGGCGATGGCATTCGAATTTTGCGAAGCACCGGTCGAGAAATTACCCGAGCGAAATACTATCTGCGGTGTGATTTCCGTATCCTTTTGCTTCGCATCGGTCAGTATCGGATCACCAAAACCGGCAAACGGTTTGACGCCGGGTTTTCCTCGGGTGAATACGCGCAAGGCCTTCAATGCACTGACCGATGGCAGTACGGAAAAAGAAAAGCGTTCTGCCAGCCAATGCGGCGCTGAAGTAGAAGGATCTTCACTGGCAAGCAGGGCGAACGGCAGGCCCTGCAGTGCGCCTTCATTGACCTGCAAAATATGCTTTACGCCTAGCAGATGCGACTCGAGTGGCGCGAAGATATCCTGATACAAACGCTGTGATGTCGTGGGTGGAAATGCCGGCAGCCGACCTTGGCCGTCCGGCTGCAATTTGCTTCGCAAAAAAAGCACCTGCCTTTCAATCTCGGCTTGAGTGGTGGACAAGGGCAGGAATGCTATCGTGTTTGGTGTCACTACCCAGGCATAGACCCGGGCCTCTGCCAGCGTATATACGATCAAGGCTTCATCGGGTGCCAGCAACGTCTGCACTTCTTTGGCGCTCACCGGCGCCTGACTAATCAGGCTGCGGTATTGCGGGAATTGCTTAATGAGTTTTTGTTCCAGTTCATCGAGCCGCTGATTGAGCTTGTTTACGTCTTCACGCATCACGTTCGCCAACTCCCGATGCGCTTGTTCGGTCGTTTGGCTCACCGTGAGAAGCAGTGCCTGATTGGCTTGCCGTAATTTTGCCTGCGTGTCTTGTTGCTCGCGAATGGTTTGCGCCAACACATCACCGGCCTGGGCAAAACGGGCGGCCATTTGCCCGATACTCTGGCCAACACTTGAGGCTCTTGCCAACTGTGCAAAATCAAATGCTTCTTCTGCCACCGATGATGAAGATGGCTGATTGTTCTGGCTCAGACTAAGCAGATACAGTCGCTGCAGAAAAATGTCGCGGCGCGATTGTTGTTCCGACAACTTTCCGCCGCTACGACCATCATTATCGTCATTGGCATAACGATCACGCAGCAGATTACTGACGCGTTGCGATGTTGCCTGTGCCGCATCGAGCCGGTTTTGCGCCAGATACAGTTCGGTAATGTCGTACAAGTAAGGTGCCAGCATCGGATGTCCCTCGCCCAGAGCCTTTTCCATGATGCCTAACGCTTTCAATTGCATGGCTTCAGCTTGTGCATAGTGTGTTTGCTTGATCTGCAGTTTTGACCACTCGCTCAGTACCGAGGCAATCCCGGGGTTGGTCGGCCCCAAAGGCATTTCAAAAATCTCGACGGCGCGACGGAACAAAGGCTCTGCTTCGGCATAACGTCCTTGCATGACATACAGGCTGGCCAGGCTTTTCAGAAAGGATGCCGTCAGCGGATGGTCCTTTCCCAGACGGCTTCGGTCCGTAGCCAAGGTAAATTGCAGCAAAGGATTGGCTTGCGCGTAGTCAGTCTGCTCCACGTTTAGATCTGCGAGTGCCGATGTCATGCTGGGCCTGATTGAGAGTACGGGCTGCTGTGTCATCTTCAATGCTCGCAACAACAAATCCTCGGCTTGCGAAAACTGCTTTGCTTCCTGCAGCACACTGGCAAGGTTGTACAGGCTGATCGCAAGTTTGGGATCGCCATCGGGAAGGGATTTTTCGGCAATTCCCAATGCACGATTTAGAATGGGTTCGGCCTGTTCCAGACGACCTTGATGGTAGTAAAGCAGGCCAAGACCATTCAATGCGGGCAATAAATCGGTATTGTCTCCGTTTGCTTTTTCCAGAATTCCGATAGCACGCAAATACAGCTGTTCGGCGTTGATATAACGGCCTTGCTTGTCAAACATCAACGCGAGATTGTTCAGCGTGGTGGCGACAGCTACGTGCTCTTTGCCTTGTTTGGCTTCCCTGATCGCAAGTATTTTTTCATACTGGGCTTGTGCCTTGGAAAATTGCAGCGTCTGGGAATAGAACCCGGCAATATCGGCCATCGCTTTCAGCACCAAATCCTCTTCCGGGCCGAAGGCCTCCATTTTTAGCTTGAATGCCTTCTGCCATAGCGGCTCGGCCTGGGCATAAAGCGCCTGTTCCTGATAGACACGGGCTCGATACGCGGCACCGACAGCGACTTCGAGAGGATCAGTACCGAGCGCTTTCTCGGTTATCTTGCTCGCGCGTTGCTGCAATGGTTTTGCTTTATCAAACTTGCCCTGTTTTTCGTATGCCCCCGCCAGTGCATCCAGCACTTCGGCAACGTCGCGATGTTCGTGGCCCAATTTTTTATCGCGAATTTCAAGTGCACGCAGGAACAGGAGTTCGGCTTGCCGGTAATCGGCTTGAGTCACCAAAATGCGGGCGATGTTGTACAAGCTTTCAGCTACTTCCGGGTCCTCCTTGCCGAGCGCTTTTTCCCGGATCAGCAAGACGCGTTCGTAATAATTCCTGGCCTTCTCATAATGTGATTGCGATTCGTAAATCGAAGCCAATGCGTCCATATCATCGGCGACTTCGACGCTATCGGGGCCCGATGCTTTTTCGTCGATCGCCAATGCTCGCAGGTACAAAGCTTCCGCTTCCGGATACTGGTCTTGCGATGCATAAATCAAAGCCTTCGCATTCAGACACCCCGACAGGTCGGGGTGATCGGGCCCATTGTTTTTCTCGGCCACACGCAAACACTCGTCTGCCTTGACTATCGCTTGCGCGTAATCTTCATCTAAAGTCAGCGAATACACCTCGCTGACTATTTCGGCGATGTCGGGCTGATCGGATTTTTCTTGCTGCGCCGTAAGCGTGTTTGCAAACATGAAAGCCGACAGAAAAAACACGCAATCGAAACGCCGCGGTTTTCTGCCGGTTGCACGCTTGGTGGGCTTCGTTGGCAATGTCTTGCCTAGTCTTCGGATTTGCGGCAGGCGGCAACTTCAGACTGTCCGGTGCTGTCATCCTTTGTCGGCAGCGGACACTCCGGTTTAGGCGCAATGTCGGTTACCGGATCCTTGGCAGCAGACTGTGCGGCTTCGGCTTCGGCTCTCGCCGCTTCCCTCTCGGCCTGCATGGAGGCTGACGCTGACGCTGCGGATTCAGCCTGTCTTGCCGCCATGATAGCTTGTTGAGCTGCCTGGTAGGCCTCCATGCGCGCACGCGCTTCTGCAGCCGCAATTGCGTCGGTGGCGGCGGCAGATGATGAAGGCACCGGACTAGGTGAAATCATTCTTGGTGGCATCGGCGCAGACGGCGGCGGCGGTGATGGCGCTGCAACGGCAACCGGCAAATTCGGGTCTTCTTTCGCTTCGGTCGACACCAATGTCTGAGCGGCAGTTTGCACATTTTTGGGATCGATTTTTATCTTCTCGGTTAGCACTGGCGTTGCACCAATTGTCTTTGGCGGCATGCCATTCATGGCAATCGGTTTTGTATTTTTAAACTGCACAAGACCTGGACCGTTCAATTCATATTGCTGTCCCGATGCCAGATAGACCACGGTCAGTTTGCTGCCTTGGGTCAACACCAATTTTGCATTTTCCGGAAGCTCGGCCAGCTCCTGCACACGATTTTTCTTGCTGTCGTTTTGCCAATAGGCAAGACCTTGTGTTTCGGTCACCATGCCGACGATGGGTGCCGATTTTGCCAGAACAAAACCGAAGCAAAGGCACAGCAGCAAAACCACAACGAGTACCAAACCAGTTTTACGATGCTGCTGCATGTTCGACCCCGCTGCGCTGTTAAAGCTTGCCCCAACCATAGACTTCAACCGGCGTATGCCCCTTGATCGGTTGCGGTCCCAGCGCGACCAGGCCATCAGTATCTGGCAGCGCGTCAAAAATAACTTTCGAGCAGACAATACTATAGCCCACTTCCTTGGTCAGTCCTTCCACCCGAGAGGCGACATTGGCGGCGTCGCCAATCGCCGTGTAGTCGTTGCGATTGCTCGAGCCCATGTGGCCAATCACCACCTCGCCGGCATGCACGCCGACTCCGATTTCAATCGGGGCTACACCTTCGGCTTTTAATTGCTCGTTGAATGTCGCCAGTGCGGCCTGCATTGCCTTGGCTGCATTGAACGCATCGGCACAGGGATTTTTCAGCGGCTTGGGCTCGCCGAAGATCGCCATGATGCCATCGCCCATGAAGTTGATCACGGCACCGCCGTTGGCGTGAATCTGTTCAACGACGCATTCGAAGTAGCGATTCAACAAATCAATGCCGGCTTCAGGCGACATGGATTCGCTGCGCGTGGTAAATCCGCGAATATCGGAAAACAAAATCGCGATGAATTTTCGCGTGCCGCCAAGCTCGGGTGTGATTTTTCCGGACAGGATTTCTTCCATTACGTTGGGGCTCACGCTACTACCGAACGCACGTTTCAGAAGACGGCGCTCTTGTAGATGTTCCAGCGCGTCGTAGATAGCGCGACCCATCAGGGCGATCACGGCCGTCAACGTCATCGCACTAATCGGCAAATACATGCCCTGCCGAAATAGCATCATCGTCATGGCCAGCAAACCTAGCGTCCAAATCATCAACACCAGCCATTTACTGGTTTGGCTGGACGACCAAAGCCACCACAAGGCACCGAGAAAAATGCCAAGCCAGACAAATCCATTCGCGAGTGGCTTCACCAAGCCCTGATTAAGGAATGCGCGCAGGGTTTGCGCATGCACCAGTACACCGGGTACCAGATTGCCGTTGTCTTCCCAAGCCGCAAGATTTATCGGTAACGGCAGCCTGTCTTCGGCGGGCAATACCGTTCCCAGCAATACCGGCTTGCCGCCGAAAATCTTACGCAAGCCTTCGACATCGCCGTTCTCATATCGCTTGGTGACTTCATGAAGCGGCACGTATTGATAGGAAGCGCCCGTCGACATATCGATATACCCGGTTCCGGATTTGATACCGAGCCCTCGCAACATCTGACCGACCAGGGTAGCGACTTCCTGATCACCGGTTGCCAAGCTATCGTCGAATCGACGCACACGTTGATCGATATCTATAGGAAACAAGGCATAACCCAAATTGTCCTTGCCGGCGACCAGTTCGAATTTTCGAAACAGGGTTCGCGTATCGCCCTGGCTGTCCAGCGTAAGCGCGAGCACCACGGGCCGGTCTTTCTTTGCCGCCAGCAATCCGCTCATCAAACTATTGTCGTAGCCGGGCACGATATCGTCGAACGAGCGATCCGGCATCACGATATCGAGCCCCACCGCCGATGCATCCGCCACCTGCATCGCCCGCATGAAATCGCCCCAATGCCGGTGCCACAATGTCATAGGTTCGGTGAAAGCTTGGAGTGTCGCTTCGTCGATGCCCACTACCACGACATCGTTTTTGACCTCGGTCGGAAAATATTTCTTTAGCGTGCGCGTTTGCAGATCGAGGTATTTGGCATCCAGCCACGCACCGAGACCGGAATGCTGAATCGCCAGGCCCAGCAACAGGCAAAGGCCGACACCGCCGATTCGAAATCGCCACGCGTTTTTATGCTGCCCCGAACTTGCCATGCACATCCTTCACAATCGCGCCGTCCCCAGCCTAGCCTTATAAGCCTGCCGCTAGGTCTTATGCAAATCCCGCGTGTGACTTTTTCGACCGCATCGACTATCGCGTGTGAATATTGAACAGGATTTTGGCGTCCTCGTCGTCAAGCACGTCGGTTTCAATACCGCGATAACGGCGATGAAAGGCCCGAACGGCGGCGGGTAAATCGCTTGTGTCGTAGCCGAGCGCTTTCAAGGCCAACACGGCGTCGAAGTTGTCAGGAGCGGCTACCAGATTTTCGTCATACCACTTGCCAAATCCGGCTTGCGCCAATCGCTGCCAGGGGAATTGCCTGCTTGGATCGCTTTTGCGCGCGGGTGCCAGATCGGCGTGCCCGATGATCGCGTCGCGTGGAATGTTCAGGCGCGTGCACAGATCCTCCAGCAATCGAATCAGTGACAGAATTTGCCGCTCCTCGAAAGGCTCGCTGCCGTTATTATCCAGCTCGATGCCGATCGAAATCGAATTGATGTCGGTCATGCCTTGCCAACTTCCGACACCGGCATGCCAGGCGCGTTCGTTATCTCCGACCAGTTGATACAACTTTCCGTTGTTTGCAATCAGGTAATGGGCGCTCACGCGGCCCTGCCGATTTTGCGTATGTAGCACGCGGAGTGCGGCTTCGGCACTGTCCATGTCGGTGTGGTGGATGACAATCAAGCGCGGCTTTCGGGTATCGAAATTCGGCGAAGGCGCCCATTGCGCCAACGGACTTTTCACCGGCATAGGTGCGCAGGCCGACAAGACCAGCAGGCAACAAAAACCGTATTTCAATCGATAGTGCAGCATGCTGTAAGGATAGTGCATTTGTTCCGGCTCTCATACTGACGGTATGTGCCCGCAATCTATACAATGAAAATGTGGTAACGATGGGTAATGGGTGTGGTGAATGTGTAGCACGAAAAAAAACCCGGTTTCCCGGGTTTTCATTTTTACCTTGAATTCCTTATTTCGATACCGACGCCGAACCGATATTTTTATCCAGAAAATCCAGCACGCGATTGGCCCAGTCCACCTGATTCTTCAGCAGGTAATTGCCATGGCCTTCACCTTCATAGATCACCGTGTCGACGGAACCGCCGGACTTCAGAATGGCGTCCCGCATGCGTTCGGTATGCAAAGGCAGTGCGATTTTATCTTCACGACCCCCGCCCAACAGCACCGGTATTCGTATTTCCGACGCACGCAAGGAGGGCGATATTATTTCAAGATTGGTGTTGCCCAGGGTATTGGTTAAATACTTGTCGAGATACCAGCTCTCTTTTGAATCATCCTTGTAAAGCTGCTTAAGATCATACACACCGACATTGCCGATGGAACAGGTATACAAATCCGGCTCGCGAACGGCCCCCATCAGGGCGGCATAACCACCATAACTTGCGCCGTAAATGCAGATGCGTTTCTTGTCGGCAATGCCTTGTGCAATCGCCCAGCGCGTAGCATCCGTCAAGTCATCCTGCATTGCCCGGCCCCATTGCAGATGGCCCTTTTCGGTAAAGCTGCGCCCGTAATTTCCCGAGCCACGATAATTCACCTGCAACACCGCATAACCCCGATTAGCGAGTAATTGCACTTCCGGATCAAAACCCCAGGTATCCGATATGCCGATTGGCCCGCCATGGACCAGCAACACCATTGGTAGATTTTTTGAACCGCCATTTTCCGGCACGGTAAGAAAGCCTTCCAACTCGAGACCATCTCGGGCATTGAATTTCACCGGCTGCATGGCACTCAGCCCTGACGGGTTCAAAGCCTGGCCCGACTGGAAAATGGGTGTAAGCGAATTGGCCGCCCTGTCATACAGGAGAAACTCGCCAGGCGTTTTGTCCGACATGGCATGGATAACGGCAAGATTTCCAGATGCAGCATAGGATGTTGGATAAAAAAACTTTCCGTCATACAGCTTGCCTATTTTCGCCAGATCTTTGGCAAACTCGTTTTCTTCGTCGAGAATATGGACGCGCGGTTTTCCATCCAGAAGACGCAATGCGATAACGCTGCCATCCACTGGCGAAGTATAGACACTGTGCGGATCCACGTTGTCGTCTTTATAGAGAAACTCGCGCTTTCCGGTGGTGAAATCGTGGCGGTAGACGGCAGCGGGTCCGGTAGCCTGCTCGACTGCGAAATAGGTATAGCGGTTGTTATGGGAAAAACCCATCACATAGATTTCCTGCCCCGTCTTGTTCTCGGCTTCCAGTAAATTCCAGCGCCTGAATTTCGTATCGAGCAGGTAAAGATAGGAACTCACGTCTTTTCTGCGAAAACCCTTGAAGAGTCGAACCGCACCCGAATTATCGGTAATGAACTCACCCCGCAGGGAGTTCGGCGACTCGATCTTGGCATCCTGCAAATTGCCGCTGTAAACATTCAGGTAGAAAACGTAGTGACCGTCGCTCACCAGCACATTGCTGTCCGAGTTAGGCAGGGTGTCGATGGTGTATGCCGCTTCAACGCGAATATGCTTCGTACCATCGGCATTGATGGCATGTGTCCAGGTACTGGGTAGAGGTTGGCTCAATTTGCCGTTTTGTTCGTTAATGCGAAAAATCACGCGCGACGGATTTACCCATTCAAAATAGGAAACATGCTGTTTCGCCGTCACGCCGGTTTGACTGATCAATTTGACGCCTTGTGCGTTTCTCGACAAAAAAATCAAATCGGTGCGATCTGCCAGGGCAACGGTAGCCGCGATAAATTCGCCATTCGGCGAAATTTTCATGTTGACCAGCTTGTCCTGTTTGAAAAATGCTTCTACCTGAATGACGGGTCCGCCACTCGTGCCTGCGGGCAACGCAATGATTGGAAGCATGGTCAGGGCCGAAAACGTCACCCATCGAAACAATGCAGCCTTTAATTTCCAATTTGTCATTTTGATTAACGGCTCCGGGTTCGTTCGTTCGTTACGTGACTTTACACGTTGCAATTGCATGTTCGGCGTATTTCAATGCAAGTCTGAAATAAAAAACGGCCCGGAATACCGGGCCGTTGGTAACACTCTGAATAATAAATAATCAGATGCCGTAATACATTTGGTATTCCAGCGGATGGGTGGCGGCACGGAACTTCGTGACTTCGCCCATTTTCAGCTCGATGTAGCTGTCGATGAAATCGTCGCTCATCACGCCGCCGGCTTTCAGGAAGTCGCGATCTTTTTCCAGAGCTTCCAGCGCCATGTCGAGGCTGTGGCAGACTTTCGGAATGTTCTTTTCTTCTTCCGGCGGCAGGTCGTACAGATCCTTGTCGCTCGGTGCGCCCGGATCGATCTGGTTCTTGATGCCGTCGAGACCGGCCATCATCAGCGCGGTGAAAGTCAGGTAGCCGGAGTTCATCGGATCCGGGAAACGGATTTCGATGCGACGTGCTTTCGGATTCGGCACGAACGGAATGCGGCAGGAAGCCGAACGGTTTCGGGCAGAATAAGCCAGCATCACCGGTGCTTCAAAACCCGGCACCAGACGCTTGTAGCTATTGGTGGTCGAGTTGGCGAATGCATTGATGGCTTGCGCGTGTTTGAAAATGCCGCCGATGTACCACAGCGCCAATTGACTCAGACCGCCGTAGCCTTCACCAGAAAATAAATTCTGGCCACCCTTGGCCAGTGATTGGTGAACGTGCATGCCGCTGCCATTGTCGCCAACGATCGGCTTCGGCATGAAGGTCGCGGTCTTGCCATTTTGATGCGCCACATTGCGGACCACGTATTTCATGGTCGCCAGTTCGTCGGCTTTTTTCACCAGTGAATTGAACTTGGTGCCGATTTCGCATTGGCCGGCATTGGCCACTTCATGATGGTGAACCTCGACTTCCTGACCCACGGCGGCAAGAACTTTGCACATTTCGGCGCGAATATCGTGCAGGGAATCGGTCGGCGGCAAGGGGAAGTAACCGCCTTTGACGGTAGGACGATGGCCATGATTGGCGCCGTCTTGTTTCTTGCCGGTTTCCCAGGACGCTTCGTCCGAGAAAATTTCGTACATCACCTTGCCCATGTCGTTCGCGAAACGAACGCCGTCGAAGATGAAGAATTCAGGCTCTGGACCAAAGAA
>Ga0208508_1000276_pt1 | contig 14135 bp, 12 predicted proteins | sample LakWasMeta1_LOW4_2_FD_183853 | JGI IMG/M metagenome (GOLD analysis project Ga0208508, IMG submission 183853) | Freshwater sediment methanotrophic microbial communities from Lake Washington under simulated oxygen tension - Sediment Metagenome... | ecosystem: Environmental > Aquatic > Freshwater >...
TAGAATTTGCAAGTGTCGTTGCACTGCAATTGGTTTAATTCCTGGAATAATTGGCACTGTGATTCCTATTTCTCTGGCTTTTTTTACAAATTCAAAGTATTTTGCATTGTCAAAAAACATTTGGGTCACCACATAATCTGCACCAGCATCCACTTTTTCTTTCAGTCTTTTTAAGTCCGAAATCAAGGATGGAGACTCTAAATGTTTCTCCGGATAACCTGCAACTCCAATGCAGAAATCAGCTTTGTTATCAATGTGCATTACATCGTGTAAATACTTCCCTTGATTCAATTGGTGGATTTGTTTTACCAAGTCAACCGCATAATTATTTCCGCCTTCTTTTGCCACAAAAGATTGCTCATCTTTCATCGCATCGCCACGCAAGGCCATTACATTATTGATTCCTAGATAATGACAATCGACGAGTAAATATTCGGTTTCCTCTTTTGTAAATCCTCCGCAAAGCACGTGAGGAACAGTGTCAACAGAATATTTATGTTTTATGGAAGCGCAAATTCCCAAAGTTCCGGGACGCATTCTGGTCAATTTTTTATCTAATAATCCGTTGCCTTTATCCACATAAATATATTCTTCACGCGAAGTTGTCACGTCTATAAAAGGCGGTTTGAACTCCATCAATGGATCAATATTATCGTATAATTCCTTAATACTTTTCCCTTTTTGTGGCGGAATAATTTCAAAAGAAAATAATGTTTTCCCTTGTGCGGCTTCTATATGTTCTGTTACTTTCATTTTATTAAAGTTGACGGTTGATGGTTGATAGTTGATGGTTCAAATTCTAAAACCAACAGCTATTTGCCATTAACTAAATTTTATTTTTATAATAGTTTATAAACCCATTTATTAATTTTTTACAAAGCTGAATCTGTTCAAAAGCAAGATTAAAATTATTAACATCAATATATTTCTGATCCAAAGCTAAATAATATTGAGTTTCTAATTCATATAAAGAGCCTCTTGAAATATGCAAAAAGTGCAATGTGTCTTTAGATGTTTGACGACCACAGCCTTCGGCAATGTTTGAAGGTATTGAAACAACAGCTCTTCGCATTTGATTTGTCAAACCAAAAAGTTCCTCTTTTGGGAATAATTTAGATGAATCATACAATAAATTGACTAGTTTTCTAGCTTCTATCCAAACTTCTAATTTATTATACTCCATAATTTATTTCCTTTCCAATTACTATAGATGTTGATTCCTATTTTAATCTGACAACCATCAACTAACAACTAAAACCTAGTCTGCTATATTAGGATTCAACCATTTCATCGCCACATCGGTTGAAATACTTCTTCGTTTGGCGTAATCTACAACTTGGTCTTCTTTTATTTTTCCAAGTCCAAAATACTTGCTTTCAGGGTTTCCAAAATAATATCCCGAAACCGAAGAAGCTGGCCACATTGCCATACTTTCGGTCAAAGTCACTCCAATTTCTTTTTCTACATTTAGCAATTTCCAAATTGTTGGTTTTTCTAAATGGTCGGGACAAGCCGGATAACCTGGCGCCGGACGAATTCCTTTGTAGATTTCTTCGATTAATGCTTCGGTTGAAAAAACCTCGTCTGCGGCGTAACCCCAAATTTCTTTACGCACTTTTTCGTGCAAATATTCAGCGAATGCTTCTGCAAATCTATCGGCTAAAGCTTTCACCATAATCGAATTATAATCATCCAAATCCTTTTCGAATTCGGCTGCCCATTCGTCAACACCAAAACCGGTCGTTACACAAAATGCGCCCATATAATCGATTTTTCCGCTTTCTTTTGGAGCAATAAAATCAGCCAAAGCTATATTTGGAGCCCCTTTTGTTTTTTGGGCTTGCTGACGCAAAGTCAAGAATTTCTCCAATAATTTTCCTCTTTCATCACGCAATTCTATATCGTCATCATTGACCTGATTCGCTGGAAAAATTCCGTAAATCCCTTTCGCTGTCAACTTCTTTTCTTTCAAAATCACTTTCAACATTTCCTGTGCGTCGTGAAAAACGGAATGTGCTTGTTCGCCCACAACCGCATCGGTCAGAATCGCAGGATATTTCCCGAACAATTCCCAAGTTCTAAAAAATGGTGTCCAGTCAATATACGGAACCAAAACATCCAAATCAACTTCGATGGTTTTTGTGCCAATAAAATTGGGTTTCATTGGATTATAATTTTCCCAATCTAATTTTAATTTATTTACTCTTGCTTGCTCAATCGTCAAGAAATTCTTGTCCCGCGAACGGTTCAAAAACGTTTCTCTGAAAGCATCATATTCGGCTCGAATATCGCTTGCATATATTTTTCGATTGTGATCCAATAAATTTCCCGCCACCGTTACGGCTCTCGAAGCATCGTTTACGTGAATCACGGTTTCTCTATATTGAGGCGCAATTTTCACAGCAGTGTGTGCTCTTGAAGTTGTCGCACCACCAATCATTATTGGAATTTTGACGTTTTGCTTGTCTAATTCTTTAGCCAAATAAACCATTTCGTCCAATGACGGCGTGATTAATCCGCTCAAACCAATAATATCCACATTGTGTTCAATGGCAGCAGCAATAATTTTTTCAGGTGGAACCATCACACCAAGGTCAATAATTTCGTAATTGTTGCAAGCCAAAACGACTGAAACAATGTTTTTTCCAATGTCGTGAACATCGCCTTTTACGGTTGCCATCAGGATTCTTCCGTTCCCTTGTTTGTCGCCAGCTTGTTTAGAAGCTTCGATATATGGAAGTAAATACGCCACGGCTTTTTTCATTACCCGTGCCGATTTTACCACTTGTGGCAAAAACATTTTTCCCGAACCAAACAAATCTCCAACGACATTCATTCCTGTCATCAAGTTGATTTCGATAACTTCGATAGGTTTTTCAGCTGCTAATCGGGCTTCTTCAATATCTAATTCTATAAATTCGTCAATTCCTCTTACTAAAGAATGCGTTAATCGTTCTTGAATGGTTCCCGAACGCCATTCCTGAACAGCTTTTTCATTAACTTTCGCACCGCCTTTTACATTTTCGGCGAAGTCTAATAATCGTTCTGTGGCATCTTCTCTTCGGTTCAACAAAACATCCTCGACGTGTTCCAAAAGATCTTTTGGAATTTCATCATAAATCGACAACATTTCAGGATTTACAATTCCCATTGTCATTCCGTTTTTGATGGCGTGATACAAGAAAGCCGAATGCATCGCTTCACGAACGGTATCATTTCCTCTAAAGGAAAACGAAACATTGCTCACACCGCCGGAAACGTGTGCATAAGGTAGATTTTCTTTAATCCATTTTGTGGCTCGAAAGAAATCCAATGCGTTCAATTTATGTTCGTCCATTCCTGTTGCAACAGGAAAAATATTAGGATCGAATATGATGTCTTCGGCTGGAAAACCAACTTTATTCACCAAAATATCATAGGAACGTTTGCAAATTTCGATACGTCTTTCGTAGTTATCGGCTTGACCTTTTTCGTCGAAAGCCATAACAATTACGGCAGCTCCGTAACGTTTTACCAATTTGGCGTGATGAATAAAACGCTCTTCTCCTTCTTTCAAAGAAATCGAGTTGACCACACTTTTACCTTGAGCCACTTTCAAACCGGCTTCGATAATTTCCCATTTCGAACTGTCAATCATCAAAGGAACACGAGAAATATCCGGTTCGGCAGCGATTAAATTCAAGAAAGTGGTCATTGCATAAACGCCGTCGAGCATTCCTTCATCCATATTAATATCGATGATTTGTGCGCCACCTTCTACTTGGTCACGAGCCACAGCAAGTGCTTCGGCATATTTTTCTTCTTTTATAAGACGCAAAAATTTTCGGGAACCGGTTACATTCGTTCTTTCACCAACGTTTACGAAGTTGGTTTCTGGCGTAATGATTAACGGTTCAAGACCTGATAATTTTAAATATTTATTAGTTTTTGACATATTCGTTTTTGTAATCCTGCAGGGTTTTTGAAATCTTGCAGATTTGAACCTATTTATTTCTACCTTTTTTTAAAACGTATAGTCCGTTTTTGCTAAATCCGTTGTTGTAAAATGTGTCGTTCCTATGAAACTAAATCGGTTTGAACTTATCTTTTAATTCAATAAATAGTATTTTACTGTGACTAACTTTAAAGAATTAATCTTACCCAATTCTAACGAAGATTCCGCATCAAAAGTAAAGACACAACTTGATTTAGCATCTATCTGATTACAAGTAGAAATTGCTCCTTTTAAATAAGGCGCAGAAGATTCTACTCCATCAATATTAACAGTGAAAATTGGATATCCTTTTATAACAAAATTATTTGCGTTATTCAATTTAATTTCGAATTGTAATCTGGAAGTTTTTTTGCCAGTGTCTGGTGTAAAATTAAAACTCAAAACTTCATAAGAAAAATTATCAATAGCCTTCGGTTCTCCAATTGGAGTAATTACATAGTCACAAGGTACTACCATTTGCCAGTCTGGGTTAACAGATGTTCCACTTGGAGTAACTAATGTAGAACCGGGTATGGTAATTGTTTTTGTGCAATTTTTATCTGCAGAACATCCACAAATAAAAATACTTCCAATTAATAAAAATAATAATTTTGAAAACTTTGACATCTTTTTTTATTTGTTTAAATCCAATAATAAGGATTTTTAATCCGTGCCAATTCCTAATTTTTACATCGTCACCGAAGAAACCCTCGGTTTATAATCCTTCGCCACTTCTGCAATTAATCTAATGTGATCCGGATTTGTACCGCAACAACCGCCAATAATATTGATTAAATTTTCGTCTAAATACTCCTTGATTTGCGCTTGCATTTCTTTTGGCGTTTCGTCGTATTGCCCAAAAGCGTTTGGCAATCCAGCATTAGGATGCGCCGAAACATTGAAGGACGTATTTTGTGACAATTGTTTCAAATACGGTTTCAGTTGGTGCGCTCCAAGAGCACAATTGAAACCTACGCTCAACAACGGAATATGCGAAATCGAAATCAAGAAAGCTTCCACGGTTTGCCCTGAAAGTGTTCTTCCGGAAGCATCCGTTATGGTTCCTGAAACCATTATAGGAATATCAATCTTGCGTTCGTCTTTGACTTCTTCGATGGCGAAAAGTGCTGCTTTTGCATTTAAAGTATCGAAAATAGTTTCGACTAATAGTAAATCTACGCCACCATCAATTAAAGCTTCGACTTGTTGTTTGTAAGCAATTCGCAAATCGTCGAAAGTTACGGCTCTATAACCCGGATCGTTTACATCTGGCGACATACTTGCCGTTCTGTTTGTCGGCCCAATGGAACCGGCAACAAAACGAGGTTTTTCGGGATTTCGTGCGGTAAATTCATCGGCTACTTCGCGAGCGATTTTTGCCGACTGGAAGTTTAATTCGTAAACAACATCTTCAAGATGATAATCGGCCATACCGATTGTGGTGCTCGAAAAAGTATTGGTTTCGACAATATCAGCTCCGGCTTCGAAATATTGTGCGTGAATATCTTTTATTGCTTGAGGTTGCGTTATAGACAACAAATCGTTATTCCCTTTTAAGGAATACGGAAAGTCTTTGAAACGTTCTCCCCGGAAATCTTCTTCGGAAAAATTATAGCGTTGCAACATCGTTCCCATTGCTCCGTCGAGAACGAGAATTCGTTTTTTGATTTCTTCTTGAATGTTTGGCATTTTGTTCTTTTAAATTAAAATGTTCATCGCATTTTCTGATTAGCCCTGATGGAAGAGGAAATCCTTTTGTTTTTTCTTTAAAAAACAAAAGATTGCAACGTACAGCAGGAAACAGCTCCAAAAAAAGCTGCTGTCTCAAAAAATTGTAAATGTTATCGTAAAAAGTGAGAGAATTTCTCGTGGTTATCTTTTCCCGATAATTGGGACAGAATGTAGCACCTTCTTTACAGATAAAGGGTTGCTAAGGTTTCATTGGGTCTTTCCCTCCGCCTTTCGTGATAACAATCAATAAATGTATGAACGCTGCAAAGTACGTACATAGCGCGATTAATTGCAAGTATTCAAGGTATATTTTATTGTTTTCCCTTCAATGATTGGGTAATTTCGTTCATTTTATCCACTTTTTCCTGAAAATTGCCTTTTAGGGTTTTGCGGTATTCGTTCAGGTTTTCGACCATTGAATTGATGTCGTCTGGGATTATTTCTTCGAAAAATTCGCGTAATCTTTTGGCAGTAGTTGGTGATTTTCCGTTGGTCGAAATGGCGATTTTTACGTTTCCTTTGGTCACGATTCCGCCTAAATAAAAATCACAAAATTCAGGCGTATCGGCAATATTTGCCAATAAATTTCGTTTTTTTGATAATGTGTAAACTCGTTTATTGACTTCTAAATTATCGGTGCAAGCGATAACCAAATGCCGTTTTTTGAGCATTTTTTTCTTGAACTTTGAATGGGTAATTTTCACAGAATGCTTTTCGGCCAAGGTCAAAAGTTCTGGTAAAAAATGCATCGCAACCACCTCAACATTGGCGTTTGGACTGGATTTTAACATAAACGAAAGTTTTTCCAAACCCACGTTTCCTCCGCCAACAATAAGTACATTGAGTTGGTTTAGTTTTAGGAAAATTGGATATAGTTCATTTCTTTCCATTATTCTCTTGCGCAAACTTTATTGGAGGCAAATTTTTCGTTAAAATTTTTCAACTTGTTGCTTTGTCTTACTACCTCGCCAATTACAATAATCGCAGGAGAACTTAAATTATTGTCTTTTACAACTTGTGAAATAGAATTTATCGTTCCAATGCCTATTTTTTCGCTGGGCATCGTTCCGTTTTGGATAATTGCAACAGGAGTTTCTCCTTTAGATTCGTTTTGGAATAACGCCACGATTTGTTCCAATTTACTCATTCCCATCAAAATCACGACCGTTGCCGATGATTTTGCTGCCAAAGCCACATCTTTCGATAAATTTCTGTCGGAAGTTGTGCCTGTGATTACCCAAAAACTTTCGGAAACACCTCTTTTTGTCAACGAAATTCCCTGATTAGCAGGCACAGCAATCGATGAGGAAATTCCAGGAACAACTGATGTAGGAATTCCAAAACTTTCAATGTACTCGATTTCTTCGCTTCCGCGACCAAAAATAAATGGATCACCCCCTTTTAATCGCACCACATTTCCGTAAGTCAATGCATTGTCAACAATCAATTGATTGATTTGATCTTGAGAATATTCGTGACAACCTTTTCTTTTTCCAACAAATATCTTGATGGATTTTTTCGGTGCATACGTCAATATTTCTTCGTTTGCCAAAGCATCATACAAAACCACATTCGCATCAGCAAGCGCTTTTGCTCCTTTGATGGTAAGCAAATCCGGATCGCCTGGACCAGCGCCTACTAAAGTTACTCTTGGTTTTACAATTTTATTCATTTGCTAAATCTTTGGCTCTGTATAATTCTATTGCTTCAAAAAATGCTTCTGCATCTTGAATGTAACTTTTTGCAAAGGCTTCCGAAGGTTCGTTTTGGTTAATTTGGTAAACCAAATCCCTGAAAGTCGATTTCAATTCGATTTTGTTTGTTGCTGTAAAAACTGTGTCGAACAAATCAATGATTCCTGCGTGATGATTGGTTTTTTCGTTTTCAGAAAGCAATAAGGCTTTGGCACCATTTACAAATCCTGCATAAGCCAAGTAAATTGCATCGGACCATTTTTTATCGTCGAAAGCTTCTTCTGCGAAAGTCATTTTGTCTTTGGCTTCGAATATCAATGTGGCAACTAAATCAATTACAACACCGGCACATTCGCCCACACCAATCGCTTTTACATAGTTATCGGCATTTCCCCAATCTACAAAATCTTCTTCTGTTAGATTCGTAATATCCGAAAGTGGTTTCAACAATTCGAAGAAATAATTTTCACCTTTGGCATCGTAATACTCCAAAAAGGATTGTCCGTTTGCATTTGCTTCGAAATTATTCAAAATAGAACGCAAGGCTTCCGGACCACGACGACTAGGAATTTTGATTACTTTATCGGCAAATCTACCTTGACCATTTTCTAAATTTCCTCCACCCAATAACACTTGAAGTGCCGGAGCAACAAGTTTCCCTGAATTGATTGACATACCTTGAAAACCAATGTGCGCCATATTGTGTTGCCCGCAAGCATTCATACAACCACTTATTTTTATGGTAATTTCTTTGTCATTTAGGTATTGTGGATATTCTGTTGCCAAAACTCTTTCTAGTTCCGTAGCAATTCCTGTGCTGCTTGCAATTCCTAAATTACAAGTGTCTGTTCCTGGACAAGCAGTGATATCGGCAGTGGAATTATATCCTAAATCCACAAAATTCAATTTGGCTAATTCTTGGTAAAAAAAGACTAAATTATCTTCTTTTATGTTACGAATAAGAATGTCTTGTCTTAATGAAAAACGCAACTCATTCGCTCCATAATTTTTAATCAAATCGGCCAATAATCTGGCTTTGTCAGTATAAAAATCCCCCACAGGAACTTTGATTCCAATGGCAACATATCCTGCTTGTTTTTGCTGAATTACATTCGATTTTTTCCAAGTTTCGAAAGCGGCAACATCAGCAATTTCTACTTTTGGAGCAACTAATAAAGGTTCTGGAATTGGAGCATCAAATGCGGTTGTGTCGATTTCGAAAGTTTTACAAGACAAAGCTTTTTTCTCTTCTTCGACCAATTTTAAAAAGGCTTCCGCTCCTAAATCTTTGATTAAGAATTTCATACGCGCTTTCAAACGTTTGGACCTTTCACCAAAACGGTCAAATACTCTCAGAATTCCTTCGGTTGTTGGGATAATTTGGTTTACAGGAACAAATTCAGATAACAATTCGGCGTGGTGTGGCTGCGAACCTAATCCCCCACCAAGCATTACTTTGAAACCTCTTTCACCATTGACAATTTTTGGAATAAACCCTAAATCGTGCAAATAACTCAAAGCAGTGTCTTCGTCTGAAGAGGAAAACGATATTTTGAATTTACGTCCCATTTCCTGACAAACTGGATTTCTCAATAGAAATTGGAACATTGCATGAGCATAAGGCGAAACATCAAAAGGTTCGTCAACATCGATTCCTGCGGTTTCACTCGCCGTAATATTTCGAACGGTGTTTCCGCAAGCTTCACGAAGCGTGATGTCGCTTTTTTCTAATTCGGCCCAAAGTTCAGGAGTTCTGTCCAAACTCACAAAATGGATTTGGATGTCCTGACGGGTTGTGATATGCAAACGTCCTCTAGAATATTCATCCGAAACATCTGAAATTCGCACTAATTGCTCGCTCGATACTTTACCAAAAGGTAATTTGATACGAATCATTTGAACGCCTTCCTGACGCTGACCATAAACTCCTCTAGCCAAACGTAAGCTTCGGAAACGTTCTTCATCAATTTTTCCGTCACGGAATAAAGCAATTTTTCTCTCTAAATCGATAATATCTTTTTGTACAATCGGATCTTCTATTTCGGTTCTAAAACTCTGCATAATTTTTTGTTGTTGTAGTTATTCTTGGTTGTTTTGTTGAAAATATTAGTAGTTTAAACTACTTTATAAATCCAACTCCTGCGGTTGTATTCGTTGCCACATCAATCAAAATAAAAGCACCGTTTGATTTGTTATGATTGTAAGCGTCAAAATACAAAGCTTTGCTTAACTTGATATTGACTTCACCGATTTCATTAATGCTCAATTGAGTCGCTTCTTTCTTTCCTGAATAATCAGTAGAAATCGTATTTTTTATACTATCAATTTTCGCCAAAACACGATTTGTGTTATGCTGAACGATGTATTTTGTTCCCGCAACGAGCTTTTTGCTGTCCATCCAGCAAATTGTGGTATTGATGTCTTTTTCGATTCTTGGCAATTCCCCTGATTTTACAATCATATCACCACGAGTCACATTAATATCATTTTCCAACTCTAAAACTATGGAAGAACCTGCCGTTGCTTGGTCAAATTGTTTATCGAAAAAGTGAATTTTCGAAACTTTCGATTCAGTCAATGAAGGAAGTACCGTTACGGCATCGCCAACTTTGATATTATTCCCGTATAATTTTCCGGCGTATCCTCTAAAATCGTGGTATTCCTCGGTTTTTGGTCTGATTACTGTTTGAACCGGGAAACGAACTTCTCCTTTTTCGAAAACATCCTTTGGTTCCAAGCCTTCTAAATGTTCCAAAATAGTTTGTCCTGTGTACCAAGGCATATTTTCTGATTTATCAACTACATTTCCTCCATTGATGGCGCTTAACGGAATGTAACTTACCACTTGTTCTTTGAACGTGCTTTTTGCATTTAATGCTTGAAAATCGGCTTTGATTTTGTTGTACACTTCTTCGGAATAGTCAACCAAATCCATTTTGTTTACGGCAACAATCACTTCTTTTACACGCAATAAATTATTGATAAAAAAGTGACGATACGTTTGCTCAATAACTCCTTTTCGAGCATCAATCAAAATGATGGAAACTTGCGAAGTCGAAGCTCCGGTAACCATATTTCGAGTATATTCTACGTGACCTGGCGTATCGGCGATGATGTAACTTTTCTTGGCAGTCGAAAAATAAATATGTGCCACGTCAATCGTAATTCCTTGTTCACGCTCGGCAACCAAACCATCGGTGGCCAATGAAAAATCGAGATAATCGTATCCTTTTTGCTTGCTGCTTCTTTCTATTGCTTCAATTTTATCGGTTGTCAACGATTTTGTATCGTATAATAATCTCCCGATTAATGTGCTCTTTCCGTCATCTACACTTCCTGCTGTTGCTATTTTTAAAACTTCCATCAGTTTTTTTATTTTAAATATTGAATTTTGAATTTTAAATGTTTCTAGAAATATTCTAAAAATAACCTTGTTGTTTTCTTTTCTCCATTGCGGCTTCAGATCTTTTATCATCAATTCTGGCACCTCTTTCGGAGATTGTTGAAGTCCTGATTTCACCAACCACTTCTGCAATTGTAGCTGCATACGATTCCACTGCAGCAGTACAACTCATATCTCCAACGGTTCTGAAACGAACAATTCTTTCTTCGACAGCTTCTTCCTCTTCTTGGTAAACGAATGGTGAATGTGACCAAATCATTCCGTCTCTTAAAAACACTTTACGTTTGTGCGAAAAATAAATGGACGGAATTTCGATTCCTTCTTGTTCGATGTAACTCCAAACGTCCAATTCTGTCCAGTTCGAAATTGGAAAAACACGAACGTTTTGTCCGTTCTCGATTTTTCCGTTCAATAAATCAAACAATTCCGGGCGTTGATTTTTTTCGTCCCATTGTCCAAAATCATCACGAACTGAGAAAATACGTTCTTTGGCTCTAGCTTTTTCTTCGTCACGACGAGCACCACCAATGCAAGCATCAAATTTAAATTCTTCGATAGCATCTAAAAGTGTCGTCGTTTGCAACATATTTCGGCTTGAATAACGGCCTGTTTCTTCAATTACTTTTCCTTCATCGATTGAATCTTGTACATTACGAACAATCAACTCCAAACCTAATTCAGCAACTAATTTATCTCTAAATTCAATTGTTTCCGGAAAATTGTGTCCAGTGTCAACGTGCAACAACGGAAACGGAATTTTTGCAGGAAAGAAAGCTTTTTGCGCCAAACGCACCAATGTAATTGAATCTTTTCCACCTGAGAAAAGCAAAACTGGTTTGTCAAACTGAGAAATTACTTCTCTAAAAATGTAAATTGCTTCGCTTTCTAAAGCATTTGTTTTTAATATGGAACTCATTTTTTTTATTTAAAGATTTAAATGATTGAAAAATTTAAAGATTCCAACAATCATTTATAATTTATAATTCTTAATTATTTTTGGTGCAAACCGCATTCTTTATGACTCGATTCCCACCACCATCTTCCGGCTCTAATATCTTCGTCAGGTGTTATTGCTCTCGTACAAGGTGCACATCCTATGCTTACAAATCCTTGTTTATGAAGGGCATTTTGCGGAACATTGTTTTTTTCTAAATAGTCTTCCACTTCTTTCAAAGTCCATTTTAGCAATGGATTGAATTTTATTAATTCGAATTTTTCGTCGTATTCAAAAAGTGCCAAATCATTTCTGTTTTCGGATTGTTCAGCTCTTAAACCTGTAATCCAAATGGCATTTCCTTTCAAAGCTTTGGTCAAAGGCGCTACTTTTCGAATGAAACAACATTCTTTTCTGTTTTCAACTGAATCGTAGAAACTGTTTGGTCCTTTTTCTTCGAGTAATTTCTCCACTGCTAAAGCTTCCGGGAAATAAACCTTGATTTCTTTCTTGTATTTTTTCAATGTCTTGTGAAAAACATCGTAGGTTTCCTGAAACAATCTACCTGTGTCCAAAGTAAAAATAGTAATCGGCAAATCATTTTTGGCGATTAAAGCTGTAATCACTTGGTCTTCCTGTCCGAAAGAAGTTGAAAAAACGACTTTCCCTTTGTATTCATTGGCCAAAAAAGACAAAGTTTCTTCGATGGAAAATCCTTTGGTTTTTTCTGATAACGTATTTGCAATTGTTGCGCTCATTATAATAATTTTGATAATGTTCTTAAACTCAAAATAATAATCAAGATTCCTACAGCGATCATCATTGGTTTTCTTTGAATTTTATTCACCAAAAAAGCAGCAAGAGGAGCAGCAATAACGCCTCCCAAAATCAATCCTATAATCACTTGCCATCCGCTTATTCCTCCAAAAATCATAAATGTAACCCCACTGGCAAAAGAAACTGCAAACTCAGCTGCATTTACCGAACCAATAGTATAGCGAGGATTTCTGCCACGTCCTAACAAAGTAGAAGTTACAATTGGTCCCCAACCACCACCGCCAACAGAATCCATAAAACCACCAAAAGAAGCTAAAAGATCTAATCTTTTTGTTTTCTTTTTTACGATATTTTTTACCAATGCTTTTTTGATAATGATAAACGCCAGAACAATCATATAGACCGCGATAAAAGGCTTAATCACATCTCCATCAATTACATCCGACAATAAATAAGCACCTGTAATCGACCCTAAAACTCCAGGAATTAAAAGATGTTTTACCAGTTTTTTATTGATATTTCCAAATTTATGATGAGAAACTGCAGAAGCTCCAGTTGTAAACATTTCGGCAACGTGAACACCCGTACTACTGACTGCCGGCGGAATGCCATAAGCTAGCAAAAACGAAGTAGAAGTTGCGCCATAACCCATTCCTAAAGTTCCATCGACCAATTGGGCAAAAATACCAATGGCAAAAAACACTAAAAACTCTTGGTTAAATCCAGCGACAAAGTTACTCCAAGTAAAATCCGCATAATGATTGTATATCAAAACTGTCAATAATACCACGATCAAAAACACGGGAACAAAAACCCAAAGCCGCTTGGCAAAAGAACTATTCTGCATTACACCTACGGTGCCATTAAAATTTTTTACAAATCTTTTAATCATTGTTTCATTTTGTTTTATTTATAAATCCATTACCCCATCGGGATAGTAGATTAAGTTTGCAAAAATACTATTTTTTGGTAAACTACAAAATTTATCAGTCCTGAATTCACGAATTTTTTTGATTTTTAATTCCGAAATTGTTTTAGTATGTCTTTTCTCCTACATAGAAATGAAAAGATTGAGGAAAATTTGTTTCTAAAATGAAATATCTGCCAGAGAGTTATTTTCCAATATCATCAGGGTATTGTCCCGAACTTCGGTCATCAGTTTATGAACTGAACATTTCGCTTCATCGACACAATCATCGCATTTTTCGTAAAAATTATGGCTCACGCAAGGCAATAAAGCTATTGGCCCTTCGAGAATGCGGTACACATCGGCCATATTGATGTCTTTAGGATCTTTTATTAAATAATAGCCTCCGCCTTTTCCTTTTTTGGCTCCAAGAAAACCAGAATGGCGCAAGAGCAACAAAATACTTTCTAGAAACTTGATCGAAATGTTTTCGCTTTTTGCAATTTCAGCAATTTGCACAGGGGTTTTGTCTTCTTGGTGAGCCAAGAAAGTCAGTGCTTTTATTCCGTATTTTGTTTTTTTTGAGAGCATTTTTTATGTATAAGAATTTTGAGTTTTTAACTGAATCTAAAATCGTTAATCATAGTTTAAAATCAAATATCGCAAATATTATTAAATTTCTGCTAATACTTTTTTCATTTGTTCAATTGCGATTT
>Ga0208508_1000279_pt1 | contig 14039 bp, 10 predicted proteins | sample LakWasMeta1_LOW4_2_FD_183853 | JGI IMG/M metagenome (GOLD analysis project Ga0208508, IMG submission 183853) | Freshwater sediment methanotrophic microbial communities from Lake Washington under simulated oxygen tension - Sediment Metagenome... | ecosystem: Environmental > Aquatic > Freshwater >...
TTCCTGAAGCGGATGCGGCAGAAGCTCTTAACGATGCTAATCTAAATTTTACTGTCGTAACATTCATCAACATATAACCATAAGCCCCCATATTTTTTGGTTCTTCCTGTGCCCAAACATAATCATCTGCATTTGGATATCTCGCAATTATTTCTTTTAATTGTTCTGTTGGTAACGGAAATAATTGTTCAATTCTCACGACTGCAACATCTTTGCGACCGTTGATTTCTCTTTCGGCAGTGATGTCATAATAGAATTTTCCTGTGCAGAAAACCAAGGTTTTTACGTCGTTTTTATTAACGGTTTCGTCGTCAATAGTTTCCTGAAAAGTACCCGAGGTAAATTCTTCTATGCCAGAAACGACTCTTGGATCACGAAGCAAACTCTTTGGTGTAAACACAATAAGTGGTTTACGGTATTTCGTTTTCATTTGTTTTCTTAACAAGTGAAAGAAATTTGCCGGCGTTGTACAATCGGCAACAACCATATTTTGTCTGGCACAAAGTTGTAAATAACGTTCCATTCTTCCTGAAGAATGCTCTGCTCCTTGCCCTTCGTAACCGTGCGGCAACAATAAAACGATGCCGTTTTGATTGTTCCATTTGTCTTCTCCACAAGAAATATATTGGTCAATCATAATTTGGGCTCCGTTGCTGAAATCACCAAACTGTGCTTCCCAGATTGTCAATGCATTTGGGTTTGCCAATGCATAACCGTAATCAAATCCTAAAACGCCATATTCTGATAAAAGAGAATTGTAAATACTAAATTTTCCTTTTTTACCTTCTAAATTATTGATTAAAATCACTTCTTCTTCTGAATCTTCTACTTTTACAACGGCGTGACGATGGGAAAAAGTTCCGCGTTCAACGTCTTGACCGGAAACACGAACGTCATATCCTTCTTTTAAAAGAGAACCATAAGCTAAATGTTCGGCCATTGCCCAATCTAACTTGTTGGTTTCGAAAAACATTGTTTTTCTGTCGTTAATTAATTTTTGGATTTTGCTGATGAATTTTCTGTCCTTTGGCAAATTACAAATGGCATTGGCTACAGCCGTAAGCCCTTCTTTCGAATAAGCAGTATCTACTTTTTTGAACATTTGGGCAACTCCGGCTTTTGAAAACCCTTTCCATTCATTTTGCATAAATGGAGTAATAATTGTCAATTCTTTTTTACGGGATTCTTCAAGATTTACTTCCAGATACGATTTGTATTCTGCCTCTAATCCTTTTACATAATCAGCATCAATGACACTTTCGGCCAATAATCTTTCGGCATAAATATCTCTTGGATTTTTATGTTTCGCAATAATTTTATACAATAAAGGTTGTGTAAAGCGCGGTTCATCACCTTCGTTATGTCCATATTTTCTATAACCCAACAAATCGATAAAAACGTCACGGCCAAATTTCATTCTGAAATCCAATGCAAATGACATCACGTGTACCACAGCTTCGGCATCATCAGCATTAACGTGCAAAACGGGTGAAAGCGTTACTTTGGCAACATCTGTACAATAAGTTGAGGAACGAGCATCCAAATAATTTGTGGTGAAACCAACCTGATTGTTAATTACAATGTGGATTGTTCCACCCGTTTTATAACCATCGAGTTGAGACATTTGCACCAATTCATATAGAATTCCCTGACCAGCAATCGCAGCGTCACCGTGAACGGCAATGGGCAATACTTTAGAAAAATCGTCCGAAAAGTATTTGTCTTGTTTGGCTCTGGTGATTCCTTCTATAACAGCTCCAACGGTTTCAAGATGCGAAGGATTTGGAGCTAGATTGATGTTTATTTTTTTTCCTGTTCGTGTTGTTTTTTCGGCGGTAAGCCCTAAATGGTATTTTACATCACCGTCAAAATCATCCTGATTATAATCTTTACCTTCAAATTCTCCAAAAATATCCTGGGTAGATTTCCCGAATATATTTGCCAAAACATTCAAACGACCACGGTGTGCCATTCCCATCACAAATTGTTCTATTCCTTTTTCGGCTGCCATTTCAATCAATGAGTCAATGGCGGGAATAATAGATTCTCCTCCTTCGAGCGAAAAACGTTTTTGGCCAACATATTTGGTATGCAAAAAATTCTCGAAAGAAACTGCTTGATTTAATTTGTTGAGAATTGCTCTTTTTTCGTCAGGAGAAAAATCAGGGTGGTTATCGTTATGCCCGATTTTATTCTGAATCCATTGAATATCCTCAGGTTTTCTGATGTACATATATTCAACACCAATAGACTGACAATAAATTTTATCTAAATGTCCCAAGATGTCGGCCAAACTGCAAGGTGCAATTTTGAGAACTTTTGCAGCATCGAAAACTGTTGATAAATCTGCTTTTGAAAGTCCAAAATTTTCAATATCCAATGTTGGAGTATACGTTCTTCTTTTGTGAACCGGATTGGTTCTGGTAAACAAATGTCCCCGAGTTCTATAAGCATCAATTAATTTGATAACCATAAACTCTTTTTGAAGTTTCTCAGAAGCAGAAGTACCTTCAAGACTTGCTGAAGTTCCTTTTTCTGTTTGGTCTGCTTGATTTTCGCCATTATAAGTTGACATTCCAAAGTCGAAACCTTGAAAAAACCCTCTCCAACTTGGCTCTACGCTATCTGGATTTTCTAAATATTGATCGTATAATTGTGCGAAAAATTCGGCATGTGCCGCATTTAAGAATGAAAACCTATCCATAATTGTATAAAATCAGCTTTTTTGTTAAAATAGTCTGGCAAAAGTACAATAATACAATAAGTTTATAATTCTTTTTAAATACATTTATGCCATATATTGTTAAAAACCTAAATACTTATGAAAAAGAACGGCTTACGAATTATTTCCAAATTAATTTTAGCAGTCATAACCTTATTATTTTCTTTTGGTTTATTTGCACAAGGCCTATCAAATACTCCAAAACCACCAAATAATTTCTGGAGAAATGTTCAATTTGGAGGCGGAATAGGATTGAGCATTGGATCTGGTTATACCGATATTACTATTGCTCCCAGCGCCATTTATAATATTAACCCAATTGTTTCAATTGGAACTGCATTACAGTTTGGCTATATTTCTGCCAAAAACGATTATTCTTCTACTCTTTATGGAGCAAGTTTAATAGGTCTTGTAAATCCTATTCCACAAGTTCAACTTTCAGCAGAGTTAGAAGAAATCAATGTAAATACAAATTATCATTTTGGAAACATCCCAGCAGATACTTTATGGAATACCGCTCTATATCTTGGTGCTGGTTATAGAACAGGAAATGTAACCATTGGAGTTCGCTATGATGTGTTATTTGATAATAATAACGGCTATTACAGCGACCCGTTTATGCCGTTTATAAGAGTTTATTTTTAAATATATGAAAAAGAGTATACAAGTGTTTTTCCTTCTGTTTTTGAGTTATGGATTTTCTCAAAACCCCCTTTTGCAATCTGGCCCAATGGTGGGTTACTGTGAGATGAAAGAAGCTGTGATTTGGTTACAAACCAAAGAAAATGTTTCCGTAAAAATCGAATATTTTGCATTGGATAATCCAACAAAAGTATTCTCTTCTGATACTTATAATTCTACTAAAGAAGTTGGTTATACTTATCATATTATTTTAGACCAACTGGGACCTGGAAAAAAATATAAGTACACCGTTTTTTTCAATAATAAAAAGGTGGTTTTGCCTTATGAAACTTCCTTTTCTTCCAAGAAATTGTGGCAATGGAGAGAAGACGCTCCAGATTTTACGGTGGCTTTGGGCAGTTGTACTTATATAAATGAACCCGAACTTGACCGACCCGGAAAAGGCTACGGAAGTGGCTATTCAATTTTTGAATCCATAAACGCAAAAACTCCCGATATTATGATTTGGGGTGGTGATAATCTATATTTACGTGAAGCTGATTGGGACAGCAAAACTGGGATTTTGCATCGCTACACACATTCCCGTTCTATCAAGGAAATGCAGCCATTGCTGGCAAAAACTCAAAATTTCGCCATTTGGGATGATCATGATTTTGGCCCAAACGACAGCGACAGAAGTTTTTACAACAAAAATCTAACTTTAGAAGCCTTCAAAGATTTCTGGGCTAACAAAAGTTATGGAATGACACCGGAACAAAACGAAGGTAATTATTCCACTTTTAATTGGGGTGATGTTCAATTTTTCTTGCTTGACGACCGCTTTTTTAAATCTCCAAACGATAGAAAAACCGGAGAAAGAACCATTCTTGGCGACAAGCAATTCGAATGGTTGATAGATGCTCTTTCTAGTTCAAAAGCTTCGTTTAAAATTATTTACATTGGAGGACAAGTCATCACAACTGCGGCGCGATTCGAAAATTACGCCACTTATCCCGAAGAAAAAGAAAGGCTTCTTAAAGAAATTTTAGACAATAAAATAAAAGGTGTGCTGTTTTTATCTGGCGACAGGCATTTTACCGAATTGTCAAAATTAGAAAGAACTGGAATTTATCCTATTTATGATTGGACGGTTTCGCCGCTAACTTCCGGGATTGCTGATTCCTATAAAGAAGACAAAAACACGAATCAAGTAGAAGGAAGTTTATTTGCCGTGAATAATTTTGGGATTATTTCTTTTTCCGGCAATAAAGAAAATCGCCAAATGAAATTGTCCTTATTTGACAAAGAGGGGAAAGAATTGTGGAATAAAATAATTTTAAAAAAGGAGTTGGAGTAGTTAATATTTATTCCTCAGTCCTACTTTTTTATTATAATCGACAAACTAGGAAACAATTTCAAGGCAACTATTGTAAATAACTAAAGAATAATTTTAAAAAATTATTCTTTAGTTATTTTATTTTTTAGACTAAAAAGGACTAGCTGTCACATTAAACTTCATATCTGCATTTACGGTAATATCTTGCGTCAAAGTCTCCTTTGTAGTTACCTTAGTTCTTATTTTATAACTAGACGCCTTGATGTATTTGTCTAGTTTTTGTGTGGTGCAAATAAGAGAAATTGTATTCGAAGTGGCGTTAATATTATCCTGATAACCCAATTCTATTTCATCATCAGCAGTTGTCGAAATGTACATATGTATTGATTTAAGAAAACTAAATGTTTTATTAGCTGGATTAGTTATTGTTAATGTCAACTCTTTTAACTGTACATCTTTTACTAAATCAACACTAGTGTTATTGTTCTTAAATTCCGCACTGGAATTGGTGGTAACTTCTGGAGTGACTACTTCAGTTGGAAAATTAACAGGGAAACTACTGTTTATATTAAATGTAGTTTGGTTTGAAATTGTAAAGGTTAATAATTTATCTAACTCACTGCAGGAAATAGTGAATAGTGCTAAAAGGGAGATAATCGCAAATCTCTTTGTTTTCATTTTTTTGTTTTTGGGGTTTAAACTAATTTTTTGCAAAAATAGTATATTATAGGTTTCTATTTTTCATTTTTTTTTGCTTAATACTTGTTTCTGAACCACACTTTTTGCCATTCTCGTTTCAAAATCAAAAAAGCAACATTTTCGGCTAGAGTCACTAAATCTGAACCATCTAATTTTTTTATTTGGTCTTCAGAAACGTCGATGATATAAAGCAGATTCAAATATTCAGCAAATTTATATTGAATCAATCGGTAGATTTTTTCGTGTAATTGAATTTTTAATTCCTCGGGAGAAATGCTCATTGGGAAATCAATTCCTTCATTGGCCAAATTAAAATCCTTATTGATTTGCTCAATTAATTTCAGGTACAAAGCTTCTTTTTCGGCTTCTTTGAGAAGTAAATCTGTGTTTATTGGAGTGATGTACATTTTAGATTGCAGATTTTAAATTTGCCCTTCGACTGCGCTCAGGGTGACAGCTGGAAATTAAACTTTTCTACTCATTAAATTTTCTCCAAAAGCTTTCAGCATTGCTTTTTTATCTTCGGAAATATTCATTTTTTCCAAGGTTTCAAAAGCTTTTAAAGTAAAGTCTTTAATGGATTTTTGCGTGGCTAATGATGCGCCAGTCGAATTAAAAATTTCCTTTACCGTTTCTATTTTATCTGAATTGTCCTCTAATTGAGTGGAAAACAAATTCATTAATTCTTCTCTTTGTTCTTTCGACGAAAACTCGATTGCTTTTAAGTAAAGATATGTTTTTTTATTTTCGATAATATCACCACCTACTTGCTTTCCGAAGGTTTCTAGGTCGCCAAAAGCATCCAAATAATCATCCTGCAACTGGAATGCCAAGCCTAAATTAAGTCCAAAATCATATATCAAATTCGCATTTTCCTTTGAAGTTTCAGCTATAATTGCTCCCATTTTCATTGCCGCAGCAACTAGAACTGCCGTTTTGTATTCAATCATTTTCAGATATTCGGGAATCGTAACGTCATCACGAGTTTCAAAATCAACGTCGTATTGCTGTCCTTCACAAACTTCGAGAGCAGTCTGGCTGAACAATTTAGCCAAATTCTTAAAAATAGCGGGCTCGTATTGTTCAAAATATTGGTAAGCCAAAATGAGCATTGCATCTCCAGAGAGAATTCCTGTATTGACATTCCATTTTTCATGAACCGTAATTTTCCCTCTTCGCAAAGGCGCATCGTCCATAATATCATCGTGAATGAGCGAAAAATTATGAAAAACCTCAACGGCCAAAGCGGCTGGCAAGGCTTTCTTGTAATCGGCATCAAAAACTTCGGCACTCATTAATGTAAGAACGGGACGCATTCTTTTTCCGCCAAGTTGTAAGATGTAATCTATTGGCTGATAAAGATTTTTGGGCTCTTTTATTATTTTTTGATTTTCTAAATAGACTAGAAATTGTTCTTGATACTGATGAATGGGAAGCATTAATTTTTGTTTAAAGTTTCTTGTGTAACGTTTACAAAGTAACTCAAAAAACCCGAAACTTTAAACTATAAATAAATTTTTTAAAAATACTTTGGAAACTATTTTGGTGTTTAAAGTTTCCTTTGTAGATTTGCATTTTAATTTTAAATACCAAACCAAAAATGACAGCAACAAAATGGACTATCGATTCTGATCAATCTGATGTATTAATAAAAACAAGACATTCTATTATCGCCTATTTAGTAAGTAAAACAAACACCTTTAATGGTTCAATATCTGTCGTAGACGATGAATTGCAAGATGCCACCGTTGAATTCTTATTTGATATAAATGCTAAAGAAGGAAAATTAGAACAATTTGACACTAATTTGAAATTGAATGATTTCATCGATACAAAGCAAAACCCAACCGTTAGTTTTAAATCGACTTCTTTTCAAAAGGTAAATTCAAACATTAATTTCTTAAAAGGAAATCTTACCATCAACAATATTACTAAAGTAGTTGAACTTGATGTAGTGCTTACTGGTTTAGAAACTTACAATGGCAATTCAAAAGCTGTATTTGAAATCCTTGGAAATATAAATCGAAAAGATTTTGGACTCTCTTACAATGCTTATAACCTAAACAGCGGTATCGTCTTAGGTCAAGACATGAATTTAACTGTTAATCTTGAGTTTACCACTCACACTAGTTTTAACTAATTATTAAATTTAAGTAAAAACTTTGGAAACTATTTTGGTATTAAAAGTTTCCATAGTACATTTGCAACCGAAATTTAATTTTATGAATTTTAAAAATGAAAGATAAAATTATTGCCAGAGCTACTGATTTGTTCCTGAAACTAGGTTTCAAGAGCGTCACTATGGACGATATTGCCGGGGAAATGTGTATTTCTAAAAAAACAATTTACAAATATTTCTGCAACAAGGAAATTCTCATTGCAGAAACTACGGAAATAGTCCACAAAGCAATTCATCAAAGCATTGATACCATAGTCGCCAAAAACCACAATGCTATTGAAGAAAACTTTCAAATCAGGAAGATGTTTAAAGAAATGTTTAAAACAGGAGAAACCTCACCGGCTTATCAATTAAAAAAGCATTATCCTGAAATCTATGAAAAGGTAATGTCTCGAGAAATAAACGAATGCAATGCGGTTTTTAAACAAAATATCGAACGAGGAATCCAGCAAGGTTTGTATCGAAAAAACATTCTGATAGACACCTATGTCGGATTTTATTACACCTTGATTTTCAGTATCCATGGAAACACCAGTTCCGAAAAAGAATCAAACGAGCTTGAATTACAAGCCTTGGAATACCATACCAGAGCCATGGCAACACATGAAGGAATAATCGAACTCGAAAAACAATTAAATAACTATCATCAATAATGAAGAAACTATTTTTAATACCCTTATTCGTTTTTGCAATTTCGGCAAAAGCACAAGAACCTAAGAAAAACTTCAGTTTTAGTCTGGAACAGGCCATAAGTCACGCTTTGACCAATAATTATTCGGTTATCAATGCAGGTCGTGACATCGAAGCTTCTAAAGAAAAAAAGTGGGAAACTACCGCAGCGGGTTTGCCACAAATTAGTGGAGGAGTAGATTTTCAGGATAATATTGTGTTGCAAAAATCGGTTGTGCCAGCTGAATTTTTTGGTGGAGCACCGGGAACTTATGCCGAAGTGGCTTTTGGAACAAAATACAATGTGAATACACACGCAAACTTGAACCAATTAATTTTTGATGGCTCTTATATCGTGGCGTTGCAGGCTTCAAAAACCTATTTGAAATATTACCAAAATGCCAAACAAAAAACGGACATCGAAATCAAAGAAGAGGTAATCAACTCCTACGGAAATGTTTTATTAGCCGAAGAAAGCATAGCTATCCTCGAAAAAAACAAAGCAACTTTAGAGAAAACATTGTCAGACACGAAGGCAACTTTCCAAAACGGTTTGATTGAAGAAGAAAATGTTGAGCAGCTTCAAATCACGCTTACCTCAATAAACAGCACTTTGAACTATAACAAAAGACTGGCTGAAGTGGCTTATAAAATGCTAAAAATCACCTTAGGGATTAACATTGATGATGATTTAAAACTGACTGATTCGTTAGACAATTTAACGGTTTCTAATTTAGATTTGGCTTTTGCCAATAACGAATTTGCCGTTATCAATAATGTAAATTACCAAATGGCTTTGAATTTTCAAGAGCAAAGAGAATTAGAATTAAAACTACAAAAAAGCAAAGCTTTGCCTTCATTATCGGCTAGTGCAAATTTTGGGTACACCGCATATAAAGATCAGTTTGATTTTTTCTCACAAAATCAAAACTGGTTCAATTATTCTAATATTGGTGTGAATTTACACATTCCTATTTTTAGCAGTTTAGCCAGAAGCTCCAGAACTCAACAAGCCAAAATTGCTTTAGACCAAGCCAATACGCAATTGTCTGAAACGGAACAAAAATTGAAATTGCAATATGCAGCCGCAAAAAGTCAATATGAATTCAGTATTGAAGAATATGCTACTGCAAAATCTAACTTGAACCTTGCCGAAAGAATCGAAAAAAAGCAACAAATAAAATTTACCGAAGGGCTTTCTACAAGTTTTGATTTTAATGATGCACAAAGACAATTGTACACCGCCCAACAAAAATACCTACAATCTATGGTAGATGTAATCAACAAAAAAGCAGCTTTAGAAAAAATAATCAATAAAGGATAATTGTTTAATGATGAAAAAAATACTAATCATAAATGGACATCCAAATAAAGAAAGCTTCAGTTTTGGAATAGCCGAATCCTATAAAAAAGGATCTCAGCAAAATAATAATGCCGAAATTAAAGAAATTGTTGTTGCAGAATTACAATTCAATCCCAATTTAGAATTTGGTTACCAAAAAAGAACCGAGTTAGAGCCAGACTTGTTAGATGCTTGGGAAAAAATTAAATGGGCAGACCATTTGGTTTGGGTACATCCAGTTTGGTGGGGCGGACTTCCAGCAATTACAAAAGGTTTTATAGACAGACTTTTTTTGCCTGGTTTTGCCTTTCAACCTAGGGAAAACTCTGTTTTTTGGGACAAATTATTGAAAGGAAAAACAGCTCATATTATTACCACTCTCGATCAGCCCGGTTGGTATTATTGGCTGATGACCGGCAAACCAAGCGTGAACCAACTCAAAAAAGCGACCTTAGAGTTTTGTGGAATCAAACCTGTCAGAGTAACATACATTGGGATTATTAAAACCTCAAATGATGATTTGCGAAAAAAATGGTTGCGAAAAATAGAAAAATTAGGAATAGAATTACGATAAACGAACAAATAAAAAAACACTATAATCAGTTAACAATGAAAAAATTATTCATCATTTCAGCACTTTCCTTACTCCTTTTTTCTTGCGGAAAAAAAGAAGACAGCGCCAGTATCGACGCTTTAATCGCCTCAAAAAATGTCACAGCACTTCAAGCCAAAAAAGCTTTAATCCAAGCTGACATTGCCAAAATTGACGAAGCTTTAGCAACATTAGATGTAAAAAAAGACGAAGCTTTGGTTTCGGTCTTCGCCGTAAAAGACACCGTTTTTAGTCATTATCTTGAAATTCAAGGAAGTGTAAATACCAAAGAAAATATTTTGGTTCAACCAGAATTTCAAGGAACGTTGGTTTCGTTGAATGTAAAAGCCGGACAAAGAGTTTCAAAAGGACAAATTCTGGGTAGAATTGACGATGCCGGATTAAGTCAACAAGTGGCGAGTTTAGAAAACCAATACGCTTTGGCAAAAACCACTTATGAACGCCAAAAAAATCTTTGGAATCAAAAAATTGGTTCTGAAATGCAATATTTACAAGCACAAACTCAAATGGTTTCTGCACAAAGAGGCGTTGCCCAAATCAAGGCTCAGTTAGCAAAAACAGTTATAAAAGCGCCATTTTCAGGAGTTATCGATGAAGTTTTTGTTGAAAAAGGTCAAGTTGTTGCTCCAAGCGCCCAAGGATTAATGCGTATCGTAAATTTATCCAATATGTACGTTTCGACCTCGATTCCTGAAACCTACATCGGTAAATTAAAAGTGGGTACAGAAGTGGATGTTTTCTTAACCTCTTTAGGAAAAACCTATAAAGGAAAGATTCGTCAAATTGGGAATTTCGTAAATCCTAGTAACCGTAGCTTTGGTATTGAAGTGAGTGTTCCAAATCCGGAAAACTTATTGCGTCCCAACCAGGTGGCAAATCTTAAAATCACAGATTATATAAATAAAAATGCCGTGGTAGTGCCTACAAATGTTATTCAGGAAGATGGCGAAGGCAATAAATTTGTTTACACTGCAATAAATGTAAGCGGAAAAACAGGAACTGCTAAAAAAGCAATCGTAAAATTAGGGCAATCATCTAACAATGTAACTGAAATTTTAAGCGGATTATCAAACAATGATGTAATTGTTACTGAAGGTATGAACACGATTTCTGAAGGAATGAAACTAAATTTCTAAACTAAAAAAGATGCACAGTATTAATCATAAAGAATTTAGCATATCGAGTTGGGCGATAAACAATCGTATCACGGTGTATATCGTAACTTTCCTGATTGTAATAATGGGAACCGTCGCTTTCCTTACGATGCCAAGAGAAAGTTTCCCTGAAGTTATCGAGAACAAAGTATATATTTCGTCTGTTTTTCCTGGGAATTCAGCCGAAGATGTAGAAAAATTGGTCACTAAACCATTAGAAAAAGAAATCAAAAATATCAGTGGCGTTGTAAAAGTTACTTCAAGTTCCTTTCAGGATTATGGAATGATTGTCGTTGAATTTGACGATAAAATTTCATTATTGGATGCCAAACAAAAAATAAAAGACAAAGTCGATAATTCAAAAGCCGATGCTGACTGGCCGGTTATGGATAATGGCAGCAAGGTAGAACCCAATGTTTTTGAATTGAATATTTCAGAAGAAGTTCCAATTCTTAACATCAACTTAGAAGGAAATTATACCACGCAACAGCTGAAAAAATATGCTGAATTGTTGCAAGACGATATCGAAGAAATATCGGAAGTGAAGAAAGTAGATATTCTTGGTGTTGATGATAAAGAGGTGGAAATTGCCGTTGATATTTTCAAAATGACAGCCGCTCAAGTAAGTTTTGACGATATTCAAAATGCCGTTAAATCAGAGAATATGACGCTTTCGGGTGGTAATTTAGTTTCTCAAGGTTCCAGAAATAACATTAGAATCGTTGGAGAAATTAAAGACCCTAATGAACTCAAAGACATTATCGTAAAATCACAAGGTGGTACGGTTTATCTAAAAGATATTGCAGAAGTTTTCTTTAAAGAAAAAGAAAAAACAACTTATGCCCGTGAAAAAGGCAAAGAAGTCGTAATGCTCAACGTAAAAAAACGAGCAGGACAAAATATGATTTCGGCAATTGATCAGGTAAAAGAAAAAATAGAAAAAGCCAAAGAAACCTATTTGCCAAAAAACCTGAAGATTGAACAAACCAGCGACCAATCAACAAAAGTAGAACATCAGGTAGAAGAACTCTCCAATCACGTTGTTTTTGGTATTATTCTGGTGATGATTGTGTTGATGTTCACTATGGGATTGCGAAATTCGTTATTCGTTGGAGCCGCAATTCCGTTGTCAATGATGATTGCATTTGCCGTATTATCGGCATTGGGTGTGACTTTGAACACGATGGTTTTGTTTGGATTAGTAATGGGATTAGGAATGCTGGTCGATGACGGAATTGTGGTTGTCGATAACGTTTTTGCCAATATGAAAAAAGGAATGCCGCGAGTTCAGGCTTCAAAAGTGGGAATTGGCGAAATCGCCTGGCCTGTAATTTCCTCAACAGCCACAACACTTATGGCGTTTTTACCCTTTGCATTATGGCCGGGAACTATGGGTAAATTTATGAAATATTTCCCAATGACTCTTACCGTTGTATTAACAGCCTCATTGTTTGTGGCAATGGTAATCAATGCTGCAATGACCGCTGGTTCGATGGATATTGATGATAAAAATGTCTCAAAAAAGAATTTGAAATTATACACCACTGTTTTAGTAATTGTGGGGATTCTATTTATGGCTTTAGGCTATTCTTTCGATGTTAAATTCTTGAGAGCAATAGGTCATTTGGCCGTGATATCTTTGGGATTAATGTGGCTGTATCACATTAAATTATACCAATGGACACAGGATTTTCAGCATAGTTTCTTTCCAAAGATGGAAATTAAATACCAAGCATTTTTAGCACAAATCCTTACCAAGAAAAAATCTTGGTATGCATTAACTGGAATCATCGGATTGCTGATTTTCTCTGTTGTATTGCTTGGCATTTTTCCAAGAAAAGTGTTGTTTTTCCCGGATAATATTCCAAATCAGGTGATAACCTATATAGAATATCCGCAAGGAACTTCAATCGAAAAAACCAACAAGGCAACGCTGTTTGTAGAAAAGCAAATCATCGACATTCTTAAAAAATATGTTGATCCAAAAACAGATGAAAATTTCCTTGCAGAAAGTATCGTTTCTCAAGTTGGTGTTGGTGCGGGAAATCCTCAAGTCGATGCAGGTTCGGCTTCGGAAACACCATTTAAAGGAAAAGTCACGATTAACTTTTCGGAATTCAAATTCAGAAAAGGCATCAACACTTTTGATATTCTCGAAGAAATTCGTGGCAAAGTAAAAGGTATTGCAGGCGCATCAGTAATTGTCGAAAAAAATGCTTCCGGACCACCGGCAGGTTATCCAATCAGTATTCAGCTTACAGGTGAGGACTACGACAAAATGCTAAAAGAAGCGGATAAAATGATCACTTTTATCAATTCTAAAAACATTCCCGGAATTGAGCGTTTGAACGTAGACATCAATAACCAAAGCCCGGAACTCGAAGTAAAAGTAGACAGAGTAAATGCGGGAAGTATTGGTGTTTCGACCAGACAATTAGGGTTTGCACTTCGTCGTTCGGTTTACGGACAGGAAATTTCTACCTACAAAGAAGGCGATGACGATTATAATATTGTGATGAGAATGCAGGACGATCAGCGCAAGAACGAAAACATTTTGTTCAATCAATCGCTGACGTTTAGAAACCCGAATAACGGACAAATTATGCAAGTTCCTATTTCGGCTGTTTCGCAAACCAATAAAACCACGACTTACAATCAGATTAAGCGAAAAAACAACAAACGAATAATGACTATTTATTCGAAT
>Ga0208508_1000281_pt1 | contig 14020 bp, 10 predicted proteins | sample LakWasMeta1_LOW4_2_FD_183853 | JGI IMG/M metagenome (GOLD analysis project Ga0208508, IMG submission 183853) | Freshwater sediment methanotrophic microbial communities from Lake Washington under simulated oxygen tension - Sediment Metagenome... | ecosystem: Environmental > Aquatic > Freshwater >...
CGGCAGGGCGGGTACGCTTGATACCATGTTTTGCCATATAATCCATCTCACCATGAAAACCTTTTTCAATCCAATCCTGATGTTGTGCCTCGGCCGTTTGCAGGTCTGTATCGGTGATGCCGATGTCGCTGAATCCAAGCTCGGCTGCCCAGGCTTTGATATCGGCACTCAGTTTTTGCATGGGCTGGCTGGCAGCCTGGCTGGTAAAATGATTTGCGGAGTCACTCATGGGTGATGATTTTACACTTGATTTGGCTGATGAGGCCGCAACTATCGCTTTTGGCGCGGTGTTGGCCAAAGCAATTGTGCCCGGCCTGACTATTTACCTGCATGGAGACCTGGGCGCAGGTAAAACCACTTTGGTGCGTGGCCTGCTACACGGGCTGGGCTATGTGGGCAAGGTGAAAAGCCCGACCTACACGCTGGTTGAACCTTATGAAATGCTGGATAGCCATGCTGCGCAGCTGAATGTATACCATTTTGACCTGTATCGCTTTAATGATGAAGAAGAATGGGAAGCTGCCGGTTTCAGGGATTACTTCAATGCACAAAGCGTATGCCTGGTCGAGTGGCCGGAAAAGGCTGAACATATATTGCCGGTGCCGGATATTGAGATCAGCCTCGGCATTAAAGGCGCCGGCAGGCAGATTCATGTGGCGGCCCTTTCTATGCATGGACAACAATGCATTAAACACATTAAACTATCGCAGTAATATATTGAAAAATAATAAGATAATTGAGTGATTGAAAAATTTAATGATTAAACGGTTTCGGTCTCATCTTGCAAAATTCATCTCAGGTTTAAAACCTGTCACTTTAGCCTTGGCTTTTGGCATGGCTGTGCTGTTCAGTCAGGCCGCCTCGGCGGCAGACAATGCGGTAATCGCCGCCCGTGTATGGCCCGCACAGGATTACACACGCATCACGCTTGAAGCAGGCAAGCCCATTGTTTATAAAATGACATTGCTCAAAAATCCTGAACGTGTCGTGGTGGATATTGAAGGCGTGGAGCTAAACCCGGCGTTAAAATCCCTGGGAGAGCGGATTTTAGGCAGTGACCCGTATATTGCGCAATTGCGAGTTGCCAGATTCAAGCCAGGCACAATACGCCTGGTTGTGGATTTAAAGGCCGAGGTAAAGCCAACCATGTTTACATTGCCACCGGCGGGTGAATACAAACACCGTCTGGTGCTGGATATCTACCCGGTAAAAGACCCGCTGATGGCAATGCTTGCCGAACGTGATACTGCAGAAAATAAAGTGACGCAGCCGCAGGCTGGCGCAGAGGGTGCAGCCGCAAAGACACCATCAGGCTTGAGGCCAGACACAACACTTGCATTGCCGCCTGACAACAGCAAGCCGGCAGAGAGCGTGACTGCTGCGGTAGAAATCCAGGAAACCCTGCCTAGTGATACCCAGGAGCCGGTGGAAGTCATTAAAAACAAAAGCCTGGATAAGGATATCCGGATGATTACCATTGCGATTGATGCCGGGCATGGCGGCGAAGACCCGGGTGCGCGTGGCGCCAGCGGTAGCCATGAAAAAGACATTACGCTCGCGATTGCAAAAAAACTCAAGGCAAAAATCGATGAAGAGCCCAACATGCGCGGCGTGTTGACGCGTGATGGCGATTACTTTATTCCGCTGCATGGGCGCGTGGTCAAAGCGCGTAAATTGCAGGCTGATTTATTTGTATCTGTGCATGCTGATGCGTTTACCAACCCGGCAGCGCGCGGCTCATCGGTATTTGCGCTATCAGAAAAAGGCGCAACCAGCGCCAGTGCAAGGTATTTGGCGAAAAAGGAAAACGAATCAGACTTGATAGGCGGTGTGAGCCTGAATATAAAAGACCCGGTGCTGGCTAGAACTTTGCTGGATTTATCGCAAACCGCAACGATCAACGATAGTTTGAAATTGGGTAAAGCGGTGCTGGGGCATGTGGGCGAGATTAATACGCTGCATAAAAATCATGTCGAGCAGGCTGGCTTTGCGGTGCTCAAGTCACCGGATATTCCATCCATTCTGGTGGAGACCGCTTTTATCAGTAATCCTGAAGAAGAGCGTAAACTCAACGATGACGAGTATCAGGATAAGCTGGTGTTGTCTATTGTGTCTGGCATAAAAAAATACTTTGCCAGCAACCCTGCGCTTGCAAAAACAAAGGTAGCTGCAGAGTAGTTTAATCAAGTATTAAAACTGCAATTTTCCAGAAGGACATGCGGCATGAAACTGACATTTCTAGGTGCAACAGGCACAGTTACCGGCTCTAAATACCTGCTTAATACCGGCAGCCGGCGTATTCTGGTTGATTGCGGCCTGTTTCAGGGGCTAAAGCAGCTACGCCTTAAAAACTGGGCTAACCTGCCAATCAAACCAAAGGATGTGGATGCAGTGGTGCTGACCCATGCCCATATTGACCACACCGGTTACCTGCCGCTGTTTGTGAAAAACGGTTTCACCGGCAAGGTATATTGCACAGAAGCTACGCGCGACCTGTGCAAGATTCTGCTGCCGGATTCTGCCCACCTGCAGGAAGAAGAAGCTGAATATGCCAACCGTCGCGGCTTTTCCAAGCACCATCCTGCATTGCCGCTTTACACCAAAGAAGATGCGTTCAGGGCGCTGGAACTGCTGACCCCGGTACCGTTTGAGCAGGATGTGAATATCGGCGATGACATTACACTCAGGTTTTATCCCAATGGCCATATTCTGGGTTCTGCATTTGTGCGCATTCACAACAGCAAAACCTCTGTATTGTTCTCAGGCGACATTGGCCGCTCCAATAATATCCTGATGAAAGCGCCGGTACGCGTTAAGCAGGCAGATTACTTGCTGCTTGAATCAACATATGGCAACCGTCTGCATGAGCGTGATGACCCGATGCTGAAACTGGCGAACATTATCAACCGGACCGTGACCCGCAAGGGCGTGGTACTGATTCCGGTATTTGCGGTAGGCCGCGCGCAGGAGCTTTTGTATTACATTCATCTGCTGAAAGCCTCAGGCGCGATTGCTGACAACATTCCGGTGTACCTGAACAGCCCGATGGCGGTGGATGCAACAGCGATTTTCAGCAAGCATCGCGGCGAACATAAGTTGTCAAAAGAAGAATGTGCCGCTTTGAATCGCACTGCACACATTGTGAACAGCGTAGAGGAGTCGCGGGCACTGAACCAGATGAAAGGCCCCATGATTATTTTATCTGCCAGCGGCATGGCATCTGGCGGGCGTGTAGTGCATCACCTGAAAGCATTTGCGCCTAAATCCAACAACACGATTCTGTTTGCAGGGTTTCAGGCAGCAGGTACGCGCGGTGCGGCGATGGTAGATGGCGCCAAGGAAATCAAGATTCACGGCGAATATTATCCGATCAAGGCTAAAGTCGAGATTATTTCCAACTTGTCTGCCCATGCTGATTATGCAGAAATCATAGACTGGCTGAGGGGGTTTGAATCTGCGCCGAAAAAGACTTTCATCATCCACGGCGAACCTCTGGCGGCGGATGCCATGCGGCTACATGTAGAAGAAGAAATGCATTGGCGTACTATTGTGCCGGACTACCTTGAGACGGTGACGCTGGATTAAAATGTAAAAAAAACTAAAACCTCGTCATACCGGCGCAGGCCGGTATCCAGTCCAAGTGGAGTGGCAGTGAGCATGTTTGATGAGCTAACGTCAAATTATTTAACTTTAACAACAGGCACTCCGATTTACTAAGCGCTAAAGCGCTTGCAAAGTCATATGCGGGAATAATGGGTAAGTGAGTTTTAGTGTTAAGGATTGGGTATCAATGTCTTATCTGGGTTGATTCTCAGGCGGAGCTGTTAGCTTACCGGCCTCTGGTCATCAAATAATCTATTTCACGGCTGGTGTCGCCATAGCCTGCCTGCGTGAGCAGGGCGCGTTCTATGTAGCGGCTTACCTGCTGGCGTAGCGGCCTGACTTTATCGCCATCAGTAAAAAACTGCGGAAACTTGAAACTGAGCCATGCATATAAGCTTAAATTGTGGCTTAACAGCTCGGCGGCTTCCAGATGTTTCGGGCTTTCTGAGTCCAGCCACGATGGTGCGCCCGGCAGGCGGCGGATAGCGGATTGCGCAACGCTTTGCAGGCATATCAGGTAGTAGTCGCGTTCAAACGGTACATTGAGAGAAATAGGTGCGCAGACGAATATATATTTATCTTTCAATGACATATCCGGTGCGAATTCATCCACCAGTAGCGCCTGCGCTATCTGGCTGCCGAGCGGCGCCAGTTCAAACAGTGCATGTTCAAAACGCATGCGCTCCTGGTAGTAAACCAGAATTTCAGAAATCTTGCGGGTATGCCGCTGCGTTGCAATGCTGTCAACCTGCATCAGGCTGATATTGACAGGCAGTTTTTCCAGCGCGGCAGTGTCATCGGCATTCAGCATGTGTTCGATATGAATCAGCTCGTCGTTTTCCAGCACGTTCACATAGCCCGTTTCGTAAATGCCAAATCTGCCGGCGCGCCCTGCAATCTGGCGCACTTCTGTCATGTTGAGCAGGCGTGAGGCTACGCCGTCAAACTTGTGGATATGCGAGAAAATCACGCGGCGTATCGGCAGGTTCAGGCCCATGCCGATAGCGTCTGTCGCTACCAGAATATCTGCCGCACCGGAATTGAAGCGCTCAGACTCGGTACGCCTTACTTCCGGCGCCAGCGCCCCGTAGATGCTTGCCACCGTAAAGCCCCATTGCCTGAAGCGGGCACTGAGCGTGAGCACGTCTTTGCGGCTGAAGGCAATCACGGCATCGCCAATCTGCAGCTTGGGCTTGAGTTTCTGTTTGCTGTAGCGTTTGCCGCACAGGCTTTCATCTTCGAGTACCAGTGGCGTTTTGCGTTCGAGATAAGTAATCTCAAAGGATTCATCCAGCGCCTCAATCGCATCAATGCAGGGTGCCGTCACTGCTGTTGACCCGCAGATATACACTTTTGATGCCGGTACGCCTATCAGCGCGGCTGTCCATGCAGAGCCGCGATCCGGGTCTTGCAGCATCTGAATCTCGTCGATGACGGCAACTTCTACCTGGTTACCCGGGTTCATCATCTCAATGGTAGATGCGGTGTGCAGCGCACCTTCCATCAGCACGCGCTCTTCACCGGTGATGAGGTTGCAGGGTACGCCGGCAGCAACCAGCCTATCCCGAATCTCCATGGCAAGCAGGCGCAGCGGCGCCAAGTAAATGCCGGATGTTGCCTGCTCAAGCGCAATGAGTGCCTGATAGGTTTTGCCGGAATTGGTAGGGCCCAGATAGAAGTGGTGGTGGCGTTTCAGGCTGCGTGCGACTTTGAAGCTGTCGCTAAAGCCGGTGAGTGATAAATCTTTCATATGTACATGAATTTAGCGTAAAACAGGTAAAATAACCATCGGGAATTTCTATAAAATTTGAATTTATAGAAACACCCGATCATTATAGTTAACACTTAAAACTCATTAATCAGCCTATGCGCATTCAGTTATTACCAGACCAGCTTATCAGCCAGATTGCCGCAGGCGAGGTGGTCGAGCGGCCAGCGTCTGCATTGAAAGAACTGCTGGAAAATAGCCTTGATGCGGGCAGTACCGATATTCAGGTGTCATTGTTGCAGGGCGGTATCAAGCAGATGCGGGTAGCCGATAATGGCGCCGGTGTGGCAAAAGAAGACCTGCAACTGGCGCTGACGCGCCACGCTACCAGCAAAATCGCCAGCCTGGAGGATCTGGAGTCGGTTGCGAGTTTAGGCTTTCGCGGCGAGGCGCTGGCGAGTATCGCATCCATTTCGCGTACACAGCTGATAAGCCGGCAGGCAGATGCCAAGCATGCCTGGCGCATAGCATCAGAAGGCAGCGATATTGCACCCATAGAGCCTGCAGCACTGGATACAGGTACGGTGATTGAGGTGTCTGACCTGTATTTCAATACCCCCGCACGCCGCAAGTTTTTAAAGACCGAAGGTACTGAGTTCGGGCATTGTGAAGAGATGTTCAACCGTATTGCGCTGTCGCGCCCTGATGTTGCTTTGATGCTGCAGCATAATGGCCGCGCTTTGAGCCGCTATGCCGTGAGCGAGCCGGAGCGCAGGTTTGCTGAAGTGTTGGGCAGCGAGTTTGCGGCAGAATCCATCAGCCTGGATGAATCCGCGGCCGGGCTGCGCTTGTGGGGTATGGCGGCTAAACCTACATTTAACCGCAATAGTCGCGATACGCAGTATGTGTATGTGAATGGCCGTTTTGTGCGAGACAAGCTGCTGGCGCATGCAATCCGCCAGGCGTATCAGGATGTGCTGCACCATGACAGGCATCCGGCCTTTGTGCTGTTTCTGGAGCTCGACCCGACATTGGTAGATGTGAACGTGCACCCTGCCAAGACGGAGGTCAGGTTTCGGGATGCACAGGCCATACACCGCTTTATTTTTCATTCGCTCAACAAGGCGCTGGCAACACCCACCGGGGTTTCCAGCGCGGTGACGGCAAGCCAGGCCGGCTATAATCCATTCAGCCCGCAGCCTTACAATGCGCCGGGCACGCCTTACCCGACTTACCAGTCACAGATTAACCTGAGTGCCAGTGAGCCATCCAATTTTTACCAGACCATGTTCGGTACAGGCACAGCTGCCGGCAATGAACGCCAGTATGCCAGCCCGGTATGCTATGCGCCGGAGTTTGAAAGTGGTAGCCAGCCAGAGCAGCATCAGGCTGATGTGAACGCATACCCGCTGGGCTTTGCGGTAGGCCAGATTCACGGCATCTATGTGCTGGCGCAGAATGCACAGGGCCTGGTGGTGGTGGATATGCATGCCGCACACGAGCGCATCATGTATGAAAAACTTAAAAATGCACTCGACAGCACCAGCGTGCCGATGCAGCCCTTGCTGCTGCCGGTAAGTTTTAATGCAGACAAGCTCGAAGTGGCCACCGTGCAGGAAGTGCTGAACAGCGGCGACACCAGCCTGCAGCAGCTGGGTTTTGATATTGCCGTGCTGTCACCCACCACGCTTGCTGTACGTGCAGTGCCAACCATGCTGCAGAATGCCGATGCCGTGGAGCTGGCGCGTGATGTGCTGCGTGACCTGCGTGACTACGGCGCAAGCAGGGCGCTTACCGAGCGCCGCAATGAACTGCTGGGCACCATGGCCTGCCACGCTGCCGTGCGCGCAAACCGCAGCCTGACCATTCCTGAAATGAACGCTTTGCTGCGCGATATGGAAGCAACCGAGCGCTCCGGTCAATGCAATCATGGCCGCCCGACCTGGTTTCAGGTGAGTTTAAGTGATCTGGATAAGATGTTTATGCGGGGGAAATAACCGGGGCTATTATTCCCGATTCCGTCATTCCGGCGGAAACAACTACTACAAAGATAAAAAAACTCGTCATACCAGCGTAGGCTGGTATCCAGTCCAGGTGGAGTGGCAGTGAGTATGTTTGATGAGCTAACATTAAATTTTTTAACTTTAACAATATGTTGTTCATTACAAATTAAGAAAGTAATGTTTCTCTTTTATGAATAATAGGAACATTCCTGGTTACGACACTCGTCTGGATACCAGCCTGCGCTGGTATGACGAAATTGGAGAATTTTTAAGTAAAGATGTCTCCTAAATTATTCCGGACAGTAGTGGGCTGAGGCCGGAATGACGGAGAAAGAGAATGGACATGCGAATTTTACCAGCCAACAAAGCTCGTGCTAATTTATACCGATTGATTGATGAGGTCACAGCTACACATCAGCCTATTATGATTACGGGTAAACGTAGTCATGTAGTGATAGTTGGCTTTGAGGATTAGTTGGCAATTCAAGAAACGCTGTTTTTATTGACAGTGCCAAATATGCTTGAGTCGGTTCGTGATGGCATGAATACGTCAGTGAATCAGCTAACTTCCATTCTTGAATGGTAGCACGCTCTATTTCTTAACCAGAAATCCTTTAACCCAGCGCCAGACCGCACTGTCCGGCACATCTATACCATCTATGACATAGGTTAGCGTTTTGCTGTTGTTGAGCAGTATAGGAAGTGCTGACCGGGCATCGGGCGTGCCGCAGAATAGAATGCGGTCGCCTGTGCGCAATGCTGTTGCAACCGGCGGCATCAGCATAGGTACGCCATCGCGCAGTAGCAACAGCGGCACCAGGTTGAGGCGAATGCTGCGGTCGGCAGGGTCTTGCGTCAGGTTGTGCAGCGATACTGAAATGCCTTTGCCTAGCAGTTCTGTGATTGCCGGTGCATCATCATCGTTAATCGATACCGCCCACCGCTCCGGCACTGTTTCACCGACTACCGATACCAGGTCGCTGATAAGCTGGTTGGCCCAGCTGTTGCTCTGATTGCGCACCAGAGTTAAAAACTGTGCCAGCAGGGGTGCAATCATGTGCGCCAGGCATTCATGCGCAATGATTTCGGTGGGCTGCATTGTGATGTCGGCATTGAATTGTTTGAACAAGGTGTCGTTATGGCGCCTGTTCTTGCGTATCACCACAAACAGCCTGGGGTTTAGCTCATATGCGGTCATTACGATAGATAGGTTATTGATGTCATTATCAGTGCCGGCAACAATGCCAACTGCGTTTTCAATGTCTGCTTCCAGCAGGGTTCTGGCTTCCATGCCGCTGCCGACTATGCAGTTGTCACAGCCCGTGAGTTCAGGCTTGGCTTCGACGATGGTGGTTGTGATGTTTTCACGTTCCAGGTTCTGCACTACAGATTTGCCAAAGCGGCCGTAGCCGCATACCACCCACCTGCCTCTGGGCGGGTTTTCAGGAGGCGGCAATGTATCGCCGGGCACATCCGTCAGCCATTCATGCAGAATATAAGTGCCGATGGCATGCACGCGCATGGCCAGTTGGTCGCCGAACAGCGTGTAAGGGTTGATGATGTGGTCGGTGCCGAACGATGCCATGTTGGCGGCAATATCATCACTTTCGGCACGTGCCAGGACTTTTAAGTCAGGGTTCATCAGCTTGACGGCCACTGCAACGGCGAGGTTAACCTCGTCATTATCGGTGAGCGTGACTACGCCGCTGCAAAGCGGGTGGTGCACCCCGGCACGAATCAGGTTTTCCGGTAGATTTGCATCTGCACACAGATGCGGAATCACGCTTCTGGTTTCAGCAAGGTCAAGCTCGTTGAGGCGGTCCTGCTGCGATTCAATCACCACCACGCGCATGCCTTTTTCATCCAGCGTTTTGGCGAGTACGCTGGCAGATTCTCCATAGCTGCATAGGATGTAAAAAGGCTCGTGCAGACTGCGCACCGTATTTGCAAAGCGCTCGCTGATAATGGCCTGGCGCAGGGCTGTATCCTGCAGCAGGCTGATGATCTTGCCCACCGCGTAAAACCACGGGATAACCGTCAGGTAAATCGAGAATGTCATCCACAGGCGCTGGGACTGGCTATAAGCATAGGGGATTTCGCCAAATCCGATAGTGGTTGCGGTGTAGCTGATGACATAGAGCGCCTGAAAGATGCTCATGTGCCACAACCGGCCTTTGTCATCTATGCCCGGCGCCAGCGTAAGCCCCAGAATGGCAATGGCAAAACAGACGATGATGAGTATCAGCGGCCGCCGCAGCCTGCGCAAAATCAGAAACAGTATGCTATTCATGCTTTAAGTGCGCCTTGCTTTGATGGGCTGGAGTATCAATCCCAATAAACGATTAGCGTCTCTGGCCTATGGTTTCTGAAATCAGCAGTATCACAGATACAAAGTTTGCCATCAGGGCGCCGCCTGATAATGAAACGATATAGGTAATGAGGCTGGATTCATCCATCTTGCCGCCCAGTGCTGCCCAAAGAATCGCGGCGGCAATCAGCTGCAGGTCTGCAGCCAGGCTGGTTGAAAGTAGAATCGCGCCGACGTGGGTGCGGTCACCGAATTTGAGTACGGTGGCAATCAGGCTGACAATAATGGCGGCATACAGCTCATACACATGATGGTGGCTTGGGTTATCAATATCGCCAAGAAAGAAACCGAAGTTCAGTGTCATTGCCAACACGATAAAAAAACCAAAGATGACTTTTTCTAGATTCATGGATAAGCCCGTCGATAATATTGAATGCCAATTAAATGGAATAAAGCTGGCTGCGTAAATGACGCAGTCGCATCATAAACACACAGTAAGAGGTATTATACATATTTCACATTTACTTTCCTGAAATCAGGGCGGCGTGGCGCCAGTAAGATGGCCGAAGATACGGCTCTATATTGATAAACACCTGCCTGGCAATCACCGATGAATCAAAATACATTACCACCTGCAATTTTTCTCATGGGCCCCACTGCCAGCGGCAAGACCGGGGCAGCAGTTGAGCTTTATTCAAAACTGCCAGTTGAGCTTATCAGCGTAGATTCTGCACTGGTATTCCGCGATATGGATATAGGCACGGCCAAACCAGATGCCGTGACCTTGGCCCAGGCACCGCATCACCTGATTGACATCATTCCGCCCACAGAAGCCTATTCGGCTGCCAGTTTTAGAAGTGATGCCCTGCGCCTGATGGCCGAGATTACCGTGCGCGGCAAGATTCCATTACTGGTGGGTGGCACCATGCTGTATTTCAAAGCGCTGGAGGGCGGCTTGGGCGGCCTGCCAGCGGCGAATCCTGAGGTCAGGGCAGCCTTGGATGCAGAAGCTGCAATCATCGGCTGGCCAGGTATGCACCAGAAACTGCAACGGATAGACCCGGAGACGGCGGCGAGACTGGAGCCTAACGATACGCAGCGCATACAGCGCGCACTGGAAGTGCATGCTGTTTCGGGCGAGACTATGAGCAGTCTGTTTGCAAAACAGACCAGCGAGCAATTGCCTTACCGTCTGCTGAAAATTGCATTGGTGCCCGGTGACCGTAAAGTGCTGCATGAGCGGATAGCTTTGCGATTTGAGCAGATGCTGGCGGCAGGTTTTGTGGAGGAAGTAAAGGCGCTGCTTAAGAAATACCCCAGCCTTACTCCTGAATCAACCTCAATGCGCTGCGTGGGTTATCGCCAGGCGCTTGAATACCTGTCCGGTGATTACAGCCTGGCAGAGCTGCGTGACCGTGGCATTTTCGCGACGCGCCAGCTAGCCAAGCGCCAGCTCACATGGCTGAGAAGCATGGATGATACCGTTGAAATTGACTGTTTGAACCCTGCGCTGCATGAGGAAATTCTGGCGACAATCAAATCATTTTTGACTTAATCGCAACGCTTTATTGGCAAAAATACGCTTTGCCAGCATTAATATGCATAATATGTAAATAGCTGTAACATCAGAAAGAGAATTGAAGCAGAATATGTGATGTGAAAACCTGCCGAACTGGCATTTGGAATGAATCGGCTTTCTGAAATGGAGCTGCTGTGAAATTGGGAAAATTTCAATTTAAGTCTTTAAAAACCAGAATAACGTTAATTACGCTGGTGTTTTTTGTGACTGGCATCTGGCTATTGTCTTTTTATGCAAGCAGCAAATTGCATGACGATATGCAGAATCAGCTGGCCGAGCAGCAGCGTATGCTTGCGTCATTGCTGGCGGCTGAGGTGAATAATGACCTGATGGAGCGCTTGAGCGTGCTGGAGATATTTGCCGAGAGAATCAGCCCTGACATGCTTGAGAACCCATCCGCTTTGCAAAAATCGCTGGATGTTAAATTTGTCATTCAGAGATACTTCAATGCCGGTGCTTTTATCACCGGCAAGAATGGTACTGTAATCGCGACCATTGCACCCATGAAAAATATCATGGGCATCAATTTTATGGACAGGGAGTACCTGTCTATTGCTCTTAAGGATGGCAAAGCCAATATCAGCCATCCGCTTATCGGAAAAATGACAAAAACCCCCGGCTTTGCAATCGCTACTCCGATTAAAGACTCTACAGGTGCGGTGATAGGCGCGCTGGTTGGCGCAGTAGATTTAACTAAACCCAATTTTCTGGATAAAGTCACACAAAACGGTTATGGCAAAAGCGGTTATTTCCTGCTGCAGGATCAGAAAACCAGGTTGATTATCGCCACAGCGGATAAACGCCGCGTAATGAAATTGCAGCCGCCTTCTGGCGTGAATTGGCTGATTGACCGCCATCTGCAGGGGTATGAAGACACCGGCATTACAGTGAGTCCTTTAGGGGTGGAAGTGCTGGCCTCTGCCAAGCGCGTGCCTTTAACTGATTGGGTTTTGGTGGCTGTACTGCCCACTTCTGAAGCCTTTACCCCATTACGGGAATTGCAGCAGCAGATTTTCTGGGTGACGATGCTGCTGACTGTGCTGGCTGGGAGCCTGACATGGTGGATGCTTAGCCGTGCGCTTGCCCCCATGTTCTCTACGATTAAAAAACTGTCTTATTTTGCCAAATCTGACCAGCCACCCCAGGATCTGCCGGTAACCAGACAGGACGAGATAGGGGAATTGATAGCCAGTGTGAATAATCTATTGAAATCACTGCGGCAGCGGGAAGCGTCGTTAAGGGAGAGTGAACACCGCTGGAAATTTGCAATTGAAGGTTCCGGTGATGGTCTTTGGGATTGGGATGTAACAACTAATACAGTGTTTTTCTCTAAAACCTGGAAAGCAATGCTGGGATACGCTGAAGATGAAATCGGTAACGGCCTGGAAGAGTGGGAAAAGCGCGTGCACCCGGAAGATAAGGAAGCGACGCTGGCAGCAGTGCAGGCGCATATTGATGGAAAAGCGCCAGCTTATGTCAATGAGCACCGGGTGTTATGTAAGGACGGCAGTTACAAATGGATATTAGACCGCGGCCTGGTGGTTAGCCGCGATACGGATGGCAAGCCTATACGCATCATCGGTACGCATACCGATATTACAGCGCGCAAGCAGTTGGAAGCGCAGATACGCCTGCAGGCTTTTTATGACCCGCTGACTTCTTTAGCCAATAGGCGCCTGCTGATAGACCGGCTCAGTCAGGCAATGGTGGCAAGCAGGCGTAATAGCTGCTATGGCGCGTTATTGTTTCTCGATATGGATAATTTCAAACCACTAAACGATGAGCATGGACATGGCGCAGGCGATATATTGCTGATTGATGTAGCCAATCGAATTAAAAGTTGCGTACGTGAAGCTGATACCGTAGCCAGAATTGGCGGTGACGAGTTTGTCGTGATGCTGGCTCCAATGAATAAAAACAAGGAATTATCAAAGGCCCAGGCTCTGGTCATTGCAGAGAAGATTCGCGTATCTTTGGCAGAGCCATACATGGTGAATGTGGTGGATGAATCGGGCAAGGGCATCAAAGTTGAGCACCGTTGCACGGCAAGCATAGGTGTCGTGCTGTTTTTTGATGAAGACGCCAGCCAGGATGAAATTATCAAATGGGCAGATGAGGCGATGTACCAGGCTAAAAATGCAGGGCGTAACCAGGTGCGGTTTTATGATAAGGCCTAGATATGCAAAGGCGTTTTATGTTGAATTATGCTCAGATAAATTTAAGTGATTGATGTTTATTATTAGCGAGTAAACTATTTATAGTTCCTTATTGTCTTTGTAAGCAGTATCTATGACTAATAATCAAGAATTGTCTCAAGGCATATAAATGTCAATATTTACAATAATAATCAATACTGGCAATTTCTTGCCGCATGGGTTCTGTATCAAGTGGACCCCGAGCCTGCTCTGGCTTTATGTCGTCTCAGATGCGCTTATCGTACTTGCCTATTATTCAATTCCGATTGTACTTGCCTATTTTGTCTGGCGTAGAAAAGACCTGCAATTCCGTATGGTATTCATACTGTTTGGCGCCTTTATCCTGGCCTGCGGCACCACCCATCTTCTGGGTATAGTTCTTTTGTGGAAGCCTCTATACTGGCTGGATGCCGGCATGAAAGCCGTCACTGCGATAATCTCCGTGATTACGGCATTCACGCTGGTGTGGCTGCTACCCAAGGCTTTGAAATTACCTTCTCCTGCCCAGCTCGATAAAGAGGTGGGGGAGCGTTTGCAGGCTTATGAAGCGTTAAAGGCAGCGCAGGCTTCACTGGTAGATATGACCAGGTTAAAAGAGGCAGAAGAAGCAAGAAACCAGATTGC